>Ga0209742_10000007_pt1 | contig 101201 bp, 87 predicted proteins | sample DeeMarSeWOR38_10_FD_187462 | JGI IMG/M metagenome (GOLD analysis project Ga0209742, IMG submission 187462) | Marine sediment microbial communities from White Oak River estuary, North Carolina - WOR-3-8_10 (SPAdes) (version 2) | ecosystem: Environmental > Aquatic > Marine > Intertidal zone >...
ATCCTCCAAATTATTTTCTTCTTGCCATTGGGCTTCAAATTTTCGAATGTGTCTTTGGATATGCCAGGCATCCAGGTCGGCCACAGCCCGCTTCTCTTTGATCAGCTGCATGGCCTCATCCGCGGTGTAGCCCTTGGCGATCAATACGCATGCCGCTTGAGCAACACTGCGATGTTTACCTGACTTGCAATGCACCAATACACCCCCACCATCCTCAACAACCGGTAATGCACCCCCAACACCTCTATTGAGGGTTCCTATCGGCATCGGCAAGAAGATATTAACAAATGTGGGCAGCCACAATAACTCGACTGGTGGTTTTCCCAGCATTTTCATCGGCCGCATCCAATGCATGGATAACACCAGGCGTACCCCCAAAGCGACGATCTCCGCCACATGCTCCCCGCGTGGGAATGCAGAGACATAGAGGTAATCGGTGATCTGGGAGATATGTGGGGAAGTAGCTTTACCCGTCATTTTGGGTTTTCCACTCCTCTTCGAATTTCAGGATGCATGTTTTGAAATGATCGGTTTAGGGCTCGGCAACGGGACGACGTTCTTTTACTAGTGCCATAGCATCTTAGGCGCTGTATCCCTGCGAGATCAATATACAGCAGGCCATTACCACGCTGCGATGTATACCGCCTTTACAATACACCATCACCCTGTCACCTTTGTCAAAGATTTCTTGGGCACGGTTAACCCTTCCAAACATTATCCATCGACATGGGCGTAAGCGGCGTATCGATTTCAGTCAAAGCGAGCAAACTAAGTGGTGCTCTTGGTAAATTCGTGTAAATTGATTTGTTGGAAAAACAAGGGCTGTAAGCTGCATCCTGTGCGAAGCCTGAGTCCTGTATGAAATTCAGGGAACGGGGCGAGGCGATCACCTGTTTTTCCGCATCTTCCCCGCCACCAAGCATGTCCTGAGCGCAGTCCTATCCCGGTAAGGAACAGACCGGGGCGAAGGAAGTGGGTGGGGGTTGAAATTATTTTGATTTAGCGAGAAGACCACTAAGACTATGTGGCGAGTATGCCCATCTTCGAAGCGAAGCATAGCGAGAAACTGCCCGACCAATCGCCGAGCTTTTTGATGGTGAAATTCTCCTCAAGAAGCTCCTGCTAAAGCTCTGGAACGACGCCGATATCGTACAACAAGCCATCAACGGTGAAGACTGTGCCCTCGATGACAGAGCCCAAGAAGCCGAAGGTGACGATCAAAATGGCGATGAAAATCACCGGAATGAGAAAAGTGCGCCAGCCGTGCAGATCGTGGGCTTCGGAGGCCCCGATCCAGACGCCGAAGAAGGATAGGACCAGCGCCATGAAACGCGCCAGGTCGCCGACCACGGGAATGAACCCCAGGACTTCGAGGATGTGCGCGCTCTGGGCAAAACCTGCGACCCGAAATGTGGATGTGAAATCTCCTTTGCCGCGTAAGACAATTGTGGTCAGATACAGGAACCCAACAGCAACGATCCACACCCCAGTGCGCAGCAGGATGTTAACCAGATCAAAAGCTGCCTCACGGTTTAAGGACTGCAAAATCTGCGATAACAGCATGATCAGCAGCGCCGGGCCGGTCATGTAAGCGTCTTGCGCCACCTGTCGGTAGGTCTCCCGGTTGAGTGTAATGGCCCGTACAGCGTTTTCAACCCAATTTCCCATCCTTGCGATGCCGGTTCCTAGCGTACCCAAAGCCCAGGCGTTGACTTCTGCTTCAACCGGTACCTCAGGCTTGGGTGTTGCTCCCGGCAGACCAACGCGTGATTTGAGGACCTCCATGAAATCGTGGGAATTGCGGGTTTCGGGGATCTCCATATCCCCCGGATGGAAGATAAAAGCATCCGTTTGTTCGCCGCCTAAGCCGCCGTGACTGCCGATCAATTCTTCCATGGCAGCAACGGTGCCATCTTCGTACAAAGTGCTGTTGAGGATCAGGTCGCCAGCGTTGGGGAAATCAGCGATCCTGCGCACCTGCCAGGCGCGCAGTTCCACGTCGCCGAAGGGGAGCAATGGATCCTCGCCGACAACATCGCCGGTGTGCAGGTTGCGAGCGCCATTCTTGCCGAAAGCGACTGGCTGGCCATCATCCTCATATCCGACTACAAAACCGATGCCTTCATGCTGCACCAGCGCGTCCACCATACCGGGATAGGCGCTGTTGAGCTCGTTGAGGGTGATCTTGCGTTGGAACAAATCGAAATACAATAACGCCATGTTGCCGCTGTAGCTCAGCGTCACTTTGGCGGGATCTACTTCTTGGGTACCAGGTTGCTGGTCTAAGTTGGACTTCATAGCACGCTGTGCCTGGGTGACAACAGCATCTCCAACAATGCCGGTCATTTTGTTGTCTTCCAGGTTCTGCAGCTCGCCCATCATGGCAGAGACACCGATGGTGCCGTCGTCGCCGCCTCCAGTTTCTACGGCGCTGGTGTCTTGGGGCAGCTGTTCTTTAACGAAATCCAGGATGCCCATGTCGTAACGCTGTTTAAAAGTGTGGCCGAAAGACTGCCCATGATCGGAGAGCATGATGAACTCGTAGGGTCGCGGGGCATCGCGCTCGATGGCGGTCAGGATGTGACGGACGGTACTGTCAAATTGGTGCAAAGTGAGCATGGCATCGCGCGTCCAGGGGCCGGAATGGTGAGCTACTTCATCGTAGCCAGCCCACAAGGTATAGATAGCCGGCACGCCGCGCACGATATCCAGGATGGTGAAATAAGCCCCCACATCGCGCAGGAAGATGTTGGTGGCAGCCCGCAAGAAAGGATATCCGTTGTGCAAACGGTTGAGGCGCGGCTGCACATCCTTGCGCCGCTGCTGCATATACTGCCAGACCTCGCGAACCACATCTCCAAAATACAGGACCAGCACACGCATGAAGAAATATGGGTTGCGCATCAGCAGGTACATGTCCTCGGCGCGTTTCTTCTTTTCTTCTTCGTCACTGGTCCTGAGCCTGGAAAAGGTGAGGATGGCTTTATCGGCATCACCGCTGAACATGTTGCCAATGCTCGATCCGCCCTCAAGCAGTCCATGTCCATTGGATAGAAGGGGTTCGACCTCAGCCATTTGAGGGCCGCCAGAGACCATGGTGTTGGTTTCTTTTTCCAACCAACGGAAGGCGGGCATATTGACGTTATTGCCCTGCAGGATGCCGGCCTGACAAGCTGGAGTTGAAGAAGGGATGCCGCAATCCGCACGCGAGATCTGATAACCCTGCTCATCGATTAACTTCTTGATGGTTGGCATATAGCCTTCCTCGACAGCTTTCTTGATGTGCCAATAGCTCAGCCCATCAATCTCAAGCATCACCACCCCGCGTCCGGCTTCCGGGTCGACCGGTTCTGCCTGCCGGGCAGCCTGGCGCTTGACCAGGTTGTTGTAGAAGGATTCCTCGTTATCGATGTTCAACAACTCGATCAGGATCATATTAACGAGAGAAAGGAAAAGACCACCGATAAATGCAGCCCACAAGCCGTCCACCTGGAAACCTGGCAGTAAAGCGGATGTGATTATCAGGACAATCGCATTGATGAAGAAGCCGATCAGGAAAATGAAAATCCAGCCCAAAGGCATTGCCAGCATAAGGATCAAGGGCCGGATCAGAAGATTGACGATCCCTAGCAGCAAAGCGGCCGCGGTGGCAACCGCGATCACCGGGACTCCTGCGACGGGCACGAAACTGATCCCGGAGATGATCCAGGCTGTGATCAGTAATGATAAGGTGTCCACAAACCAGACGGCTAAAAATCGGAAAATGACTCGAAAAATATGTCCTACTTTGTTCATCAGCGGTGCTCCTTTGAAATATTCATGAGGATAAGTTTATGATTACATATATTGCTAATTTCAAAATCTTATTCCTTACAGAAGGAAAAATACCACTGCGAGTAATCCTCCCACCAGGTAGAGCAGTGGATAAATCCAGATGGCGATGCGGTCGATGCGGAGGGCGAGTTCGCCGCGATCTTTCACTTCTAGACGTCGTAGGTAAACGTTAAATAGAACGGTGGTCACAGTTACTACGAAGGATCCGATCAGCACCGCGTCCATAAAAGTCAGATAGCCGAGGCGGGGGATGTTATTGGCGATAGTGAAGTTAAAAGCGACCAGGGTTAACAAAGTGGCGCTGGAGACTTCGATGCGGCGGGTGAAATCCCGCAGGAAGAAGGTGAACCAGGTGACGATGATGATCAGCCCGATGGGAAGCAGGATGCGGAAGACGTAAAAGTTTAAGTGGCGACTGATATTGAAGATCAACCAGTAATTATCATGACCCTCTTCACTGGTCACCTGGGTCTCAGAAGAGATGATGAACCATTCCTCCTCGCCAAGCAATTCTCCGATGGCGCTGAGATGTTCCGCATCGTTATAGATGAAAAACTCGTCCGGTGGGAGGGACTCGACTTGGATGTATAACTGCTGCTCGTCGAAGGGGAATTTTGTGAAATCAAATAGGGGCGCCTGGAAATCGGTTGTGAAGCGCTCTAAGGATGCTGCACGACCATCGGGAAATACGACGACATCTTCATTTTGAGTCCAGCGATTGCCCTGCTGGTTGAGAAGGGTAAAGCCGGGCAGCAGGATCTCACGTTCATCGGCAAATGTCACAAAACTATCCCCGGTGAAGGTGAGAAATTGGCACTGGCAGTCTTCCGGGTTGAAAGCCAGGCTCGGATCCTGCCATTCCATGCGCAGCTCGGCGACAGCATTAAACCTTTCGCTGAGCTGGTCAACATCGGTGATCTGCTCGAGCTGGACGCCGATTTCTACTTCGATCGGCTCCCGAAAAACCGGTTCCCCTTCAGATTGTGCCTCACCTGAGAGCACTTGTGGGGCGTTTATGCCCAGCAGCAGCCGGTATGTTCCAGTTGTGCTATCATCCTTGATCGTGTTATTGTCTATGCTCAGGGTATAGTTATCCACATCGCGTTCAACCTTGTATTGCCATGAAGAGAAGGTTTGCTCACCAGATAAATTGTCGCTTCTTAGAGGTTTGCCGTTAAAACTGCGCAAGATCAATACTGGAGTGAGATCACCAGAAGTGGCTTCAGCGTAAATGTATAAAGTATCGCCAGCTCTTAACGGACTCAAGGTATGGGTTTGTTTGGGTTCTTCATCCGTGATCGCCCCGGTGACCTCCTGAACAGAGATTCCCGCTCGTGACACTGAACGCTCTAAAACAGCGATAGTATCACCGGTTGTTCTAGCCTCTCCCTCAAGCACTTCAGGGGCATTCAAACCGATCAGCAGGCGATAGCTTCCGAAGGAATCTGTTCCTGGGGCGTCGGTGAGCAATAATAGATAGCTGCCATCGCCTGGAATGGTATATTCAAAAGCAGCAGCAAATTCGTCCTTGTAGTCATCATTCCAGGTTAAGGATAATTGATCGAGGATCTCCGGCAATCTTACTAACGGATCATCACCGGAGCGAATCACACGGTTAACCTCCTCCATGTACCCGTCATATAGCTCTCTGGGATCTTCATCCCCTGATAAAAGTAACAGGAGGGGATCCAAATTGCCGGAGGTGTTCTCCATGCGCGCATATAAAACCTGTCCCTCCTTGAGGTCTCCCAATCGATATAAAGCCAATGTTTCTAAATCGAGGGTTCCCCTGATCTGCTGTACCTGTATTCTGTCTTCTTCAGCCTCTTGCGCAAGTGCGAATTGAAATACGCTCAATGTCATGAAAATCAACATTAAAAAAATCCAATATTTTCTCTTCAATGCAGTTATCCTTTTCTCAGATAAGCGCGTTTTCCAATCTATTTACCTTCATCAGGTAAATTTAAATTTGCGACTGATCCAGCTTATTTTGATTTCTTCTTGCTTTTTTTGTTTTTCTTTTTCTTCCCTTTACCTTTACCTTTGCCCTTTTTACCTTTCTTACCCTTGGCTTTCTTCCCTTTTTTGGAAGCCTTGGCGGGTTTTTCTACTTCAGCTTTTTCTTTAGGTTCTGCGACCTGTTCTACCTGTTCTGGGGCAGCCTCCGGCTGGGGAAAGATATCCAGGCGCACCTGGCGGAATTTCGCCAGCCAGTATTTCACCTGCCCGCGAGTCAACCCGGCTTGTTCAGCAGCCTGTGCCTGCGTGGCGCCGCCATCGATGGCCAGGAGCGCGGCAGCGCGCTGGTTGTGTGGGGCACTGCCGGCTGAGATCATCTTCAACGCCACGCGCTCAGTGGGGGCGAGCAATTTGTCCTCCGTTTGAGGTGACATCATCTTACCTCCTGCGTAAATGCTATCCACTAAGTATACACTTGAGGGATCGCCTTTAGCAATCCCTCTGATCAGTTTAATAACGTTGATTATCGGTTATATTTGAATTCAAATCCCAGTCTCTGCGGCGATACGCCCAGATTCAACCGCATCGACCAAAGCCTGGTAATCGCGCTCGGTCTGGTCGGCGTAGGCGACGGCGAAATCACCGATCGCCTGCGGGAAGGAATCGTTCTTGCCGATGTAGCCGGTGATGCCGGCTTCATCACCAGTACGGGCGTGGGCGCGCCCCAGGCACACAGCGCACACCCCTAAATAGGTACGCATGCTCTCGTAATCCATCTCGCTCACTTCGGCAGAACCCTTCATATCTTTGAGCTGCCGCCAGTAAAAGTTTCGGTCTGTCAGCATGCTGGTGTGCCAGCCCAGGAAGATGTCGCTGACGGCCTGCATCAGGCGCTGTCCGGTGACCACTCGATGAGCGTGATCTTTATATCTGCGCGTGGTGAGGTAGGATTCAAGAACAGATGGTCCGGCTTCCTTGAGCTGCAGGATCAGCGCATCGTCCTCCGCCTCTCCTTCGAGCAGAAGGATGATGCAGTGTGTGCCCACGCTACCCACACCACCTACCCGCAGTGCACCATCCCTGATCGTGTAACGCTGCAGGAGGTATCGCCGTTCATCCGGCAGACTCTCCAGATACTGCGACCAGGCGTCCTCCACATTCTGCTCAGTGATAGTGCGCAGTTCGTCTTCGCTGAACATCTTTTCCAGACCCCATTCCCGCATGGGCACCAGCAGGGGCGGATCGCTGTTGATGCGCCGTCTACCGTCCTCGAAATGGGTCAGCTTTTCCAGAGTCTGCTGGTGGGTCTTGCGGCGAGCTTTTTTCAACATCTTTGCAGCGCGTTTCTTACCTTGCTTGGAGGTTCTATCGAACACTTCCAGGACTGCATCCGCCTCCACATGGTAATACCACACATCCAAAGTGTGCGCCTGGGCGAACTTACCCATCGCCTCGGCGTACTTGCGGGTGAGATCGACCGCCAGGAAGCGGCATTTCTTCTCCTTGAACCCATTCTCACGACCAGCGACAACCGCGCTGGCTGCCAGTCGTTTAAGATCCCATTCCCAGGGCCCGGGATAAGCCTCATCGAAATCATTGATGTCGAAGATCAGTCTCCGCTCCGGTGAGGCGAACAAGCCGAAGTTGGAGAGATGAGCATCCCCGCATAATATGACCCTTTCTCCAATATTCGGTGTGCTTGCCAAATCGGCTGCCATTACCACAGCCGATCCACGCAAGAAGGCGAAAGGCGAGGCGAGCATACGTCCATACCGGATCGGCAGCAGTTGTTGGATGCGGCCTTCATCCTGGGCCTGCAGCAGGCTGATGGGATCGGGGCGATCGGCCGCAGGTGACCACTCACTGTGGCTGGTGAAGGTAATTTCCTGGCGAAGTGCTTTACCCCTTTTGCGTCGTTCTTTCAGGCTTTGGGATGCATATTCTGTTGGCATAAGAGATGCTCCTAACTTTATTAGTCGTCGAGCTGTTGGATCCGGTTTTCTTCCTGGCAGAGCCAGGACCTGCTACTACTTACCCTTCTTCTTGCCCTTCTTCTTGCCTTTTTTCTTACCCTTTTTCTTAGCCATGGGTTGCTCCTTTCTTGAAAGTCTTAGGTGTAAATCCTATCATATTTTGTAGTGAATAGGCTGGATGACCAACGTTGAAATCCTCAAATTAGAAATCAATGATGGTTCACCATCTATTGTGATCAGCGATTTCGGATCCAACAGCTTGAGCACAGATAAAATCGGAAATGAATCCGCCTGCCAAACCAACTGGGATAATAATTTGATCTCCTCCATCTAGTTCTTTCAATATTTTCTCCAGGAGTTATGATTTCATTTCAGCTGAAGGTGTCAGGATTGGAAGCACTCCAGGTAACACTTGGACTGAAACAGGTGTCTGGCCCCAGATTTCGCCATCGCCCTGAACATCTTGAGGTGGGTCACATTCGATATAGATCTCACGGCCTTGCCAGTGTTTAACCGCATCCTGATCTTCATGACCACGCATACTCTTCCCCAAAGCGATCCAGGAGCCAACCTTGGCATCGCGTATGATAAGTACATCCAGCAGCCCATCACTGATGCTGATCATTTTCGAGGGAGCCACGCCCTGTGTGCCCATGTTGCCGGCGTTATCGATCAGACATGTCTTGCCATCTGTTTGATATTCATCACCATCCACCGTGAGGTGATATTTTGCCACCGGGGCAGTCTTGAGTGCCTTTAGACCGGCGATCGAATAAGCTAAGATTCCCCACTTGTCTTTCATTTCCCGGTCGGCCAATTTAACTTTTTCTCCAGAGAAACCCATTCCCACCCGCAGCATGAACCGCTGCTCGCCAGCCTGACCCATATCAATCCGTCGGACCACGCTTTCCGGATTGACCATGATTCGCGCCGCTTCGGTGAGATCTTTGGGGATGCCCAATTCCACCGACATCAGGTTGGCAGTACCACCGGGTAAGATCGCCATGGGGGTTTCTCCGCCCTGGACGGCCTCCGCCACCTCCATGACCGTGCCATCACCACCATAAGCACCGACAACTTCAGCGCCATCGGCAATGGCCTGGCGGGCAAAGCGAGCTGCATCACCGCTTTTTAGTGTGATCGAGACAGCCCATTCCACCCCAGCTGGATGAAAGACATCGTTGAGCTTGTTCAATATGGTTTGGGGTTGGCCTGAGGCGGGATTGATCACAACATGGACTTTTTGGCCCATTTTGTTCTCCTTGTATTTTTCCTTCTTCTATAGAGCAATTATTAGCGTTAGATCTGTCACTCTTTCTACCAGTTCGGCCGGCAACCAGCCGCGCTGGTAGACAAGAAGCCAGTTCAGGATCGGATGATAACTTTTCATGCCATATCCGACGTTGCCAGTCATACTTTCATCTCTTCAGTTAGCGGATGGCCGACTAAGCACCGGCCATCCGCTCGTTGCTGTATTCATCTTCAATCAGTTTACTTGTCTGGTCGCTTGACAAAATTACACGTCCAGCTAGAACAACAGCCGAAGAGCATGTCCTTCTCTATCGAAATTAATATCCCTCGTAGCCAGGAACGCGCTTACGGCCAGCTCCACCGGTGTACCATAGAATGTCGGCCACCAGCATCAGGCCCAGCCACAACCAGTCCCATCCCAACAGGCCGCCAGGTGCGACGATGACGTACATGATGGTCGTCCAGGGAAGGAAAATGATGCCCAGTATCGGCCAGATCCACCACAGGCCGCCGCTGAACAAACTGCTAAAGGCAATCTGCCAACGCAGCGGCTGGAAAAGCCACCAAAGTGCGCCGCCGATGCGCGGGCCCAAGAAAACAAGCACTAGAAAAAAACAACACATGGTTAGATCTCCTAATAGGCTCTTTTGTGAAGATGCCAGCCCATCTTCACTCGGAATGTCAACAGCCGGGCAACCTGAAGGCTGGTCCAGATCAGGAACAGGTTGTCTCCCTATGTGCCAAGTATTTTCGCCTTCTGAGCCTGGAACTCATCTTCTGTCAGGACTCCCTGGTCCCTGAGTGCCCCTAAGCGCTCGAGCTGGGAAACTACATCTTCCTGAGGGGCAGGGGCTGCCTGTTGTGGTGGTTGTGCATAGACAACCTGTTGTCCCTGTACTTGCTGTTGAGCTTGTGAATATGCTTGAACGTTCTTATCAGCTTGACGTCGATTTACTGCATTACGCGTGGCTGTTGCCGTGCCGGCTACGACGGCAGTTTTGGCCATTCCGGCTAATAATCCCATTGTGAACTCCTTTCTTCATACTTTTGATTGTCTCACTTCGAGCCATCTACAAATCTTTCGAGCAAGAATTGAAAAAATCGCTTTACAAGATCTCTGAAATTAGTTGATTTATTTTCGTGTCAGGCTCATATGACTTAAATTTTGAATTCCTATAGCTAGGCTAATGCCTCATCAACAATTGGGGCTGGGACACGGAAGTTAAATGCCAGCTCCCCGCCTTCAGCATGGATAGCGTTCGTCAATGCGACTGCCCAGGTGTTCTCAATCGCCAGGCCGACCAGGGCTGAACCGGGCACCATGCCCTCGCAGAGCATGGCAGAGTCTTCTTCATCAAAGAGACCGCCAAACTCTGCCTCGATTAAATCCAGTCTAGCAGCTTGCTCCGCTGGCAAATCTTTGACCTCGATGCGCCAGCACTGACCCGAATCGTCCTTCTGCAGCATGATCAGGTCGAGTACGCGGATGGTTCCGGCGGCGATCTGTTTTTTCAGCTCCTCCAAGGCGCTGTAGTCAAAGTGAGCCTCCCCGAATGCCAGGACGATAATATCAACAGGACCATGTTTCATCATCAGTTCATACCTCCAATCAAATTCCACTAGGTTGAATATCTATTCCCTCATTTGGATTTATCCTGGCAATCTCCGTTCACAGATCAAAATTTCAGAAATCCTGAAGCAAAGATTGCCAGGAGATTTATTCCATCCGAGCTCAAGTCATGATTACTCAAGCTCGATCTGGATGCCGCCCATCATGCCGGCTACGGCGTTATATACCAGGGCGACAATCAACCCGGCTAGGGCACCACCAACACCATTCAGCAGCGCCCGCCATAGCACGGAAAGGAAAGTGCGCAGCGTGTATTCGGTCCAGCTGGCCAGGGTCACATCAATAAACCAGGACTGAGCACCAAAGATCCAGCCCAGGATCCAGTAGTACAGACCGATAACAAAGGTCCAGAATGCTACTAAAACAAAGCCATACCAGACCATTGAACTGATTTTTAGACTTTTAATCGTTTGCATTTCAATCTCCTTTCATACTCTTTTCATCCTTAATAAAGTGGTCAATAGAACGATAATCTTTGACGAAAATATTCCGGAAAATTTTTGCTTTAATCACCTCCTTTCATTAAATCAGTAATATTCATTAGGTTATTAACTACGTGTTAGGAAACCTGGTTCGCTATACGATCCCAATCTTGACACTGGTGATCATCTTTCTTAAGAATTTTTTTATAATTCTCATTCCCTTGGAACTGTTTAGTCCTTCGTTGTCTTCAATTTCATTTTTCTAAGTAAAACCATGATTTCGTTAGGATGTGATTCCTTGGTGATGAAATGGTCAACACCAGAAGCCAGGATCCGGCTTTCATCTTCTGGGTAGATAGACATCGCAATAATATCCGGCGGCAGGTTGAGTGCCTTTATATCCCTGACCAACTCATTCATATCCTTTCCCGGTAAGTACCAATCCAACAGTAATACATCAGGCTTAGAGGCTTTTATCTGTTTTTTCAGTCCTTTTCCACCATCCGTAATACCGATGACCTGGTAGCCAGGTTGCTGGTAAATTAAGAATTGCAGCCCAACTCGCAACTCTGGATCTGATTCAGCAAGGAAAATTCGCATAATGTTTGAGAATAGTTGACCAGAACAAGTCTTCTGGCTGAAAGAACGGGTTGGCTATGGGCGGCAGAGAATCAGTTGATAATCCGCGAAATTAATACGCTTTGAGCAACAATTGGAATTGATACTCTCATTAAACGCTACAAAGTAAAAATACACATCAGCTCATTGGAGCATTCCCCAATAGTCCGAAAGCACTAATTTCCTTAAAGACGGATTTACTTGTGCTATGAACTTACGAAAATAATGTGACATGTCTGCTATAGTGAGTAAAGGACCGCTGAGTTCGTAATCTCCACATTGCTCAGTCCCATCTAAAAGTTTTAAATATCGCTTCTCATAATCCAGGGTTGTGGAGACTTTGTGCCTCGCCCGAGATAGTAATGCGTGCGACCAAATGTGAAGTGATAACGCTCGGCAGGCACCCATTTAGGTGGTTTGGATGCCCGCCTGAACGGGAATAACGTTTACGGTTAAAAAGGATTATCAAGCATATGCTACAGACTTGCAGGTTGGACTTCCCGGTACGGTGTGACCATGTTAGCGATGCGCATGGCGACGAAATACATGTTCTTCAGGTTTTCAATGATCTCACTTTCCAGACGGTATGTCGCTACTCGATTTGGCTCGTCGGCCGTCAGCCGCAAGGCGATCCGGGTTTCAACGTCATTGGTCTGTTGGGTCAGCTCGGGTAAGCTCGCATAAACCGCCAGCGCCTGGGTGTCATCTTCATTCAACAGCGAGTTAACCGACTGGTCGATTCCCTGGGAAACCTGCTCCTGTAAGTGGACAAGTTGTTTCGCCGTTTCTTCGCTCACCTGCACATCTTCAGACAACCTTGCCCTACCCAAAGATATCAAATTTACCTCAACCATGTTGCCGATGTTTCCTAGATAGTTGGCAGTAGCCAGGTAGTTAACTGCCAGCTTATTCAGGTCGGGGTTGGGAACCGCTTCATGGGAGAGCCGGCGGAGGTAGGTGATGATTGCCTCATGCAGCGTATCAAGGTTATCCGCCATTTTCTCAAGGTCGTTCAGCTCCTCCTCACTTCCGGCACTGGCAACAGGGATAGCTTTATCCACCACCTCTAGGGTGTAATTGCTCATGCGCTCTATTTCCAGACGCACTCGGTCAAGAGCGAGGGCAGGATTAGCGAGGAGGGTTTCATCCAGGTATTTCGGTTCAAGGATGGGTATTTCGACCTCCGGCTTATCCGGAACAAGACGGCGAACCAGTCGTGCAAGCGGTGAGGTAAACCAGATGAAGATGAAGGTGTTGGCGACATTAAAAATTGTCGTCGACCAGGCGATCTGGCGAGCGACGTCCCCCGGTGCAATTTGGGTGCAGATTGATGCTAGTTGATCAATGAATGGTATCCAGATCAAGGCGCCCACCGTATTGAAAATAACATGGAAAGCTGCTGTTTGTTGAGCCGCCCTGGATTGACCCAGGGATCCTAGAACGGCGGTTACACTGGTGCCGATATTGGCACCCAATACGATCGCGATGCCAGTCTCCAAAGGGATCAGACCTTGCTGAGCCATGGCGACGACGATGCCTATGGTTGCTGAGGAACTCTGGACAAGGGCAGTAAAGACAGCACCCACTAAGACCGCGAGCAGTATTCTGTCGCCGAGACTGGCCATTGCATCCACGAATGGCTGATAGTCGGCCAGTGGTGCCATCGCTGCCCCCATCAACTCCATACCGACAAAGAGCAGGCCCAAGCCCATCAGCGCCAAACCTATCTGCCTCAGACTACTTTGTTTGCCAAATGAGATGAGGACGAACCCAATGCCGGCCAATAATAGGGCCAACATGACGATATCAAAAGCCACAAGATGGGCCGTGATCGTTGTGCCGATATTGGCCCCCATAATGACGCCCATTGCCTGCTCCAGGACCATCAACCCGGAGGAGACAAAGCCAACCACAGTCACGGTGGTCACGGAAGAGGATTGAATTATCGCCGTGAGGATGGCACCGGCACCGACGCCGCGCCACTTACTTTTGGTCCATTTGCCCAAGAAATCCTTCATTCGATTCCCGGCCATACTCTTCAGGCCAGAGGTCATTATCTCCATGCCGAATAAAAATATGGCCAGGCCGCCAAAAAGTCCGATGATTATGCTTACCCAATCGACCGTTTCTGTCATGATTGCATTCCTTTTGTGTATAAGTTCGGATCTTCTATATCAGGTCTTCTCCAGTCAAACCATGTCACTCGAATGTAATTTCTTTCATATCGCCTCAAGTGTTGGGCTTCGAGTGATTTGTAACTCTAATCATTGCCTTATCCAGTTCATCACGAACGATTCTGTGTGGTTAAAGAACTGGATTAACCCGACGACAAAATAGAATAATGTATTCACACCGGGTAAATCCTCGCTTTCTCTGTTTTGGGATAGGTTGATGTTTCTGCTCTTTTAACCGATCAGATGCTTCCCAGCAATCGTCTGCGCACCTCTTTGCCCAAAAAGATGGGCACATAAGTCATAATTCGAGCATCTTCGTATCTGGGGGAAACCTCGATAACCACTCTTCTGATATCTGAGCGAGAAGCCCTCCCTCCCAGTTCCGTCCAGATCTGCTCGATGATCGCCTCAAGGTCGATAGTAGAATTCCCACCAGACTCGAATTTTATGACTGGCTTTTGATCAGGATTAGTTGTCAACATATTTACTTTCCTTTTCTCGGATTTATCGTATGGCTACTTCTTTTTTGCCTTTTTCTTCTTTCCCTTCTTGGGCTTATTCGCCTGATTCCTTTTTCCCTTCTTTTTCCCCTTTTTCTTCTTCTTGGAGGCCTTATCCTTCTTCGCCTTCTTCTTTGTTTTCGCCTTATATCCAGATTTGGTTTCTTCTGCGGGGCTCTTTTTATCTTTTTTCGTCTTCTTGGAAGCCTTACCCTTCTTCGACTTCTTCTTTGTTTTCTCCTTCTTTTCGAGTTTGGCTTCTGGAGTAGGCTGATCTGTTAATTGTGCGGGGGGAGTCGCTGCAGACTCGGTTTGGCGTAAGAGTTCGTCTGGAAATATGCCCATTCCCTCTCTGCGGAATTTGCTGAGCCAGTAACTTACCTGTCCCACTGTTTGCCCAGACTGCAGGGCAGCTATCTTTTGTGTAGCCCCTGCATCGATAGCCAAAAGAGATTGCGCCCTTTGGCTATGAGGTGGTCCTCCAGTAGCAATTTGATCTAGGATAAGTTTTTCTTGCGTTTTAAGCAGATTTCCTGAAGACTCATTATTGTCTATACGTTTATCATTCAAATCATCCACTGCTATACTCTCCTTTCACTAGGGATGCTCCTATCAAAACTCAGCCTCGCGTATCTGCGATCTGTCATTTCTCGATTTAGCAAAACCTTCTAACGTTGGTGATCGACTGTATGGGTGATTATGAGCCCATTACCATAAACCTGAGCCACAGCCAATTCCATCCTGCGACGCCGGAAACTAAGGCGAGTATGTACTTGATCGTCGTCCGAGGCAAAATAACGCGTACAAGGCTTGACGCAATCCTCCAGAAAGCGAATTATTTGTGTAAGCCCAGAATTAATAACCTAAGATATGTCCATTAAATCGTTCATTACCCGAGAGACCTGCACATTAAAAAGAATATTCGCCTTATTGAATGTTTAAGCGACCAGAGCAGGAGTTCAGACTGGTAAGCGAGTTTGACTGTAAACCTTAGAAAACCTGTGGATAATATGTTCAAGAAATGCTCTTTCTGCAATGACCGGAAATTGATATGCTCATTAAACGTCAATTTATGAAAAAACACATCGACTCATTGGAGCATTTGACAATAGTCCGAAAGCACTAATTTCCTTCAAGGATTAACTTACTTGTGAAATGGATTTTGGAGGGGATTGTGAATTAACAGTTGTTGAAAGCGAAGCGCAGCTGCATGCAGCAATCTCCTGGATAGAGGGTAGAAATCTTCGTAAATGAAAACCAACCCTGATATGTTGATTATCAGGGTTGGGAGCAGTAGGGTTATGAGCCGCGAGGTTTAGGATTTGGAAATTAAGCCGTTCTCGATGGCGATCGTCGCTGCCTGGGTACGGTTGTTGGCCCCCAGTTTTGAAATGCAGGCGCTGACATGATTCTTGACTGTGAAGGGACTGATCACCAGCTGTTCTGCGATTTCTTCATTGCTCAGTCCCTCAGCTACCAATGCCAAAACCTGGCGCTCTCGTGTACTCAGGTCATCCCATAGGTCCTGTGATTTCGACCTGGATTGGATCAGAGCTTCGGTAGCTTCTGGACTTAATGTAGACTGACCAGAATATGCAGACCGAATAGCATTACTCAGTGTGCCAATGGATATGTTCTTGAGCAAATATCCAATGGCACCCGCCTCCAGCGCGCGTTGAACCAGATCCTCCTCCGGAAAACTGGTCAGGACGATGACCTTCACTTGTGGGTGACGATTCAGTATAGCGCGTGTCGTTTCAAGACCATCCATGTCAGGCATGACCAAGTCCATCAAAATCACATCGGGTGTCGATTCCTTGCAGAGCGCCAGCGCTTCTGCCCCACTCTTCGCCATCCCAAATAGCTCCAGGCCTGTATCGGCCAGCAGGCTGGCTTCCAAACCGTTGCGAACGATGGGATGATCGTCGACGATCATAACCTTGATAATCTCAGACTCTCTAATGGACATAATTTCTCACTTACCGGAATATTCCTGGCTAGGCCAGGTAATCATAATCTGGGTTCCGCTTCCCGGCTGGCTCTCAATTTTCAGCTTTGCATCTATCTTACGGGCTCGATCGCACATGATATCAATTCCCATACTCCCGGGCGGGATGGTCTCGGTGTCAAAACCGAGACCATTATCGGAGATGCGGATCTCGACTCCTTGCTGATTGGAGCACAGATAGATATTGATCTGGCTGGCTTCAGCATGTTTGGTGATATTGTTGAGACACTCCTGGACAATGCGATGCAGGTTCCTGGTGATGTCTTCTGGTGTGTTAAAGTCAGATTGTACCTCTAAAGTGACCTCGGCGTGGGTATATGCACGTGAAGCATCGGCCAGCGGTGTAAGCAGCTGGCCTAAAGTCATATCTTTGAATGCGTGTGGGCGTAGCTCAAGCAGCAGGGAGCGCATCTCCGCCAGGGCGCCGCGCAGCAAAACTGGCAGCTGCCCCAGATACTGGCGACCCATAGCCCGGTCAGTTTCCCAGATCTTAGGTGCTGCTTCGGCGATCACGCTGGCAGAGAAGAGGGTTTGTGTCACGGCATCATGCAGCTCGCGCGCCAATCGTTCTCGTTCTATCGCAACGGCAGTCTGCTGTTTTGCCGCTATCTTATCTGTCACATCCTCTACAATGGAAAGCAAGACTTCGTTACCTTGCAGAACCAGCCGACTTGTATTCACACTGGCAAAAAATAAGTCGCCATCCTTGCGTGAGAGCTGGACGCCGAAATCTTGCACAAAACCAAATTCCTGTAATTCTGTTAACAAAGTTTCGCGGTCAGCAGGATCTGCATAGAAGTCTCCGACTCTCCACTGATATAGCTCGTCTTCAGAGATACGCAGCATGTCTTGCAGGGCTTTATTAATGCTCAGAAATTCACCTTCATAACTGGTCAGGGTAATTCCAAGGGGTGAGCTCTCCAATATTGCGCGGATCTGAACCTCCGCGGAGTATAAGGCATTTGAGCGTTCTTCCAAGAGGTTTTCCAATTGGTTATGGATGCGAGCGTTATCGATCGAGATGGCCATTTGGGAGGATAACAGCTGCAGCAGGTTGACGCGTTGAGGTGAAAATACACGGGGAGCCAGATTGTTTTCCAAATAAACGATGGCGCTGATTTTCCCCTGGTTGATTAAAGGCGTACAAAGGATGGATTTTGCTTGCTGACTCAGGATATAGGGATCATGAGTAAATTTACCAGATTGGGAGGCGTCTTCAAGCACCACGGTCTCCTGAGTGTGTGTGACATAATGGATAACACTTTCAGCTAACAGATCGGTATCAGTTATGCTGATGGCTTCCGTGATTTGTGGTTTCGCGTCATCCAGATTGGCTTGAGCGATGATCTTCCACTGACCTTCTTGGTCCAATAGCAGGTAGCCATGTTGTGCTCCTGAGTTCTCAATGACATTGGTCATTAAATTTGTCAGCAAGCTGTCCAGCTCAATTTCGCTGGCGATGTCTTGGGATGCCTTCAGTACAGTGAGAAGATCCAGGTCAACCGTTGTCTTGTCAGAGATGGTTTGTGTGGGCGTTTCATCGAAAACGATGCGGCGACCGACCATCAAATTCGGGTAGCGCCTGGTGAGATGTTCGGCCTTGGCCAGGGCTCCCCACTTGCTGTACAGGCTGTGGGCCTCACGCATGAATAGGCTGGCAAAGCGCTCATTGTCTCTCTCCAGCCAAAAGCGGGCATAGAGTTCATTAGCTAAGGCTTCCTCATGGAAAAAGCCATTCTCCCGGGCGCCAGCGATTGCTTGTTCATATTGGTCAAGTGCGCTGTCAAGCTCGCCCAACACTCTGGCTTTTTCAGCTTTTATCAAATCGAACTTGTGTTGAAAGGTGGACGGCGCGGTTTCAACCCAGATCGACATCCATCGGATGCATTGATTGATTGTGTTCATGGAATCCAGGTTGTTTTTGGAGTTGCTCCTACCAATTAACCTGAGCCTGGCCAGGGCTAAATAAAGGTAATTTAGGGAAGTTGAATACATACCTTGCCCGCCAGTTAGAAATTCCTCTGCATTCCCAGCATATTCTTCAAGCATTTCTTCAGCATCAAAGTGGTAGGCAAGTATCAATTTACTGATATAGAAGTAGTGTCTGCCGTGAATATCATTTGTTGTGATCGCACCGGGCAGCCATTCATCCTCGTCAAAATATGGGCCAATCAACCTGTGAGGCTCCGGGGAAACCTTCTTCATGTTATGGGCTGTTTGAAGGAAAACTGAGGAGTATTGAGCAGGAGTTATATATCCCATTTTTTGTATATTGCTGATATATGCTGACAGCTGGCTTTCATATATGTCGAGGTTCATACCAGCGTCAAAACCCAGGACTGAATAAAATATTGCCCCGTATGAAGCATAAAGCCAATCACCAGTCTCATTTCCGCTACTGAAAGTAGCCTGTGCAATTTCTATGCTCTGTTCAATTGGTTCAACCCAGGGCATGGTGAATGCTAACATCATCAGTCCTTTGGATCGACTTTTAGTAGTAGCCGGGTTATCTAATAGTTCACGTATCACATTCACGAATTGAGCATAAAAGCGGATCAGGTTAAGCTCTTCATCAATAGGAGTCTCCCTGTCTACCGAAGCGAAATTTACAAGAGTGACCCCTCCAAAAAAGAATGGTGCCCAGACGTCAAGCCCGTACTCAAGGGTCAAGATCGCTCCGTTGTAGCTGATTATAGGAAAGAGTGGTGGATTGATGATATACGAGGTCGACATTATGGAGGCAAAAAGGGAGGAGGCAGCTAAAGCCCTCTCGTCCCACATTCTTGGAAGGCGAGCTATATGTTCCAGTGGATTACTTGACAGTAAACCGATGAATTTATCGTGTAAGCTATTAATGTCCTCCGCAGTAGGCTGTTCAGGAATCTCAAAGCCCAGATCCCTTAACATCTCTAGCCCCATATCAAGAGCTTCAACGACATGATACTGTGCGGTCTCTGCTTCGATTTGAGTCATGTAAATTCGCATCCGATCATAGATGCTTCTCGCATTCCCATGTATCAGATCAACCGTAGGGGCAAGCAGGTCGAATTGTCCAGTTAAGTAAGCTAGTTCTCCGTTTTCGTTGTGCAGTGATAACGTTAAATTGTATTGATCTTCCCAGCTGTTCATTTCGAGAAGCTCAAGGCCAATCTCAATGTATTTCTTGGCATCTGAATAGGCAGAGGCAGCCTTTGCCTTTTGCCCTGCCATTAAATTTAACCTTGCCAGGTCTATTTTCTCTGATTCCTTGTCGATGAATTCCCGGCCGGTATTCAGGTGGCCAACGATGGAAAAAATCTTCCCCTCCAGGTCTTCTGCTGTTTTATCCGCCTGGAGAGTGCGCCCAATTTTCAGATGTGTTTGGGGCAGGTCTGATGGGGGTATCAAGGCGTAGCCTGCTTCCTGGATCCGGTCGTGGGTGAAAGAAAAATGTCCATCTGAGCGGATAATCAATCCCTCCTGAATGGCGGGATTAAGATCTGACAGGATATCCCGTTGTTCCTGTCCGGTTATGGTATCCAAAGTAGATATATCAAAACGGCTGCCAATGCAGGCCGCCAGGCTCAATGCACGCTGGGTTTCATCTGGCAGCGTGCGGATTTTCTCGATCATCAGATCGACGACGCTCCCGCCGGCTTGAATGCTCTGTTCAAGGTTGTCGCCCCATCGCCAGCGACGTGCCTCAACATCGAACTTCAAGTGTCTTTCTGCTTCCAGCGTGTAAAGCAGCTGCCGGTAGAAAAATGGGTTGCCGCCAGACTTTGTCGCCAAAACTTGGTTCAGATCGCGGCAATCTGGGACGTTGAGCTTCAGACTATCGGCCAGCAGGTGGTTGGTATCGACTGATGAAAGATCCGCCAGTGTAATGACTGTAACTCGGTCGCTTTCCGCTTGCATTTTCTTCTGACTGATCGCCAGAGGATGAGCGGGGTCTACTTCATTGCTGCGATAGGCACCAATGACCATAAAGCAGCTTGTTTCCGGAGCTGCTAGAAGGGCCTCTATCAAGTTGAGAGAAGCCGGATCGATCCACTGCAAGTCATCCAGAAATACAACCAAGGGATGCTCTGGCGTGGCCAAGCTGCTGATAAAGCGATTGAAGATGTAGTTAAAGCGGTTCTGGTTCTCAATACCGCCCAACTTTGGTACTTTCGGTTGGGGTCCGATGACGCGTTCCAAGTTGGGATTAATATCAATCAGAATCTGTCCACTATCACCAAGAGCCTCCAGGATGGTTTCCCGCCAATTAGCGAGACTGGTTTCACTCTCCGCCAGCAAATTTTCCACAAATTGGTCTAATGCATGTGCCCAGGCCGAGTAAGGAAGAGTCCGCTGGAGCTGGTCAAATTTACCTTCTACAAAAATACCCTGTTTGTTGATAACGTCTTTTTGAATTTCACGAACCAGAGATGTTTTACCGACCCCTGAATATCCGGCTACCAATAAAAGTTGTGGTAGCCCTCCAGTGGCACGATCCAGGACCGATTGAAGTTGTCTGATCTCTGCCTGGCGACCGTACAGCTTTTGTGGGATTTGCAGGCGACCGGTAAAATCCTCGCCTCCCAGATTAAACGGTTTTATCCGGCCCTTTCTTTGCCATTTATCATTACAGCGCTTGAGATCGGCCAGCAGACCGTGGGTTGTCTGGTAGCGATCTTCGACATTCTTGGCCAGCAGTTTGAGAATAATCTCTGACACTGGGGTGGGGATGCCTTCATTGATCTGCTGGGGAGGCTTAGGTTGACGTGCGATATGAGCGTGGATCATTTCCAGTGTATCACCGCTCTCAAAGGGCAACTGGCCAGTGAACAACTCGAAGAGGACGACACCCAGCGAGTAGAGATCGGTGCGGTAATCGACCCGGCGGTTCATACGCCCGGTCTGTTCGGGCGAGATGTAGGCCAGGATACCGACAAGGGATTCATCGGGAGCTAAACGGGAAGGATTTTCTTGCCGTAAGGTTGAGGCCAATCCAAAGTCAATGATGTATACTCCCTCTTGCGAGCTAGGGAGATCGTTAGCAGCAACCAGAACATTCCCACTGTTCAGGCCCTTATGCATAACCTGTCGCTCGTGGATGCAACTCAGGATCTTGGTAACATTCACCGCTAAGCTTAATTTCTGAGCCATATCGAGTGAGGCGGAGCGGATCAGATCGGACAGAGACTGTCCTGGTATGTATTCCAAGAGCAGTACTGGAAAGCTCTCAGTTCCCTCCAAGGCAAATGCTGTTCGCACACCCGAAACACCTGCCAGCTGTGTGGTGATAGCAAATTCATTGTGCAGCTCATCAAGGAGAGAGCTGGGTAAATCGTTGTGGGCAGGCTCTTTGACCAAAACAAGACTCTCGTAACCAGCACGCTCTTGTAAGTGAAGCAAGAAGTTACGACGGTGGATGGATGCAATTTTATTCGTCATGATTTATTTTGCTAAGAATTTTGGGTTTAATACATACACCGGCAAAGAACACGGATTGTGGATATTATATGTTAAAAACACAAGGCGACGTAGACGGTTAGTTACATTGAGCTCATAGATAACTTTATTCCAAAGCCAGGCATCAAGAAATTTCGATATTCTTCAGTTTATAGAATCTCGAATTAATACAAAACACATTGCGAGGGTATAATTTGCCAAATTTTAATTTCAACGTTACAAATATGTTAAGGATAAATAATTTCCATCATACGGAAGAGGATATGCAATGTCCAAAGAAACTTTGATTGAAAAAGCAGAGCGAGATTTGGAAAAGTTATGCCTGGAACTGCCCAATCGGCGTGTTGGAGGTCCTGGAAACCGTATGGCGACTGATTTCTTCGCTAAGGTTGTGTCCAGCTTTGGTTTTGCTACAGAATGTCCTGAATTTGACTGCATGGATTGGACTCATGAAGAGGTGCTGCTCTCCGTGGAGGATGAGTCGTTTGAAATTCAAGCCAGCCCATACTCGCTGGGTGTCGAGTTGAGCGCCCCACTCGCCGCTGCGGCTACTCTTGAGGAATTGAAGGCGGTTGAGGTCCGGGACAAGGTTCTGATGCTGCACGGCGAGCTTGCCAAAGAGCAGTTGATGCCGAAAAACTTCACTTTCTATAATCCGGAAGAGCACCAGGTGATTATCCGGCTGTTGGAAACGAAGAAGCCTCTCGCCATCATCGCCGCCACCTCCCGAAATCCGGAATTGGCTGGGGGAATGTATCCCTTCCCGCTGATCGAAGATGGTGATTTTGATATCCCCTCGGTTTTCATGACGGAGGAGGAAGGGGAAAGGTTAGCAGGTTTCCTGGGAAAAGAAGCCTCTCTTTTCTCCGATGCGCGGCGCATTCCAGCGAAAGGATACAATGTAATCGCCCGTAAAGGCACTGCTGGGGATCGAAGAGTCGTGGTTTGCGCGCATATCGATGCCAAGCTGGGCACACCCGGCGCGATCGATAACGCCGCCGGAGTAGTTGTATTGCTCCTTCTGGCTGAGCTACTGGGTTCTTATTCTGGGAAGCTTGGAATCGAGCTGGTCGCTTTTAACGGCGAGGATTACTATTCCGCTCCCGGGCAGGTTCACTACCTCCAGAGCAACCAGGGGAGATTGAAGCAGATCAACCTGGCGATCAATATCGATGGCGCTGGATCCAAGGAAGGCCAGACGGCTTATTCCCTCTATGAATGCCCGCCAGGGATTAGCGATGTGGTTCAGAAGGCGTTCTCTACCCAAGAAAATACCATTGAAGGGGAGTTGTGGTACCAGAGCGACCATTCGATCTTCATCCAGAACGGGGTTCCAGCGGTGGCGATCACCTCAGATCGGTTAATGGAACTCTCGACGAATATCACCCACACGGAGAAAGATATCCCCGACATTGTGGCTCCGGGGAAGCTGGTTGATATTGCTATAGCTTTACGAGATGTGATCCTGGAACTCGATCGTCAGCTGTAATTATCACTTGTGTGATCAGGCTGTTCACCAGTTAGCAGAACAGAAGAATCAAGGTCCGAGTTCTCATCTGGTGTGATTTCTTCTTCGCTTTCTAGATCAGGCGCCAGTGGTGGCAGTTCATCAATCGATCCCAGCCCGAACAGGTGCAGGAATTCAGCAGTGGTGGCATACAGGATCGGCCTGCCAGGTCCATCGGCGCGGCCGACATCCTGAATCAGTTCTTTCAGTAATAAATTCTTCATCACGCCATCGCTGTTGACACCACGGATGCTGTCAATATGCGGGCGGGTGACCGGCTGCTCGTGTGCAACGATCGCCAGCACTTCTAAAGCTGCTTGGCTCAGATGACTGGTGAATTCCAGGCCTAGAAATCTCTCCACTAGATCAGCCATTTCTGGTGCGGTCGTCAATTGAATCCTTCCCGCATGACGTTGCAGGCGTAATCCTTGTTCTTGGAGATCGAGCGCCAATAAAGATAATCCGTCTTCAACTTCAGCTGGAGAGATATCCAGGGTTGCCGCCAGCTGAGCCACTGAGACAGCTTCCGGGGCGACGAACAGCAGCGCTTCAAGGCAGGCTTTCAAATCCGGTACATTTTCTTTTTGATGGGTGTTGGACATGCTATAATCTGTCCTTGGGCAAAATCAAAAGTATAAGGTATCTGTGTTAGTAAAACTATGAAAATAAAAAAAGTTATTCCACTAATTATATTCGCATTAATTCTCAGTGTGCTGGCGTGCAATCTCAGCTTCCCTTGGGGATCGTCTCGTGAACCAGTTCCTGTTACGACCGAAGCCGCTCAGAGCCTTGAAGAAACAGTTGAAGGGGTATTTGAAGAACCTCAACTTGATGAAGGGATCACGCTTGTCATCACGGAGACACAATTAACATCAATTATCGCCTTCGAGATTGAAGAGCGCGCTGGGGCAATTATAACCAATCCGCAGGTGCGTTTACAGGATGGTCAAATACAATTGAGTGGCAACGTTGAGAGCCAGGAGATATCGGCACCCGCCGAGATTGACATAGGAGTAAGTGTGGATGTTGTGGGTAGACCAGTTTTGAATGTGGATTCAGCCAAGGTTGGTCCGTTCCCTGTACCTGCAGATATGATCTCAGACGTTGAGGTCATCCTTAACAATTCCTTTCGTGATCAGATAGAATCGATGGCACCGAACTTGCATGTTGAAAGTATTATTATTGCTGATGGTACCATGACGATCATTGGACGTACAAAATAGTAAATTGGGATGGGAAAGAATTTCCCTGGTAATGTACGCTTCCTGGTATTGGTGGGGGTAAGTATCATTCTCATGGTGGGATGTGCGGCCCCAGAAGTCACTGAGGGATTGATCAACGTTGGCATATCCGTCGATGGAGATGAGTTTTCTGTGGATATTCCGGCCGGAAGTACAGTGGACAACGCCTTGCGTGCTGGTGGAGTATTACTTGGTTCTCTGGATAGAACTGACCCTCCCTTGTACACTGTTTTAGGGCAAGGCTCTCAGATTCGAGTTGTCAGAGTGGAGGAAGATTTTTCTGTCGAGCAGGAGGTGATTCCATTTGAAAGCCAGGTTGTACGCAACGAATCGCTTCCCGAGGGGCAGGAATATTGGCTCCAGCTCGGTGAAAATGGCTTGCGCGAAATAACGATTCGCCGCTTATTTGAGGATGGAGAAGAGGTTTCAAGCAACCCGGTTAAGTCGGTTGTGATTAAAGAGCCGATCCCCCAAATCCGTATGGTGGGGGTACAGAAAGCATTTGCACCCTTTGAAATACCCGGAGTATTAGCTTACCTTGTGGATGGCGATGCTTGGGTTATGGAAGGTTCTACGGGTAACCGCCGCCAGCTGATCGCTTCGGGGGATCTTGATGGACGCATCTTCACTCTTTCACCGGATGGGGAATGGCTGCTGTTCACCCGCAGCTCAGAGGAAGAGGATACGATCAACACACTCTGGTCTGTACCCCTGGATAATGAAGCTGGTGGGGAGGTTGATCTGGGCGTGAACAATATCGTCCATTTTGCAGATTGGAAACCAGACTCAGGCTTGACGATTGCCTACTCAACGGTTGAGCCCAGACCGGGGGCACCTGGATGGCAGGCGAATAACGATCTGCAATTGTTGAGTTTTTCCAGTTCGGGTTTCGTGAGGCAGTTGGATCCATTGCTGGAAACCAACTCCGGGGGTTTATATGGTTGGTGGGGCACTGAATTCCACTGGTCCCCTGACGGTTTGAGCATCGCCTATGCCCGTCCAGATGAGATTGGGATTATTGACCCAGAAGGGGAATCAGATATTCTTCAAACTCCTCTGAAACAGTTCACACCAGTGCAGACCTTTGCAGATTGGGCATGGGTGCCTGGGATCTCTTGGGGACCAGAAGGAGATATATTATATGGCGTTGACCACGCACAACCCGCGGATTCGCAGGTTTTCGATTTGGATCTAATCCGAGTGGAGAGAGGTGTTAATTTCGTTATCGCTACTGAAGTTGGCATGTTTGCCTATCCGGTTCCATCTCGAATGCAGACTTTGAGGACGGGTGAAAACGCTCATCGAGTCGCTTTCCTTCAGGCAGCATTTCCAATGCAAAGTGAGACTAGTCGCTACAATCTGGTGGTCATGGATCGTGATGGATCGAACAAAAAAATACTCTTTCCTTCTGAAGGTGCTGAGGGACTTGAGCCCCAAAAGCTGGTTTGGTCACCTGAAGCACTTGAGAATTCTGATAATCCAGCCATAGCCTTTATTTACGAGGATAATCTGTGGATCGTGGACAGTGTGACCGGGGAAGCATGGCAGATCACCGGCGATAATTTGACCAGCCGCATAGATTGGAAGTAAGGTTGTGGTATTTAAAAAAAGCGGGAAAAAATTGTATATCTTTTAGTATTATTGAGGGAATAAAACATGCGAATTTTAGTTACAGGTGCGGCGGGTTTTCTCGGATCGAGTTTATGCGATCGCTTAATAGCCGAAGGACACCAGGTGATTGGAATGGATAATTTCATCACTGGTAGCCCCGATAATTTGGAACATCTCGCTGGGGATCCTAATTTTTCCTTCATTCGACATGATGTATCCGATTATATTTTTGTGCCCGGGGAGATCGATGCGATAATGCATTTTGCTTCTCCAGCGAGTCCGAACCCCAATTCCCCTTTCGGGTACTTAAACCTGCCTATACAAACCTTGAAGGCAGGGGCCTTGGGAACCCACAACACCCTTGGAATCGCGAAAAAGTACAGCGCGCGGTACATACTCGCTTCAACGAGTGAGATCTATGGCGATCCGCTCGAACACCCGCAAACTGAGGCATATTGGGGTCATGTAGATCCAATCGGCCCTCGTTCCGTTTACGATGAAGCCAAGCGATTTGCAGAAGCTTTAACCATGGCATATCATCGGTTTCATGATGTTGACACCCGTATTGTAAGAATATTCAATACCTACGGTCCAAGGATGCATTTAGATGATGGGCGCGTGGTCCCTAATTTCTTGCAACAAGCGATATTGGGTCAACCACTAACGGTTTATGGGGATGGCTCTCAAACACGAAGTTTCTGTTATGTGGATGACTTGATCGAGGGCATCTATCGTTTACTACTCTCGGATGAACATCTTCCGGTGAATATCGGCAATCATGTGGAATCGACGATCCTTGAATTCGCAGAGCGAATAAACGAATTGACCGGAAACACCGCCGGGATCACCTTTGTGGAAGATGCGAGAGGAGAGGGTGATCCGCAGCGGCGACAACCGGATATTTCCCGTGCCAAGGAGATTCTTGATTGGGAACCGAAAATCAGTTTGGAGGAAGGCTTGATGAAAACAATCCCATATTTCAAACAAAAAATGGGGTTGGTATGACGCTCACCTCAATTGCCACCAATCCGCGTGAACGCACCCGCTTCCTGAAATTTGCCGTCGTGGGAATAGTTGGCGCAGTAGTTGATTTTGGTGCATTTAACCTGTTTACTTCCTTGCTGGGTATGACAGCTGTACTGGCCAGCGTATTATCCTTTATTGCAGCCATAATAAGTAATTTCACCTGGAATCGATATTGGACTTACCCAGATTCAAGATCGAAACCGATCGCACAGCAACTGACCCAATTTTCTGTGGTTAGCATTATTGGATTAGTAATACGTACTCCAATCATCGCGTTGTTGGTTCCTTTGTTCACTCGATCATTCAGTTCATTATCGATTTTTCCAATCGGTTTCATCTCTGCAGAATTTTTTGCCAAAAATCTCGCGCTGGCAATTGCTGTCATTGTCGTTATGTTTTGGAATTTCTTTATCAATCGTTATTGGACTTATAATGATGTCACGTAAATTTGGCTTCTGTTATAAAGCAGAGATTTTCGTTGGAGGAAGTTATTTAGATCATAATTTGTGATCCTTGAGCGGGTATAATTCTCTGAAATGGAATTCTCAAAAAGACCGATTCCACTGTATACAACCTCTGGAGATACCGGGGGGTATCTGGTCTTCCCATATATATATGACAACATTGGGGATTGGATTGGGTGGGTCACTGGGGAAAATTATGTCTATTCGGTATATGGGCGCTATGTTGGCTGGTTAAGTAAGGATCGACGAATTCTGCGCAGGCGAGCGGAAAGTTACCAAAAGTCGGATGTCCAGCCACCGCACGCACCCCCTCGAATTCTGCCTCCGGCAACCGTGCCTCTGCCCCCTTTAATGGCTGAGCTAAAGTACGAGACGGTTGATGTCCTCGAAGATATGCCGGAACTATTGCCCAGGGTGGATGACTTTGCTGTGAGCGATGATGCTTAATAAAGAGCAGCCTTTGGGGACATCTAGCAGCGCTTCGCGAATTAATTTTCCACAATTAACGCAACCGTCCCATGCAAAATGCATTGAAACAGACTGTGTCAAGGAGAGCGATTGCTTATGAGATCATTGAATCCTTTCAGAAGGAAAAGCGACCAGAAAGAAGAGAAAAAGGAATTCGATCCTCAAGAATCTGGCGAACCAACTGATTTTGATGGCTTCATGCGCAGAGGTTGGGCGAACCATTCTCGAGGTGAACATGCCCAGGCAGAATCGGATTTTCGTCGCGCATTATCATACTCCCAAAATTCAGTCGATGCTCACTTCGCACTGGGCTTAGTACTGAAAATCCAGGGAAAGAAGGAAGACGCAGTTGAGGCCTTCAACGTTATCATGGGATTGATTGAGCAAGGCACGATCGAAGATAACGAGAAAAGAGTAATGCTACGCAGGTTAACCTTGGGTCACATCAATGAACTAACCATCGGGGATTGGAATTTGGAGGACGAGATTTGGCATCAAGCATAGCTTCACATCGTGAGCGCCTTGAAGTATGTATTTCCGGGGGTGAGTTAGATCGCCCTGCAATCGCACTCTGGAGACATTTTCCGGTTGATGATCAATCACCTGATACCCTGGCAGAAGCAACAGTTAATTTTCAGCGTGATTTTGATTTTGATCTTGTCAAGGTCTCACCTTCATCTTCATTTTGCATCCGGGATTGGGGAGCAAAGGATGAATGGCGCGGTCTTCCTGAAGGGACACGTGATTATACAGACCGGGTTGTTCAGCATCCTGAAGATTGGGAGAGGCTTCATCTCCTTGATCCATACAATGGTAGTCTATCTGCTCAAATTAAATGCTTGCGCTTGATCGCTGCCGAGTTAAGCCGAGAAGTACCGATTATCCAAACCATATTCAGTCCTCTCGCCCAAGCAAAAAACTTGGTCGGCCCAGATAATTTGTTGATCCATGTTCGCCGATACCCACAAGCTTTAAAATCAGGCTTAAAGATAATCACTGAGTCGACCCAAAGATTTATTGAGGCTGCACGCCAGACTGGAATCGAGGGGATATTCTATGCAGTTCAACATGCTCAGTATTCCCTGTTCTCTGAATCTGAGTATGAAATTTTTGGCAGGTCCTATGATCTGCAAGTTCTTGATGCTGCCCAAGATTTGTGGCTGAACATGCTGCACCTTCACGGCAAGCAAATCATGTTCAAGGACTTCTTGGATTATCCGGTTGCGATTATCAATTGGCATGATCGCGAGACGCCACCATCATTGGCTGAAGCAAAAAAGAAATTCCCTGGAGCCCTATGTGGCGGATTGCGTCGGTGGCAGACAATGGTATTAGGTACACCCGATAGTGTCACCGCTGAAGCTGAGGATGCTATCCAGACAACCGGAGGACAGAAGCTGATCTTGGGGACTGGATGTGTCATGCCAACCATTGTCCCGCGTGGAAATATTCTGGCTGCCAGACAAAGTGTAGAGAAATGAGAAAATTGAGGTAATTAATGTTGATCGGCGACTGAGTAGACTCGGTCGCCGCTTGTGGTATATATGCTTGATGAGAGTCATCTCGGGAAGTGCAAAAGGACGGAAATTACGTTCGGTGCCGGGAACTTCAACCAGACCGATCACTGACAGAGTCAAAGAATCTTTATTTAATATCATCGGTTCAGATATTCAGGATTCTGTGTTTCTGGATTTGTTCGCAGGGACAGGGAGTGTGGGCATCGAGGCGTTGAGCAGAGGAGCGGTATCGGCGGTATTTCTCGATGTTGATAGACAGGCGATTGCCACGGTTCATGCTAATCTGGAGTCCACTGGGCTTGCCAGTCGAGCAGAAGTGCACAAGTTGGATGCGTTCATCTATTTGAGTAAATCCCCCCAAAGTAAATTTGATTATATTTATATCGCTCCCCCGCAGTACAAGGGATTGTGGAATAAGATCATAAAGATCTTGGATAATAATGTGGATTGGTTATCTCTTGACGGATGGGTTATCACCCAAATTCACCCCCGAGAATTTACTCCGCTTGAATTGAGAAACCTGATTGAATTCGACCGGCGGACCTATGGGAGCACAATGTTGATCTTCTATCAACGGTCAGAGGGTGAGTAGTGATACTGAATACCCGCAAACGATCTGATAACATTCACGATATTGCAATTTTAGACATCTAAAGAATATTGCAGGAGGGAGTGGAAACATGCCAGATGAAAACTACCCTCATCGCAGATTAAATCCATTAACCGGGGATTGGGTATTGGTTTCACCTCAACGCACGCAGAGGCCCTGGACTGGACAGGTTGAGGGTACCTCTCTTACCAATCTACCCCCATACGATCCTGATTGCTACCTCTGTCCTGGAAACCACCGCGCAGCTGGGGAAGAGAATCCAATCTACTCATCCACCTATGTGTTTGATAATGATTACCCAGCACTCTTACCCATTGATCACTCGATTAATCCCGCAACAACTGACCACTGGATCCCGCCCAGGGCGACAGGGATTGGGAAAGAAATCCCAGAACGCTTTTTTGTGGTCGATCAAGAATATGGGATTTGTCGAGTGGTATGTTTTTCTCCTCGCCATGATCTCACTCTTCCTGACCTTTCAAATGACCAGATCGAAGCTGTTGTTAACACCTGGATAGATCAAACACACGAGCTAGAGTCGCGTGATTATATCCGCTACGTACAGATCTTTGAAAATAAAGGTGCTATGATGGGCGCCTCAAATCCACATCCCCACAGCCAGATCTGGGCTACCAGTCATATTCCGAATGAACCAGGAAAAGAATTATCTTCTCAATCTATTTATCTGGAACAGTACGGGTCTTGTTTATTGTGTGATTATTTAAATATTGAGCGAATAGCTGGGGAAAGGCTTGTGGTTGATAACGATCACTTCACCGCTTTGGTGCCCTATTGGGCGAATTGGCCATTCGAGATAATCCTTCTGTCAAATCGGCATCTCGTATCAATGACTGAGCTGAGTCGGGACGAATCTGCATCTTTGGCAGATATCCTGAAGCGCATCACCACCCGTTATGATAATCTGTTTGAAGTTTCTTTCCCATATTCAATGGGATTTCACCAATCCCCCGGTGATGGAAAAGATCACCCGGAATGGCATTTTCACGCCCATTATTATCCCCCCCTACTGCGATCTGCCACAGTTCGTAAATTTATGGTTGGATTTGAAATGCTCGCTTCACCCCAACGGGACCTCACGCCAGAGGGGGCGGCTGAGCGATTGCGATCAGTCAGTGGGGTTCACTTCCGCGATTTGTCCCAGGTAAATTAGAACAATCCCCGCATAATTAACAGGAATCCAAAAATAATCATCGGTATGCCTAATGGTAGCAGAATTACCGTAATGCACAGCACACCACCGATGATGAGCATCACAAGCCCCAAGAGGACCGCGATCAATCGCCCTGTCAAACTGACTATCCATGTGAAGAACCGCCAAATTGCCCAAAATGGCCACAAATACCAGGGAACTGGATCGGATTTCGTCATTTGAGACATTCTATTCTCCCAATTTAAGATCTAAACGGATTGCCGATATTCATTTTAATATACGTAGAAATCTTGGAGAAGTCGCGTTCACAGTTAAAGTTTTTTGTTTATTATATGCATTATCGCGTTAATCACGGAACAAGATCATCAGGCGGTCCTCTTCATCATACCAATAGAGTGCTGAAAACGGTGGATCGCTCATTTGGACCTGCAGTACTTTCGGTAATAACACCGGCAAATCTTCCACGAGTGGCAAGCTGTGTAATTGATCTATCTGAACCCACTCCAGTGTGCCTTCAGATGTTGCTGGGAGCTGGTCGCTATAATCGCTGCTTCTGGAATGTAAGTCACCCCGCAAAACATAAATTCCAACCCCGATATTATCGCCCGTATCGACCGTGATAAGCCCACACAGCCACAGATCTTGAACCTCAAGCCCGGTTTCTTCGCTGATTTCTCGATGAGCTGCGGAGAGGATATCCTCTCCGCGTTCAACATGTCCGCCAAGGCCATTATATAGGCCTGCCCAAAGACGCTTATCTGAGCCACCTTTAATTAGTAGGATCATGTCTTCCTTTATCAGGAATATTAAGGTGCGCGGAATGAGCAGGTAGCGGTCAAGGTTTATTCCTTGATCAGAACTTGGCATTTCAGATCCTTGGGGTCAAATAGTATCCAATAGGGATATCCCGATGAATGGGTTTATCTGTTAAGGGTATTATAAACGTTGAGTGGTATTAAAGGAGATTCGACATTTTATTGAGAGGATGTTGCACTCTAGATGAACTGAGGCTATAATCGAAACACAAACAAGTACTTATATCAAAATTCAACAAGGAGATGGCGATGGTCGACGAAAAAGATCAGATCTTTGGTAAAGTCTCCGAAGATATGGATCCACTAAAGAAAATATTGGTTAAAGTTCCCGGATTTGGCGGTTATATCGAGCGACAAAAGCGACGCGATTCTGACAAACTGCTTCGCGAATACATTTTTGATCAATTCAGAGAACTGGAAGGGCGTGTTTCAAGTTTACAACGCGATTTTATCAGCCAAGGTGAAATCGCTTACGTGGATGACCTTGAAGCGACCGCCATAAAGCTGCGTACTTTTGCCGATCGGGTAAAGACTGCAACACGGGGATATACAGGTCTGTTTGATGCGGTTAATGTTAACGAGGCAGAGCTCACCGAACTCTATGTATATGACGCAGCAATGCTAGATCTTGTTGACGAGATCGATCATGCTATTGATAATGTTCAGTCATCTGTGGGAACTGATGGCTTGCCAGCCTCAATTCGTCATCTCGAGACAAAAGCAGCAGAGTGTATCCAGGTATTCGATAAACGCGATGCAGTCGTTCTTGGAATAGTGACCTAGTTTCGAATCTCTCTGGGTGTTAAAGAATATATATTCAAAAGACGTAATGAGTAGGAGATAAGATGATGGCAAGAATTTTCGATGTAATTGAATATCCAAATGAAATGCAGGATGAGATCGTGCATCGTTTTCCTGAAACGGGCTCGGGAGATTTCCGCATTGGATCCCAGGTTATTGTCCGTGAGTCGCAGTCGGTAGTTTTTTTCCGGGATGGTAATGCATTGGACGTATTCGGTCCCGGAAGACATACGATCACAACCGCCAATATCCCTCTGTTGGTCAACTTGATTGGAAGAGCGTTTAATGACAGAACGCCATTCACGGCTGAGGTTTATTTTGTTTCGATGCGCGATTTTGCCGATCGAAAATGGGGTACACCACAACCGATCATTGTCCGAAATCCGGACATGGGCTTAGGGGTTGCTCTGCTGCAAGGGTTTGGCACTTACGGCTTTCAAGTCAATGACGTTCAGCAATTTGTGACCCAGATCGTCGGCACGAGAGGTGAATACCGCACCAGTGAGATTGAGACCCGCCTGCGCTCGATGCTGCTCTCCAAGCTGCAAGATCTACTTGGTGAAACAGCCGCGGAATATGATGTGCCAGAGCTTATCGGACTTACTGAAGAGCTCGGTGCAGGTGTAAGAGCCAAGGCACAAGATGATTTTGAAGCGATCGGTTTATCGCTAAAATCCTTCTACATCTCGAATCTAAAACCCTCGAGCAAATCAGCCGAAGAATTGCGCGCTATGGGCATGCTGGATATGCAAACTTATACCCAGCTGCAGGCAGCAGATGCGATGCGTGACGCAGCCCAGAATCCCAGTGGTGGTGCTGGATTGACTGCTGGTATTGGGGCTGGCGTGGGTGTAGGGAAGGTGATCAGCGATTCCCTCGAGGGCATGACCGGGGCTGGAGCAGCTGGCGCGGGTGCTGGAACTGCTCCCAGTGGTGATAAACCAGGTGGTGGGATGCCGGATGTAATGACTCCCGCAGAAGCAGCTACTGCACTGCGAGTATCCGAAGAAGATGTGATGGCTGCAATCGAGGCAGGAGATCTCAAGGCACGCAAATTGGGTAATGCCTACCGCATCAGCCGTGAAGCTCTCGAAGCTTTCCTTAATGGATAGTCAGAACGATTGAAAAAAACTGGTGGATTTGGTTCCACCAGTTTTTTTTATTCAAGCACTTGCTTGACTTCTTCAACTAAATCCGATGAGATCGGCTTCCCTTTCGCTGTCTTGCGGATAAAATCTTTGAGTTTTTTGGTATGCAAAGTTGGCGCTGGGGCATTATCCGCGTTGACTTCCGCTTTTTCATTAGTAAGGATTAAAGCCGCCTGGACATCTGGTACTTGCTGCTCATCGAGATTATCTTTCAAGTAATCGGAAACAGCATGAATTTCTGATCCGATCTCGAGATCAGGACGCCCGAGGCTCTCTTGAGCGAATATTTTAAGATATAAGTTTCCGCCTTTTTGCCGCCAGCGTTTTTTCGATTCATCATAGGTGATCTCGCCTGCCTGTTGGCGGGGTAGGAGTACCCAGACTCCAGCTGGACCTACCAGGAGATGGGCAGTAGGGGATGAATAATGATAAATGCTGTAGCGTCCATCGAGACCTTTGAGAGCGGTATCAAGTAATTCATCCGGACGAGGGCGGCGACCCCAGCGATTTCCGAAGTAAATGCCTATCTGGGATAAACCGAATCCAATTATGAGGGCGATCAAAGAGATCAAGAACAATTCGGCACGGGTAAATGATATAAACATACCTCCAGCCAAAACAATTAATCCAACAATACTGGTTATTTGTCCGATGCGTGCATTGCGTTGGATCAAGCGTTCGTTAGTAATGATATCCATTTTTTATATATTCCTATCTCGGTCCTCTGAAAGTGTGACAAGTGTGTCAATTAGCGATCAATTAGTTTATCCTGAAAATCGTTTCAAAACCAAGCACGCATTTTGACCACCAAGCCCAAATGAATTGGAAAGGGTTGCCTCTACTCGTGCTTTGCGAGCCTGGTTAGGAACATAATCCAAATCGCATTCTGGATCGGGGGTTTCATAATTAATAGTTGGTGGGAGCCAACCATTTTGAATAGCTAAAGTGCAGGCGATGGCCTCCAATGCCCCAGATGCACCCATAGCATGACCGAGCATCGATTTTGTCGAGCTGACAGGGATTTTATATGCCTGTTCACCGAAAACAGTTTTTATGGCACGAGTTTCGGTGGAATCATTGATAGGTGTGCTCGACCCGTGCGCGTTTATATATTCGATTTCTTCAGGAGGTAAGTTGGCATCCTGGAGAGCCCATTTCATAGCCCGCACTGGACCAGCGCCATTAGGGTCCGGCGCAGCCACGTGAAAACCATCCGATGATGCGCCGTGTCCGACGACTTCGGCGTAAATCTGGGCACCACGTTTCTGCGCATGTTCTAACTCCTCCAGGATCAAAGCCCCCGCGCCTTCGGAAAAGACAAACCCCTCTCGGTTCAAGTCGAATGGGCGTGAGGCTTTCTCCGGGTTGTCATTATAATTCAAGGGCATTCCACGCATCGCAATGAATCCGACAATTGCAAAGTCGCGGATCAAAGCTTCCGTCCCTCCTGTGATGACAACATCTGCGGAGTTTCTACGAATAAGTTCGCAGGCTTCGCCTATGGCATGAGTGCTGGTAGCACAAGCGTTGGTTATCGTGTAATTTGGTCCCAAACATTGGAACTGCCGCCCGATGGCAAACGCTGCCATATTAGGAATGGAACCGGGAACGGCAAAGGGATTTACTCTGGAATAACCTTTTTCATGAAATACCCTGGTGCTATCTTCAAAGAAATCCAAGCCACCGAGGCCGGTTCCGAAATAGACCGCTGATCGTTCTGGTTCTGGCATGGTCGATGGTAATCCAGCGTCTTCAACCGCGTTCATGGCTGCAGCCAGGGCAATTTGAGCAGAACGAGGTATTCGACGAGCTTCTTTTTTATCCAGATAATCTTGTGGATTGAAATCTGGGATTTCACCAGCGATCTGACAGGGCAACTCACTCGCATCGAATTGAGTTATCCGCCGTACACCAGAACGACCGGCTAAGAGTTTCTTCCAAAATTCATCGATGGTAGTACCCAATGGTGAAATTGACCCTAGACCTGTGATCACAACGCGTGGTTTATTCATGACACCTTTACCTGAGGAAGAGATGAGATCTGTTCTTCGATCCTGTTACGAATAGCCTCGAGTAGATTCGATTTGACCGCTTGCCGGGCAGTTCGAATGGCATTGACCAGGGCATAATCATTCGATCTCCCATGTCCGATGAATACCAGGCCATTCACACCGAGTAGAGGGGCAGCGCCTATTTCGCTGGGATCCAACAATTTCCTGATCGCGCTAAATGCGGGCCTTGCTAAACCTGCTCCGATCTTGGTGCGTAAATTGCTCGTTAATTCCTGCCGTAACATATCGACCATTAATTTTGCCACAGCTTCACTTGATTTTAAAAGGATATTGCCGGTAAACCCATCGGTGACCACGACATCAGCCTGCCCACCGAAGAGTTCTTTACCTTCGACATTGCCGATGAAATTCAAATCGCTGGATAGTAGCAAAGGAAATGTTTCTTGGATCAATTGATTACCCTTGCCTGCTTCTTCGCCATTCGAGAGCAGCCCAACTCGAGGATTTTGAATCGAAAGGACTTTCTGAGCGTATATTGATCCCATCATGGCGAATTGGTAGAGATGTTCAGGTTTACAATCAGGGTTTGCTCCGATATCCAAAACTACCGCATATCCTCCCTGGACTGGGAACAAGGCGGTCAGAGCAGGTCTTTCCAGTCCATCAACCAATCCCAGGCGGTAAAAAGCTGTTGCCAGTGCCCCGCCAGTATTTCCAGCTGTGATAAAAGCATCCGCTTGACCGTTTTTTACCAGGTCGATTCCTATCGCCATTGAGTTTTTTGCCTTAGTTCGCTTGGCTTTTAGGGCGAGCTGCAGACCCTTATCCTCCATCGTGATCGCTTCAAGGGCATTTATTATCTTGACTTTAGATGGGGAGCCATCCAATTGTCCCAGGCGCATGCGAAGCTCGTCTTCCGGACCCACTAATAGGATTTCATCGCCATATTCATTTGCAGCCTGAATTGAGGCTTGAACTTCAGGTGCAGGACAATCATCGCTCCCCATGGCATCTAATGCGATGCGTATAGTATTATTATTTCGGGACATCTGTTATCCAATGATTTCGATTTTGTTTCGGTCGCCTGTCGCTTGACACTAGCCAGTAGGCGATTATAATACCTTTGCCCTTGCGCTGGTGCTGGAATTGGCAGACAGGCATGGTTGAGGGCCATGTGCCGCAAGGCGTGTGGGTTCAACTCCCACCCAGCGCACTAAACCGCCGACAGGCGGTTTGTTTCTTTGTAAGCTTTTGTGTAACAATCGACCGGATAACCATGGACTGGTGTTAAGCATAGATTAACTTCACGAATATTGCAAGGGCTATAAAGGTAATCAAAACAAGTTGGTTGCAGGTGCATTCTTAAAGTCTTTAATCACGATTCAATCGGTGGAGGATTGAGGTTAACATGGCACAATTTCCTACCCCAGAATGGGTGAAAGAATTTGCGGAAAAATTGAACACAGATGTACAGTATGCTGAAATTGCGAAGAATTGGGAGGGCGATGTGGTGTTGTCGATTGATCCGGAAGGTCCTCTAGACAAAAAAATCGTTCTGTATTTTGATCTTTGGCATGGCAGATGCCGTGAAGCGAAGATCCTCGAAGATGGTGCCGATTTAAAAGCGGCTTTCAGGCTCGATGGAGCGTATGAGAACTATAAGCGGGTTGTCAAGGGCGATATGCATCCTATGCAAGCAATGTTAACCCGAAAACTCCACGTCAAAGGTGATATGGGCTTATTGATGCGCAATGTCCCAACGGTGCTTGATTTTGTTCGCTGTGCGCAAGAAATTACAGTTGACTACGTTTGAGGCTGATTTATTTTTATTTGGAACTGATTCACGCCGTCATGTCACCGACATGACGGTTTTTGGTTTGCGAGCGATTAGTTGAGCCAACCCTCTCTCTGGATGGGTATCCCCAGGGGGTTTGATTTCTTCAGATTTGTAAATGATCTGAAAATCTTGGAAGTATTCAATCAGCTCTCCAGGATTTAAGTAAAAGGTTTTTTTCTCTTCGATCTCGCTGAGATTGAAGTAGGTTTCAAAGAAGATTAAGCCACCAGGTACAAGAGCTTGACGATAAACGGGGATTGTAGCTCGTTCCAGGAAAAAGAAATTAAGGATCACGTCAAAATAATCTTTGGGTAACCACGGGTTGGATAAGTCAAGGACAACAGCCTCCAAGGAGAATCCTTCTTTCCGTGCGCGCTGTGTTGCGAGCCGTAAAGCGATTTCAGAAATATCCACGGCGAGGATACGTAATCCATGTTCCGCTAAGAATTGACCATTGATCGAGACTCCACTGGCGGCGTCTAGGCCATAACCGCTTTTGGGAAGAAGGTGTGCGTGAGTGGTCAATAACTGGCGAGGTTTTCGTTCCAACCAGAGATCGTGGTCACGCTGGTACTTTTCATCCCAACGTCGTGCTTCAGGGTGGGTCATGGTCGAGATTATCCTTCACCATTAATCAGAAATCCTACTTAAATCCACAAAAATCAATCTCTCCTTTTAATCGATTTATCTGGAGCGCGTTTTTCAAACCTGGGGTGGTCTTGCGATTGTGGAAGCAATCATATCCTAATTGGGTGTAGCTCTTCGTCATATATCGAAATCTAGCAGGATCGGATTACAACGCGATTACGGGCGTCCTCCTCGCGCCCGTAATCTTATGTTTGCCTCTCAAGTTCCCCCTTCAGGCGAATTAATGAATTCTTGCTGCAGGATCGCTGGAACCAGCTAATTGTCCTTGGATGAATGCAAAATAGCTGACCAGGGGGAGATGGTTGGGGCAGGCCTGTTCACACATTCCACACCCTGCACAAGAGATCATCCATTGCTTGACATCAGAGCGTAGATATCTTCCATGTATATCTTTGGCAGGGTATTGTGAATCACATAGGGGGCACACATCAAGGCAATCTCGGCATTCTCCGCAGCCTTCGAAATGATCAAGCAGCGCATCTAAATTACGAGGTAAGACACTTGCCAGATTATCGAACAATCGTTTCCGCGTTTGCGAGCTGCGCTGGAGGAGGCGCGAGACGATTCGATCTCTTTGTTGTAAAAGATCTGATTCTTCATCGGTGGGGGGGTGTTTATCTATTAAAAGGTCGAGGGTTGTTCCCCCCCGAACTTGGATCAAGATTTTTTGCCTCACGGGTAATCCGATGACTCCGATATTGATATCTGCATCCTGACCAACAGGTGAGCGGCATGCCTGACAGGCAGAGCGGAACCGGTAAGCCGCGATACCCCCCTGCCTGGCAAATTGTAAGGAATTCAAGTCGGATCCTTTTGGTGATCCTGTTCTCTTTGAACGCCACTGATAATCATCTTCCGGATACGTGCTTAGGCAGTCCACTGTAATAGTCACTATTCGCTCTTCGGGAATTGCTTCCCGTTTCTGCTTTCCTTGCAGGGCTCGCATTTCACATGGCCGCAATAGAACGCCTACCCTGGAATCAGGATTATTTTGTAGGATTTGGGGTAAATATTTGGCATTGTTTTTAGTCATCAAGGGCTTGAAAGGATTGACTTGCTGGAGTTCTTCAGAATGAGTGAGAATATGCGGTCTCCCATCCCCATTTGTAGAAACCATCATTAAATCTAAGTCCAATCCTTCCCATGCATCGATCATGACCTGTTGCACCTCACCTAGGGGGTCGCCGCGTGTTTCAATTAACCATCGAGCTTCCATAGCAGCCTCTCCTTCTGATTTGCTTGTTTCCATTCGCATGTTGTTCTTCCCTCAGGTCTTCATAAATCGAGTTGTTCGGTGATAACTTCGGCAACATCCATGACCTGAATTTGATCTGTTAAGCCTTTTGAGCGGATCGCATCGTCAAACATCAGTAAACAATAAGGGCAGGCGGTTGCTACAACCTCAGCCCCAACATCTAGAGCCTCATCGAGGCGGCGGTGATTGATGCGGGTATTGGGATCGGTTTCCATCCACATTTGACCTCCACCGCCACCGCAACAGAAGCTGTCTTTCCCTTTTCTGCTCATCTCTAGCGGTTCAATATTTGCCTGGGCAAGCAATTGTCTGGGTTGTTTGTATATCTGGTTGTAGCGACCCAAATAGCACGAGTCATGAAAAGCCAGCCTGCTTTTGCTGCCATTTCCATCATTGGATCTTGTCTCATTGTTGAACGGCAGCTCTGCGAGAAATTCTGTAAGGTGTTGAACTTGGTATTGACTACCAAATTGGGGGTATTCGTTCTTCAATGTGTTGAAGCAATGCGGACAAGCCGTAACGATACGGTTAAACTTGACACGCCCGAAAGCCTCGATGTTTTGTTCCGCCAGCATCTGGAAGAGATATTCATGTCCCAGGCGGCGAACAGTCTCCCCACAGCACATTTCATCCAATCCGAGAATTCCAAATTCGATCTCAGCGTTTACAAGTAAGCGGACGATGGCTTGAGCAACTTTCTTGTTACGGTCGTCATAGGCATATGCGCATCCCAAAAAGAGCAATACATCAGTTTCATCACCAGGTTGCAGCTCTTGCACCTCGAGTCCCTCCGTCCAGGCAATGCGATCTTCAGGCGGCATCCCCCAAGGATTACCCTGCCGTTCTACATTGCGCATGACATCACCCACGGATTTCGGCATCTTACCCGTAGTCAGTACCTGGTAGCGTCGCAGATCGATGAGCTCATCAATCGGGTTCACAAATGCCGGGCAGCGATCCAAGCAAGCACCGCATGTCGTGCAGAACCAGGGAGTCTCTTCAGGTATGAATTTGCCCAGCATTTCAGCATCCTGGTTACCATTAGTATTGACTAAACTGGTGAGCATTGCTTGGCGCATTTTTTGTATGAAAGACCTTGGCGAATAAGGCATTCCGCTGAATGCAACCGGACAGACTTCTTCACAACGCCCACAACGAACACAGGCGTCGAATGAGAGAAGTTGGATGCTCGTGAATTCAGACACCTTCCCAACCCCCAGAATGTCTGCCTCCTCGATATCTTCTATTGTCTCAAGAGTGCTTGATCCACGACGAGGTTTCAGGAGGATATTGAGTGGTGTGTAGACTAAGTGGCGCAATTTTGTAAAAGGAATGCTGGCCACCAGTGCTAATCCCAGCAAAATGTGTGCGAAGAAAAGGTAACGGTGTATGCTGGCAGCTGTTTCTGTTGTAAATCCAATCGCTCCCATGAGATTTGCAACTTGATTCCCTATCGGTGACCAGGTTGCCCATGTTGGAGATGTGATGAACAGGCGGGCACCTTCCACTGTGAATCCGACAAAAGGGATCAATCCGAGCAATATCAGAGCAAAGTAATCATCCCATTGAGACTCGAGGGTTTTGGGCCGGATGATCAAGCGGCGGAAAAGAGCCATAATCACTCCAATAATTATGGCGGCTCCGGCTAAATCCATCACCAGCTCAAAGATCAAGTAACCATTTTCGCGCGGGAAGGGCAACTCTAGCAAGGGGATAAATAATTGCATTTGGGTTAAATTGATGACTGTGCCGATTACCTGGATCGTCACGCCGGTGAACATTAAGACATGCATGATCCCTGCATAAGCCTTATCCCAAATACGAATTTGCAGAATAGCATTCAGGGCGAAATCTCGAATTCGCGGAGCCGCTTTCCCCAAACTCGATTTAAGTTGGGATAGACGGGCTGACATGTTTGGTGAACCTGACATAGAATTTGTCGTCATTCACCACCTCCAACGTATATTTGCCCATCAACAATTTCTACCTTAACCGGATCCAGAGGGGTAGGCGGTGGCCCAGATATCACCTCTCCATTTAATGGATCAAAGTAGCCATCATGACAAGGGCAAAGGATAGTATTCTGTTCGCCATCCCACTTTACTACGCATGCAAAGTGAGTACATACAGCGGAGTAGGCCCGCAATCCCTCGGATGTATTAATTATCAAGGCCGGGTATCGCCCGAATCGAACTGTCTTACTCTCACCAACGGGCAGTTCGTCTTCCGGTCCAACAAGAACAGGTTCAGAGGGCACTTCCTCTAGGTTTGGAGGATAGAAGTACGCTACGATGGGACCAAACAAAACGGCCAAGCCGGTCACGGTCAAGAAACGCTTGGTAAGCTTCAAGAATTCTCTTCTCGAAATTTTTGCCATATTTAGCTCACCTCTCCCCAGATTGTCATGATGATTAAAACAAGCATCGTAATGGCAACCAGGATCGCCCTTCTTTTGTAATTTTTTGAAGACTGATCTGGTTTGCGGTCGATGAAGGGCCAGATCGTGAGCACGATCACAGCAATAACAGGCAGAACTGCTCCAGCAGTCTTGGAAATATATTTGAGCAGCTGGTAAAGAGCCAGGAAATACCATTCAGGTTTGACATGGGCTGGTGTGTTTAGAGGATCAGCTGGTTCACCCAATCCGACTGAAAAAAATATGCCTGCCAGACCGATAAGTAACACTAATCCGGTAAAGCCGATCACAACCTTGGCTTCTTTCCCGACGTGATCAGGGTAAAAGGGGACGCTTTCTTCGCTTGAATCTGTCTCAATATCTGGCATTGTCAATCCTTCGTATCTGGTTGGATGTCTCTGATTTGATGCATAGCCGCTATCAGGTCACTATAATGGTTTGGCGATACCTACACGTCGCACCATCAGGAAATGTGCGCCCATGAAACCCAGTGTGGCTATCGGAAGAACCAGAATGTGGAGCGCATAGAAACGATTAAGCGTTTGGGCAGCGACATCCCAACCCACGCGTGCGAATACCAGGGCCAAGTCGCCAATCACAGGAATGCTGCCTGCGATCTCTGTCGCCACTGTGGTGGCCCAATACGCCCGCTGGTCCCAGGGCAGTAAGTAACCAGTTAATCCGAATCCTAAGGTGAGTAGCAGCAGTAGCATTCCACTGACCCAATTGAACTCTCGTGGATTTTTATAAGCACCCATGATGAAAACGCGCAGCATATGGCCTATGCACATGATGATCATGCCATTCGCTGCCCAATGATGAATCATCCTGATGCTCGAACCGAAGCGTACTTGTGTCTCAATAAATTGGATGCTGGAATATGCTGTTTCCGGTGTGGGTTTATAGTAGAAAGCCAGCATGATTCCAGTGATTCCCTGGACGATGAAAAGGAATGCGGTGATCCCTCCTAAGCAATACCACCAGCGTTGGGCGAATTTCGGGACAGGCTTGCTCAAGAATGTAGACAGCGGATCAGATATTTCATAACGACTATCGACCCATTCTGTCGTCCGTCTGGTTAAGGGTTTCCAGGGTACTCGATTAACCCACACGCTGGAACTGCGGTAGATTCCAAAGACGAAGATCAATCCAGCCGTTCCGAAGAAAATCCACCGCACAAGTGGTGTCCACAGTCCCTTATCTTCTCCAGTGATATGGCAGTGCAAACATGGATCCTGTTCTGGTGGAGGGAGAGTTGCAGCGCTAAAACTTGATGGTGCGATCATGTGAGCCCCTTTAGCAAACAAGTCATTTACCTGGGACCAATTGGTGCTTGGTGATCCAGATGGTTTGTTTTCTTTAGGAGTAGCTCTTGCTTGAATCTGATCTGTCACTGCGAAGAAGATCACCAATAATGTGATTAATGCTGAAAGGATAAAGATTAGATACGAGCGGCGGAATGTTATCTTCATAGACTCCCTCAAACAGCTGTAGTGTAGCCAGGAGAATTGAACAATATCTCACTATAAAGATACAGTTATCCGATGATTTTAGAAACTGGTGGGAACCTGAATCTATGTCAGGTGGAGACCTTAATTGAAGTGAAAATAGACCTTAGGATTTGACAGTTCCATTGGGTGATTTCCCCCATTAATGATTAAACCTCAATGATCTTCTTTTGGATGGCGTATTTGATCAAATCACCCCTGTCGTGCAAATCCAGCTTATTCATCAAGTTAGTTCGGTGTGATTGGATCGTTTTTACTGAAAGGCAAAGGATCTCGGCGATTTCTTTATTTGTATAACCTTCCGCGATAAGCTGTAAAACCTCGCGCTCTCGAGAGGTTAATCCGTTTGAGGCATTCACAGGTCGAATGTCACCCCAGCGCAAATAATCTTCGATCACCAAGCGGGTTATAGCTGGAGACAATACAGCTTCTCCGTTATATACCGATCGAATTGCGCCCAGTAGATCTCGAGCCGCAGCATCCTTCAAAACATAACCTAAGGCACCTGCTGCCAGTACTTGACGGATATACTCCTCATTTTCGTGCATAGTCAATATGAGCACTTTTACCTGGGGAGAATCACGCTTGATCTGACGAGTTGCTTCCAGTCCGTTCAATAACGGCATGGCGATATCCATGATGACGATATCTGGAATCAATTGAGCGGTCATCTTTACTGCGGATTGACCGTCTTCAGCTTCTCCAATTACTTCAATGTCGTCTTGATCTTCCAATAATGCACGAATCCCATCGCGCAAAATGGTGTGATCATCAGCCAGCAGTATGCGAATTTTTTTCATTTCAAATCTCTCCTGATAGGGCCAAGGGGACGCTGACGTGAACTTGCGTGCCTCTTCCTGGTTTGGAGCAGATCTTTAAATCGCCTCCGACCAGCTCCGCCCGCTCTTGAATGCCTAAAAGGCCAAGATGCTGCAGCTGGAGCGCTTCATCACGCACATTAGCCATGTCAAATCCCTGTCCATCATCACTGACTTCCAGAAAGATTTCAGTGCCTTGCTGGTGGAGCGATATGTCGACTTCAGTTGCTTTCGAATGCCTAACAATGTTGTTGATCGCCTCTTGGGCGATGCGGAATATAGTTGAGATCAAATGCGAAGAGATTGGTGACATGTCTTCATCGGTGTGTAATTCAACCCTGATACCAGCCTCTTCAAGATTTGTTCGGGCATACCAGCGGATAGCTGGGATCAATCCGAGGTCGTCAAGAATTGTTGGTCGGAGACCATAAACGATCTTACGTAAGCTTGCTAGTGAATCCTGAGCCAGCTCTCGACTTTTTATCACTTTCTCTATAAGTTGGTCTTCATCTGGGGGGAGCTGACTTTCAAGGCGTTCCAGGTTGATGATTAACATTGATAGTGCCTGCCCTGTATCGTCATGTAGGGTAAGGGCAATTCGGCGTTGTTCCTCTTCGAGGGAGTTGATCGCACGTTCGGATAAAGCGCGTAACTCGAGATTGCGAGCATTGAGCTGTCTGACTAAGGAATCCAGCGTCGCGGTGAGCTGGTAAATGTCTGGATCCGTTGGTTGAAGAAATTGGGGGTCGATATGTGTTTGACCGTTTTGGACTCGATTGACCAATCTGCTGAGCTGGTTGAGCGGGCGCAACGCGCTTTTGATAATCCAAAAGTTTATGACGACACTCAGAGATGTACCAATACTGATGAACAATAAGATCAACCACCATTCTGCAGCCTGATCTGCAAGCCGTTGAGTAATGAATGTGCCGCCAATCGCTCCGATTGCAATGACAAAAGCATTCCCAATTGCAATTCGATATAAGATGGGGGTTCTGTTCAGCTGCTGTTGGAAGCGATTGATAATGGACACACCTGTTGTGTTTTAAAACTCCTCGCCTGAGTCGCGCAGCCTGAGGATCAGGTGCGCAACATCGCGTAATTCTCCATCCGGCAGGATAAAATAATCATTCAGTGTGCACTTTCGGACAAAACCCAGGTTTTGAAATGCTCTAATCACGGTCGCCTGCTCGTTTATGATGCGCGCTTCGATCATGTAAATATTGCGTCTTTTTGCCAGGTCGATCAAAGCCTGGATCATGTGGGAGCCAACACCGCGCCGGCGGATTTCTTTCGCCAGGTAGATGCGCACTTCAGCCCGGTGGCGGGCTGGACCTTCGTTTAAGTGTAGTGTTGCAGACCCAACAATAACTTCGTTGACAACCGCGACAAGTGGTAGGACATTGTCGTAATCCAGGTCATCGACCCATTCTTCGATCAGGTTTGGATCGTTGACTTGATGGCGCATGTAACGCAAATCTTCCGGGGAAACAGCCTTAAATAAATCGATCAACCCCTGCTTATCCTGGCTGTTTAATGGTCGCAGTAAAACCCTGGCACCATCAGATAGAGTAATAATTTGCCGGTATACGATTTCTTCTTTGGTTACCATGGTGTCAACTCCTTGTGAATTTCAGATCAAATTCTTCTGCATATTATGAATTAAGTCTCAATTTCTATAAAGTGGCAAATGTACCTTTCGTGACAGGAAAATTTACATGTAAAGAATAATCTAGTTCAATTGAGATTGCAGTAAGCGTAAAAGTGAACGGCGGGTGAGCAGGTCTGTGCTTACCATTCCTAGAACCTTTTTGCCAGAAACAACAGGCATGGCTGAGATTTCGTGGTGCTCTAACTTTCGGATAACCTCAAGTATCCCGTCCTGCGGATGCGCGGTAATCACTTCGTGAGTCATGACCTCTTCTAGCGGAAGATCATCTGGAGATCCGATTGCGGTAGCTCGCGTTATGTCCCATCCGGTGATGACACCAACCAAGTCATCCTCAGGGGATACAACAGCCAAAATTGGGCAGTTGGTATCAATAAGTATGGTAGCCGCGTGTTCAACGGTGCATTCCAGAGAGATACTAGGAATTGATTCCATGATCTCCTCCGCAGTACGGTCGCTTTCCCGGGCCGCGATCCGGCGAATGCTGATCTGTTCCGCAGCTTCGTAGGGTAGCATATCAGCATCGGAAATTAATAAGTCGATCAGCTCCCTGATGTTTCGGCGGATTACCTCCTCTCGATGCATTTCTGCAGCCGAACGTCGTTGTTCAGCCAATTCATCAAGCTCCGCAATGTGCTCACTCAACCACTGCTCGACCGCCTCGACATCACCGAGGATTTCGTCTGGAAGGCGAAGATGGGTAGGTGTTTTTATCAGCTGTTCTTGGGCGGCGTAGATCACTCCCCCAGAATTCACCAGGTAATCCGTGGCGATCATTACTCCACGCTGCCGATAAACAGCGCGCTCCATGCGAGAACGTGCCGCCTTGCGCTCTGGATCTGGCGAATACGTGTTTGCTCCTTCGATGATCAGGAACCAGCGACCCATTTGGTCTACAAGCATGCTGGGATTGGTTGCAGGCTCGGTGTCCAAATAATTGGCGATTGGGGCGGCAGGAATGAGACAAAAGGCTGACTCACGCAAAAGATCGTCGGGTGCGTTGGAATATTTAATCCCAGGACGACCGCGACTGGCTTGGTTTACGGAATTTTGGAAATAATGTCTAGTTACTGGTCCGCATTCTTGCCAGAGATTGAAAATCGTGTCGACTGGCAGTCCATCCTGACAGTACAGGTAGCCATTCTCATCGCTGATCCCGGTCACAAGTGCACCAGGAAGCCAATGCTGAAGAAAACGGGCTGCATGCGCACCAACAGCACCGCATCCTTGAATGAGAACAGTTAATTGTTCCCGTTGCGGGATGTTAAGGTTTTCGAATTGGGGCAGCGAGTTTAATCTAGACATCTCCTTCAACAATTCATCCAATGCGATGATGACTCCTCCGGCAGCCGCTCCTAATTGATCGATGCGATTGCCTCCCATTTCCAGTGGCTTGGAAACCGCGTTATCTAATCCGGATTCGACTGCGATGATCTTCATGTCAGCATCGTTGGTTCCGACGTCAGGTCCAGGCAGGTAAATATCTCTGTATCGATAAAGCAGTCTGGCAAACCGATGCACGATAGATTTGTGTTCATCAGGGGATATATCGTAATCAGCGATGATCCCGGATTTTCCGCCGCCAAATGGGAGATCGGCTGCCGAGTTTTTTAGGGTCATGCCGCGCGCTAAATTATGAATCGTTGCAGGGCTGATGTCGGGCAGCATGCGGATACCGCCCATCGAAGGATTACCCATCGCGAGATTGTCAACCACGAGATATCCACCAACTTCGTGCGGGGATCCCTCATCCCACATCGCGACAACCAGTCGCGGACCCAGATTATCTACCTGTATACCTAATCTGGCTAGCCGCTCGACGTCCAAGGGTCCAAATTCAAGGAATCGTCTGCCGTTATCTCTGATCAAACGGTTTTCTAAGGTCTGTGCTGGAAGACGCTCTTTAAGAAAAGCATCCATACTCTTGGGGATCATTGCCTTACTCTTCTTGTAAATGGAGATTTGGAGCTGCGATGAAGGAAAGCCCGCATTCCGTTAACGCCCAGGCTGTTTTGTTAGTGGCATCCACTTTATCGAGGAAGTTCAATGTAAGGTGCTCCCAATCCCCGCTTGAGATGATTTCTTCCTTGTCACGGAAATAATCGAGTATATCTGAGGGGTGTTCGCGTTTAGAATCGATTTCAGGTCCAGCTCCCTCATGCTTTGCAGAAATATTTTTCACATGGTCAGCGATTTCAACCAATTCATCTCTCCGGTCATAGGGCTGAATAACGATGCTCTTGTAAGTTTCGGTTATATGGTGTTCAAATCGGACGATATCCTCGAATCCGAAATCTGCGCGAAATTGGGCAGTGATCTCCATGGTTTTGTTATCTATCGAGTTGCTCCAGTTAAATCCAACCAGTGGAGAGCTACCATCATCACGAGAAAAGAGTTTGGCACCCAGCAATGTCCAGAAAGCGGCGTATGGATTATCGTTACCCATAAACACGGAAATCTTAAACTCTATATCTACTCCGATACGGTGGAGCATATAGCCAATTAAGACTGTACCAGGATTTATATTTAGTACCTGCCGTACACCATAATTAGTGTAATAATACAGATACTCATCCAGCCACTTAAGGGCATATTCATTGGGCTGACCAACTCCCCCGAAGTAGCCGGTGATCGTCTCTGGACCACCCAGGTGTATGTTCGATCCATCGGTTCCTTTGGTATCCAAGGTTTCAACAAAGCTCGCACCCATAATCTGCATGGCTGCAACCATGGCGGATAAATCGCCATCCGCTTCTTGTTCTTTCATTTTGCGGACTTTGATGTAGCGCCCTGGCATCAAGGTTTCATTTTCGATCGCCTGTTTTGCTGCCAATATTACCCAGGGGAAATATTGCGTTGCGCTGACCTCCAGAGTTACCGGGTAATCTTCGTTGAATTCGATCTGTGCTGCTTTTTCTCCTAAAACCTTTCGTCGATAATCGTTTATCGTGATGAAGGCTTGCTGATCGCGTTGTTCCTCTAACCAGATGAGGTCTTCAACGTATTCAGGATTGATCGCCTCGACTCGTTTGAGTAAAACCTCCATCTGGCTTGCTTCCGCTGCTTTTTGGTTGATCTCTTCTGGGGTTCCATATTTGTTTACAACGGCCAGGAAATCTTCGATCACGCGTGAGTCTGGATCGAGCAGCACTGCGTTGATGGCTTCAAGCCGGTCGGGTGAAATGGCTAGTTTTTGGCGGTAGTCTGGTGCCATCAAAAATCCTCCTTTAAATCTCCTTAGAGTTAGAATTGATTAATCATCTAACAGTTTTAGCAGCTCTTCGTATTCTTCATCCGGCATCCCAAACCAGTTTTCGGGCTGGGGGAACGTGCGTTGCGTGACTTCTTGAACATATTGTTTCAGACCATCCTGGATGATCTTGCCTGCATCGGCAAACACTTTCGCCATGCGAGGTTTGAATCGTGGATAGAGCCCAAACGCGTCATGGTAGATCAAGAGCTGTCCGTGCGCATGTAGACCTGATCCAAGACTGATGATGAAGCAGTCCTTTGACCTTTCGGTAATTAACTTGCACAGCCGATCCGGGACCATTTCCAATAATATGGAAAATGCACCCGCTTCTTCAAGTGCTTTTGCGTCATCGATGATTTTCTTGGCTTGTTGAGCACCTTTGCCCTGCAAGCGAAACCCCCCTAATGCGCTCACGCTTTGCGGGGTGAGACCGAGATGTCCCATGGCAGGGATACCGGCAGATACGATCCCTGCCATGCGGTCGGCCATTTCCGCTCCACCTTCGAGTTTTATTGCATCACACTCAGCTTCCGCCATGAATCGACCCGCATTACGTATGGCTGTCTCGACACTTGGTTGATAGCTCATGTATGGCATATCGCCGATCAACCAGGAATTTGGCGTGCCCCGCCTTACCGCCTGGGAGTGCCGGATCATATCATCCATTGTCACCGGCAATGTGCTCTCATAGCCGAGCATCGTCATTCCCAGGCTGTCTCCGACCAGGATCATATCGATTGCTGCTTGTTCCTGGAAGTGTGCAGTGGGGTAGTCATAACAGGTCAACATTGTGATGGGGTCACCTTGAGCGACTTTTTTGAATAAGTATGGCAGTGTGACTTTCTTTCGATCGGACATGTGGCTCTCCTTGAACCAGAATTAGGTTGATAATTTCGTAATTTGGATCGATTTCCAAATCAGCAAATGCAATACATACTTCGTGAAATGATCTTACAAGAAAGCATATGCAAAAACAACTATGCTTTGTTCTTTTAGCAATGTGACAAAGGTAACTATCTAGATTCTTTGGACTTAGGCAGTTGGCGGGAGGACGGGAGTGTATGGGCAGGCCAGGCATAGCCCATACACTCCCCGCAAATTTATCTTGTCCCGCGTAACTCCTGATTCTTTGAACTACTACTTGGATTGATTGCACGAATAAGTGACAACTTGCGTGAGGGAATAGGACATGCGTCAATTGTGAAAATTCGTGAAACCTGCCACAATATACAAAATCGGCAACACTAATTGATCAAAATTGCATAACAAGGAGCTTCAAATGTCCACAGCCCGTGATTTTCCTGGATTACGTCCATTCAAACCGACACCCATCAAAGTATTACATCCAGTCCCATCCGACATAGACATCGCCCAGGCAGCTGAACTTAAGCCGATCAACTTGATAGCCGAAGAACTTGGTCTGCTCCCTGAAGAGCTGGAATTGTACGGCGATTACAAGGCGAAAGTTAGACTAAGTGTTCTCGAACGACTTAAGGATGTCCCCGATGGTAAATACATCGATGTCACCGCCATCACGCCGACACCCTTAGGGGAGGGCAAAAGCACCACGATGGTCGGCTTGAGTCAGGCGCTGGGCGCACATCTCGGCAAGCGGGTTTTCACCTGCATCCGCCAGCCAAGTCAAGGCCCGACTTTTGGGATCAAAGGAGGGGCAGCGGGAGGCGGCTACAGCCAGGTCATTCCAATGGAGGATTTCAACCTGCATTTGACCGGTGATATCCATGCCATCACTGCAGCAAACAATTTGTTGGCTGCGGCGATCGATGTACGTGTCTTCCATGAAGGTAACCAAACCGACGAGAAGCTCTTTGACCGGCTTTGTCCTCCCGATAAGCAGGGTAACCGCAGATTCAGTCCTTCTATGCTGCGTAGGTTGAAGAAACTGGGCATCAACAAGACTGATCCGAATGATTTGACTCCCGAAGAGCGCAGCAAATTTGTGCGTTTGGATATTGATCCCGATTCCATCACTTGGCGGCGAGTTGTCGACACAAACGATCGTTTCTTGCGTGAGATTACGATCGGCAAAGGACCAGCTGAGAAAGGCAAAACTCGTGAGACAGGATTTGATATCACTGTCGCCAGCGAGATCATGGCTATCCTGGCCTTAACCACAGACCTGCCGGATATGCGTGAGCGCTTCGGCAGGATCGTGATCGGCACCAACAAACAAGGCGAAGCAGTCACAGCTGAAGATTTGGGTGTTGCCGGCGCGATGACTGTTTTGATGAAAGACGCCATCAAGCCAACCCTGATGCAAACCCTCGAAGGGACCCCGGTCTTCGTACATGCTGGACCTTTTGCCAATATTGCTCATGGCAACAGCTCAATAATCGCTGATAGAATCGCCCTCAAACTGGCAGATTATGTGGTCACAGAATCGGGCTTTGGCGCAGACATCGGTATGGAGAAGTTCTTCGATATCAAGTGCCGCTATTCAGGATTAATTCCGAGTGTGGTCGTTTTGGTTGCCACGGTACGTGCCTTGAAGATGCATGGTGGTGGTCCTAAGGTCGTTGCTGGCAAACCTCTTGATCCGGCTTACACGGAAGAAAACCTGGACATGCTGCGTGCCGGTTTAGGCAATATGCAGAAACACATCCAGAACGCATTGGGATACGGCATCCCGGTGGTGGTCGCAGTGAATTCCTTTGCAGATGATACCGAAGCCGAGGTTGAATTGGTGCGTGAAGCTGCCTTAGCAGCTGGAGCAGAGGATTCTGTCGTCTCCCGGCACTGGATGGAGGGCGGAGCGGGTGCTGCCGCCCTGGCAGAAGCAGTCGTAAAGGCTGTTGAGAAACCCAGCAACTTCGAGTTCTTGTATCCCCTCGATTGGTCGATCAAAAAGAAGATCGAAACCATCTGCACGAAGATCTACGGTGCAGATGGTGTGGATTACGAACCAGAGGCTGAAGCGAAGATCGAATTGTACACAAGACTTGGTTTTGATGATCTTCCTTTGTGCATGGCCAAAACTCACTTAAGTTTGAGTCATGATCCTGTACTAAAGGGCGTGCCGACTGGTTTCCGGGTTCCGATTCGTGATATTCGCGCCTCGGTTGGTGCGGGCTTTCTCTACCCGTTAGTTGGCAAAATGAGCACCATGCCAGGATTACCGACTCGCCCCGTGTTTTATGATGTCGACGTTGATCTTGAAACTGGTCGTGTGATCGGTTTATTCTAAAACGCAGGAGGGATTGAATGAAAGCACCCGGTTTTTTATGCCGGGTGCTTTATGATCTAGCTAATTTCGAGAATAAGACTCCCTCAAGCCGTCGTCCTTGGTGGCGAAATAGCCGCCTGGAGTATTAGATTCACCTTTCAACTCAGGGATTAACTCGAATCCCATTACCAATTCATTCGCTGACCGCTTCCCGCAGCCGGGATTTCATATCCTCCGGCAATTCATTCCAGGGGATATCGAGCAGTGCTCCTTGCAGGGCATAAAGCATATTGAAGGAAACCTGATCGGGGTATGCCGAGCGTACTCTTAGGTAAGCCTCCTCAACTCCAATGTTGAACAATTCATCCGTGGATTTAATGCCAACGGATTCGAGCCAGGCCGCGCTTTTGGGACCGATGTTCCTCAACGATGTGAGGTCTGACATTCTCGATCACTTCCAGTAAAAATCACCAAGATCTTTTACAAATTGCTAAATAAAACCTAATCGAACAGCTTTGCCATCATCGCAGCGACTGTTGAGTAAACTGGCGATTCATCACCCAATTCAACCAAAGGGCGACCGCTGAATTCGAATTCGGTTAATTCCTTGTCCTCCGGGACAACACCTAAAAACTGAATATTCAATTTTTCAATAGCCTCCTCCATTGCTGGAGGCAATTCGCCGGATACGCGGTTAACGATCAGGTAAGCGTTTTCCACCCGGATATCGAGCTCGCGGCTCAGATCAGCGATGCGTTGTGCAGCCACCAAGCCGCGCTGGGTGGGATCGGTAACGACCAACAAGTGCTCCACATCGCGTGTAGTTCTGCGGCTGAGGTGTTCCATTCCGGCTTCATTATCGATCACAATAAAGCGGTAGTTCTTGCTGATACTGTCCACAACTTCACGGAGATTATGGTTGACCGCGCAATAGCAGCCTGGGCCTTCTGAGCGTCCCATGGCGATTAAGTCATAATGATTTCCCTCCGAAACGGAGGATCGTATCTGGTAATCCAGGTATTCATGCTTGGAGACACCACCGGGGAGAGCACCCATCGCTGCGCCCCCTGCCGTCAGAGAGGTTTTAACCTGGGTAAGCATATCTTCTCGGATGTCGCCCACGGTCCAGTCCAAATCTAATCCCAACACCATGTTTAAATTGCTGCTTGGATCTGCATCAATTGCCAGGATTGCACCATTCTGCGACTTAACTAAGTATTTGATCACCATCCCGGCAATGGTTGTTTTACCTACACCACCTTTACCGGCTAATGCAATCGTTGTGGTCATTTTAAAGTTACCTCTATTCTCATACTATTGATAAATTTTTGTTCTTGATAATTATGCTTACTGGGCGCCATCATCGTTTTTGGTCTGGGCTTCCACGGCTATCGCGATCTTCTCAGCCGCCTGTCGTAGTGAAGGTACATGGTCGTAGACCGGAATCCCAAGTCGATCCGCTTCCTGCACGCCCATGTCTGCTGGCAGGGTTCCCATCACAGGAATCCCTGGAGTTTCAGAGAGCAAAAAGGCAGCCTCTGCTTCGTCGCGCACTTTATTGCCCACTAACCAAAGGCGGCTCAGACCAATATCCTCCGCCAGCTGTTTGATCTGGGCTGCTGTTCCCAGACTACGCCGGGTGGGTTCAACAACGACCAACATCGCATCCACGAAATCAACCGTCGCTCGTCCAAGATGTTCGACGCCAGCATACATATCCAATATTAAGACATCATCTTTACGGAAGAGCAGGTGCGTGAAGAGGGTTTTGAGCATGGCGCTCTCTGGACAGATACAACCCGCACCACCACTGTCCACCGAGCCCATTTCGAGCAGTCGGACTTGACGGTATTCGACGCTGAAACGTTCTGGTATATCATCTACTCTTGGGTTGAGGGTGAAAAAACCACCAGTCGTGCCAGGTTTAGCTCCGGTTCGCTCATAAATCAATTCATCCATCTCCGAGATCGGTGACAGCTGGGCTTGCAGCTCTGAGGGAAAACCGAGCGCACCCGCCAGACAGGGAGAGGGATCGGCGTCGACAGCCAATACGTTGCGACCGGCGTCAGCATAAACCTGGGCTAATAAGGCAGCCAGGGTGGTTTTGCCAACGCCTCCTTTACCACTAATTGCTATTTTCATTTTTGGATACCTTTTCAGCGATTAAACGACGAGTGAGATTTCCTCCGATGATGGCACAGGCATCTGTGGGGAGATGGTGGTGAACTGCTGCATCAAACAAAATTTGGTAGGTTGATCTAAAATCCTCATCTCCCTGCCAGGTGACCACTAATAGGTTCACCAGTGGTAAGACTTGGAATTCATAAGCCGCATCACCCAACAAGTATACTCGCTTCCCTTTCAGATTTTCCGCTGACTGGAGAAATGGCTCCAGGTCGTTACCAAAGGATTGGGCTAATTCCGCCCCCGTATAGCCTTGGAATGCCTGGTTGTAGAAGCGTCCATCAGGCAGCTCTGAAAAAGATATCCACTTACCGGAAGCCTGGGTGCCATCGCTGGTTGTGAGGTAGTAAAGCAGGAGCGTAAGTGAGCTGGATGATAGTTCTTGATCTGTATGTGGATCAATAGCGATCAGCTCTGGGAATGAGAGCACTACCATCCGATTCCAAAGTGGAACATGAAACTCTCCCCTCTCATGATTGGAAGGATGATAAGTTATCCCTGAACTTACTGCGAGATCTTCTGGCTTTTGATCAGCTAGCAGTTTACGCAGTTCATCGATCCTCACACCTAGTAAATCAGGTTTAGATTCACTTGGTTTGCGGTTCAAATTATTCCTCCACCGCGATACAAGTCATTGTATCCAGGACGCCAGGGATCGGTTGAATCACAGATGACATAATTCGACCAAGTTGTGAGACGTTCTCTGCATTGACTACTGCCACAGCGTCATAAGGACCAAAAGTCATATAGGCCTCAGAGACCGATTCAATGCGCTGTAATTGGCGGACCACTTCTGGGATTTCTCCCGTTTCGATATTAATCAACATAAATGCTTTCATCATCCATAATCCTTTTTTTAATTAGCTTGGTTTTCGCCGCAGAAATATTGACCAATAGACTGCGGCAACACCCACTGACCCTCCGATGATGTTGCCGATCGTCACGGGGAGCAAATTGTCAACCAGAAATGTGACCCAGGTAAGACTGTTAAGATCAATTTGGGCGGCAGCTGCAAAGGCTGGATCAAAATTCTTGATCAATAAGCCCATTGGGATGAAGTACATGTTCGCAATGCTGTGTTCGAATCCAGCTGCAACGAAGGCTGTGATGGGGAAGATGATTGCCGCGATTTTATCGATTGTGCTCCTTGCGCTGAGCGTCAACCATATTGCTAGGCACACCAGCATATTACACAACACACCCAATGCAATCGCTTGGATAAAACCCAGCTGCACTTTGGAATTGGCGATCCCTAGGGCTGTCTGTCCAATTGCTCCGTTTGCAAAAAGGTACTGCTGGCTGGCAAACACTAAAATGACAGTCAGAATAGAACCGACGAAATTACCAAAGAAGACGATCATCCAGTTGCGTAACAGGGATGCTGTGGACACCTTACCGCTAGCCCACGCCATAACAATAAGATTATTGCCGGTGAAAAGCTCCGCGCCGCCAATGATAACTAATACTAATCCCAGACAAAACACAATTCCGGTAAAGACTCGCACCACGCCGTAAGGAAGAACTCCTGCGGTTCCTGCGGCTGCGGTAGTTGCGAACATCGCGCCCAAACCGATGAAAATGCCTGCCAAAATTGCCAGGGAGAACATCGTCTGGAAAGACATTTCAGCTTTACGTTCCCCCAAATACTCCGATCTGGTCGCCATTTCTTGCGGCAGTAAAGCGTCAATTCTTACTTTTATAGCCATAAATGGAACCTCCTTTCCATTGTTTTGTAAGCTCTTCTCTTGCTAAGGTATCGTATGTATTTACCTTCTGCAAGGGACAAAAATCACCAGTTATACCTGAAACTTCGCCGAATTTCTTGCATACGAATTTGAGTGGACCCAATGGAATAATTGGTGAGTGATCTGGGGATTACCCAATAATCTCTTTCAGCATTTACCTTAACTCATGTTCATGGCAAGAACTCATTCCAATCGAACTTTAAATGATTTTCCCCGCACGTGGCGGTACGGGGATATAAGTAAAAAGGCATTTAGTTTGGATCAGCGATCGGTGATAATCATCCTGGTAATGAATCGCAGCTCCAACGGATCAATTTACCAGGATGCCTTTCTCTAACAAAGTTGGCCGAGGATCAACCAGGTTTTTGTTCAAGGCAGCATCCTTCTCCGATAAACCCAATGCAAGAGCCATCAATTGGGTGAAATACATGATCGGCATTTCTTCATCCAGACCCATTTGAAACTGACGAGCATCTAGGTTTGTGTGGCACAATGGGCACGCTACTGCGATCACATCTGCGCCTGTCAGACGAGCTTGACTGATCAAATTGCTGCATAAGTCTTTGACGATATCCGGGCGAGTAAGTGAATGGGCAGCGCCGCAGCAAGCCGTCTTATACGACCAATCGAGCACTTCTGCACCGAGGGCGGATATCAGCTCATCCATTTCGGTGGGATTTTCAGGGTGAGCAGCTTCAGTGACCTGGGGAGGACGGGTAAGCAGGCAGCCGTAATAACAAACGACACGTAATCCTTGCAATGAGTGTTTTACCCTGGCCTCGATCCCTTCAGGTCCGACACGCCGGTAGATTGTTTCACCTAAGGAGCTGACCTGCACAGAATCCTGATAATCATATCCGATGGTCTCATCCAAAGCGGCTTTATCGCCTTCATCCTTGCGGATCTCGTACTGCGCAGTTTTATGGCGGTTAAAGCATGCTGCGCAGGGCATAGTGACTTCCTCAAACCCGCTTTGCTCAATCAGGGATAGGTTTTCCATGGGCAGCCGCAGCGCGGCCTCGGGATCGGCTTTATGGGCCGATGAACTTCCACAGCACATCCAACCTTTGGGTTCGATCAAATCGAGTTCCAATGCTTTGCACACTGCTTGGGTGGAGATGTTAAATTCCGGGCTGGTTGAATGCAGGGAACAGCCTGGATAATATGCAATGGCTTTATTGGCCCCAGGGATCTGTTTTATTTTTCTTGGCGGGCGAACGTAACTTGGGAAAATGGGGAACCTGTTCTTGGAGAACATCTTTAGACCCATGTCCAGGTCTTCCGTTATGGGATGCGTCCGTAAATTGCGTAGTTTTAATTCAGCCATTAAGCCAAGCTCGTAAGATCGACCCCATAGCCGTACCTCCCGCAAAAAAGCCTTATTCATGTTATCCACTTCTTGGACTGGAGGCTCGATCCCTCTTTCCAGAGCTTCGCGGGTTAGGAAATCCATGATGGCGGTAATATCCAAACCTTGGGGGCAGCGGGTTGAACATGTCTGGCAGGCAGAGCAGAGCCAGGGCGTTTGTGATTCCAAGGCGATGTCCTCTTGTCCCAGCTGTACGGCGCGCATAATTTGATTCGGCTGCCAATCGAAATATTTACCGACCGGGCATCCGCTGGTGCATTTCACACACTGGTAGCACAAGTAAACATTTTCTCCCAGCTCGTCTTGTATGCGCTGGGCTAAATCTGAATTGATTCGCATCCCTCCACTTCCCGGTTCAGAATTACTGCTCACTAGCGACCTCCTTGAAATAACGGGTAATCCGTCAATACCTTACTCATGCTGGTTGTGGGGTTGGTTCGGGCACAACGGGTCTTGGATACAAACCAGCGCCTTCGACGATCGGCTTGACCGCTTCTTCCCACTCTATGGCCATAATGTGTACTCCAGCCACGCCCTCAATTTCTTGGAGTTGTTGGATCAACTCGATGCAGATTTGGATTCCGGTCTCCTTCCAGGCTGCCGACCGGGCCCGCTTGTCTTCCTTGGTTAATTCATCCTTGCCTTTTCCTGCCCATTGAGCGCCTGCTTGTGTCATGCGGGTGATGATTTCATCCGGAATGAGAATTCCTGGAACATTATTCTTCATATAGCGAGCCATGCCTGGGCTCTTCAGAGGACCAACGCCAGCTAGGAAGTAAGTCTCCTCATGCACGCCCAGTTTTCGCACTTTCTCCATGAAGGTTTTAAAGGCTTCGATATCGTATATCAGCTGAGATTGGATGAAATCTGCGCCTGCTTTGACTTTCTTTGCCAGCCGGTACGGTCGGAATTCCAAGGGATCTGCGAATGGAGCGGACGCTGCACCAACAAAAAAGCGCGGTTCAGGCCCCTTCATCTGGTCGCCACATTGGAAAATGCAGTCATCCCGCATCGCAGCCACCATTTGGATTTGTTGAATCGAATCGATATCAAATACATTTTTTGCAGATGGATGGTTGCCAAAAGTCTGGTGGTCGCCGCTTAAACACAATAAATTACGCATGCCGAGGGCATATGCGCCTAATAAATCACTCTGAATCGCGAGCCTGTTGCGATCGCGGCAGGTCATCTGAATAACCGGTTCCAGCCCAGCCTGCACAACCAGGGCACCAGCGCCAATGCTGGACATGCGTACAATAGCAGTCTGGTTATCGGTGATATTGACAGCATCACAATACCCTTTTAGCAGAGCGGCTTTCTTACCGATGACTTCAGCATCCGCGCTCTGAGGAGGTCCAAGTTCGCCGGTCACGGCAAAGTGTCCCGCTTTGAGGATGCGTTCTAAGTTAGAACCAACTAAATATCCGTTGCTGCTGGGTTTCGTTGTCATTGATTATTCCTCCTCGGAGACCAGGCGAAGGTCCTCGCGCACGATCTTGCGTGGTCCACCATCACGAGATGTCTGCCAGTTCTTCGGAGTTTGTAAATCCATGAGCACTTCGAGCCTGTCTTTGCTTTCCAAGCGGTCATAGATCAACTGCCAGGCACATTGCACTTCAGGATCGATCTCACAATGTCCGTTTTCTGACCCGCCACACGGCCCATTGAGCAGAGATTTTGAGCAGCGAGCGATTGGGCAGATTCCACCAGTCAATCCAAGCACGCAATCACCGCAGGCTGCGCAGCGCTCTGCCCATACTCCTTGCTCAGTGGGCAAGCCAAGGAAGGCGGTATTGAGACCCGGTACGACCCAGGTGTCCGGGAAATGTTCGGCTATAGCCTGGACTCCAATCCCGCAGCCCATCGAAAGTACAACGTCAACCTCTTCAACCTGATTGGCGATAGTATCTAAATACTCCCACTCACACTGGCGTTGGACGGTAACATCATCGACGTTCCTCGGATTCCCGTCCAGCTTGGAGGACATCCGTAATGAGGATGACATGATGGCTGCTTCGCGAGATCCTCCTGCAAAGCAAACCGTGACGCATGTTCCGCACCCGACAACCAACACGTTATCAGCGTTGCCAATTAATGCCTTTATCTCTTCTAGTGATTTTTGTTCTGCAACAATCATATCTGTCGCTCCTCAAATTTTGATTTCCAACGAGGATGGTACTTATAATCCGTTCCTCGACTGATCTCCTGGAAATTCAATTCTTGTTTTCTGTTTCAGGATCCTTTAGATCTCCGTTCAACCCCAAAGGGTTGGGACCCAATTTCTTGATTTCAGTATTGATCTCCCCTACTGATTGGGCGAACTGGATACCCATTGCAGAGGACACGTTGATCATTTGGATTCGACTTCCTTCCAAACCGATGTCTTCCAGTAGTTTTTGTGCGTATTCAACTCGCCTGCGGGCGTTGAGATTACCTTCCAGGTAATGGCAATCGCCCTCCAGTCAACCTGCGACCAATACACCGTCGGCACCGTCCTCGAAGGCACGCAACACATAAAGCACATCCAATTTGCCCGAGCAAGGTAATTCGATCACCTTGACAGACATTGGATATTCGAGTCGCATAGAACCGGCTAGGTCGGCAGCGGCGTAAGCGCAGTAATGACAACAAAAAGCGACGACTTCAGGTTCGAAGTTTTGGTTACTCATAGTCTTGTCTCAATACTTGACAAAGGAATAAAGCCAACTTGGTCAGTGTCTACTTCGAACAAAGCATCGAGCTTTGCCATGGTTTGATCATCCTTTGATCCCATCAGTTGAATCGCCCGGGCGGGACACTCCGATACACAATTTCCGCAGCCATGACAGATGGCTGGTTCGATGAAAGCTGCCCCAACGATATTTCCAACGCCACTGTAATCACTCCTAATCTGGGGTACATCATAAGGGCAGATGCGTACACAGGTCAGGCAACCCACACACTTAAGTGGATCGACCACAGCCACGCAAGCATTGGTCAGCATGGTTTCCTGAGATAAAATGCTGGTCGCCCGCGAGGCAGCTGCCTGCGCCTGAGCGATTGTTTCATCCAGGAACTTTGGATAGTGCGATAGACCAGCCATAAAGATTCCATCGGCTGAGAAATCCACGGGTCGCAGTTTCACATGAGCTTCGAGGAAGAAACCATCCATGTCCAGAGATAATTTCAATTGGCTGGAAAGTTCTTGCGTGCCTGAGGGAGGGATAACAGGCATGCTGAGCACAACCAGATCAGGTTTAAGTTCTAAATCTCTATCTAATACTGGCTCCCAGATCTTGACTCGCAATGGCTCCTCAACATTCGCCATGTTCTCATCTGTTGTAGTCTCAATGATGGGTTTTCGATCGAATTCATAATGGATAAAGCCAACACCAGCTTTTCTGGCTTCAGTGTAAAGTTTTTCCTTAAAGCCATAAGTGCGGATATCTCGATAAATGATTTGGATATCTGCGCCTGGATTGATCTCCTTAAGCTTCAAAGCATTTTTTAAGGCCGTCGTGCAGCAAAGCCGGCTGCAGTACTGCTCAGCTGGACCAATGCATTGCACCATAACAATTGAGTTTATTTTTGTTGCTCGGTGATCTTGGGCTAAAAACGTTTCAAACTCCATCTGGGTCAGAATGCGGGGATCGCTCCCGTAACCGTACTCGTTTCCCTTATATTCGACTCCACCAGTCGCAACGATCGTGACCCCATGCTTAATCTGGATAGAATTTCCATTTGAAATGAGTGTAGATTCAAAATTACCTTTGAAACCGCTCGTTTGATCAAGATTTGTGTTGAGGTGGGTGGTGATCTGTGGCTGATTTTCTATTTGATCGACCATGTGGGCTAAGTATTCATTTGGCCCAAGATACTCATGGTTGAGATTGGAGGGTCTCTCAATGAAGTATTGAAGATGGCGAAGGTTTCCACCTAATTCACCTTCACGCTCAACCAGATGCACGGGGAATCCTTGATCGGCAAGTGTCAAGGCTGCCGTCATCCCGGCAGCACCTCCACCAACGATCAAAGCAGTATGATTGACAGAAACCTGGGACGTTTTCAATGGCTCGAGATGTGATGCCCGCGCAACAGCCATTCTTACCAGGGTTTTTGCCTTGAGTGTTGCTCCATCCCAGTCATTTGAATGCACCCAAGAACATTGGTTGCGGATATTTGCCATCTCAAACAAATGCGGGTTCAATCCTGCCTGTCGGATGGCATCCTGGAAGATAGGTTCGTGGGTGAGGGGGGTGCATGAAGCGACGACAACCCGGTTAAGACCTAAGGATTTAACCTGTTCAATAATATGGGCGATTGTATCCTGGGAACAGGTATAAAGATTATCCTCCGCATAAGCCACTCCCGGAAGTGTCTTGGCGTATTCAGCGACCGATGGCACATCGAGATATCCACCAATATTGCTGCCACAATGGCATACGAAGACGCCGATATTAGGCTCAAGTTTTGCTAGGTCCAATTCAGTTGGATATTCCGGCTTACTGGCCAGGGTATATCTGGCTGGGGCGAGCAATCGCGCTGCTTCTGCTGCTGTTCCGCTGGCTTCGATCACAGTTTCGGGGATGTCCTTTGGTTCGCGAAACGGACCCGCAACGAAAATCCCGTCCCGACTGGTTTGCAGCGGATCAAAGAGCGTTGTGTGGCAGAAGCCATACTCATCGAGTTCGACATCAAGCTTCTGCGAGAGCTGTTTCACCGTTTCGGAGATCTCCATCCCCACCGACAGCACAACCAGGTCGAATTCCTCTTCGATGAGATCGTCTTGCGATTCATATGGGGTGGAGTAGCGGACTTTGAGATTTTTGGTTTTTGGATCTTCTTTGACTTCGCTCAGGCGGCAGCGCGTATATTTCACCCCATATTTCTTCTCTGCCCGGCGATAGTATTCTTCGTATCCTTTGCTGTATGCCCGGGTGTCCATGAAGAAGACCTGGCACATAACATTCCCATCACCTTTACCCTGGCGAGCTTCTGTCATTGCGTGCTCTAGAGTCATAATGGCTTCTTTTGCCGCGTACATGCAGCACACCGATGAACAATAGTCATGGGACTGGTCGCGACTGCCAACGCACTGCAAGAATGCGATTCGTTTGGGGTTTTTGTTATCTGAGGGGCGCTGAATATGACCCTTTGTTGGACCAGATGCAGAGAGCAACCGTTCATACTGCAAAGAGGTGACAACATTTGGATAGCGGCCAAGACCAAACTCTTCCGAAAGCTCCGCGCGGTAGGTCTGATATCCAGGTGCCAGGATCATCGCGCCGACATTGATCATTTCCTGGCTGGGAGGCATATCATGGTCGATGGCATCGACTCCACAGGCGAAAGTACAGCTCATGCATTCAGAACAAATACCGCATGCCAGACATCGGGCAGCTTCGAGCTGAGCGCTCGAGTCATCGTAACCGCCTTCCACTTCAGCAAAATTATCAGAGCGTTCTGCGACAGTCAGCTCTGGAACAGGCACCCTGCCTTGAAGTTCGATCTCGCCACGCGCCATCCTATCCTGGATCTCACCTTCCGAGAGGTGGACGACAGGCAGGGGTGGTTTCGGTGGCCTTTCAAGCTGCTCACCGCTTAGGTAACGGATGATCGATTCGGCCGCCTCGTGCCCGCTGGCGACTGCCTCGATCACAAATGCAGTCCCTGATACAGTGTCGCCAGCCGCGAACACTCCGGGACGTGTTGCCGCAAAGGTATTTGGATTGATGGCGATCGTCTTTTGCTCGGTCAAGCCGACACCAGCGTCGTCGGGGATAAAGGCTAAACCCGCTCGTTGCCCAACTGAGAAGATCACTGTATCGCAATCGATAATATGATGTGAGTCCGGGATCTTTTCGACGTTCAACCTGCCGACTTCATCGAAGGAAAATGAACTCACCTGCATGCATTCAATACCGCTGACATGCTGGTTGCCATCCGCCAGGATCTTTTCGAATGAACGTCCTGCATAAATCTGTACGCCCTCCGCTTCTGCGGCGTCTATTTCCCAGGAATGTGCTGGCATTTCCTCCCGGCTTTCTAAGCAAGCCAAGGATACCTGGCTTCCCAAACGTACAGCACTCCGGGCGACATCGATGGCAACGTTTCCCCCGCCTAATACAAGCACATGCTTTCCAAGTGCGGATTTCTCACCTTTTTCAGTCTGATCGTATTTTCCCAGGCGCACATCACGCAGGAAGTGAGTGTTGATGATGACTCCCTCAAGATCCGCTCCGGGTATCGGTAAGCGGATACCTTCATGTGCACCGACAGCGATCAATACTGCCGAGTAGCCTGCCTCGAACAGATCGTCCAGATTGTTGATTTGAGTGTTCAGGTTCAGTTCAATGCCCAGATCCACGATGTCAGCTACTTCGCGTTCGATGATCTCGGTCGGCAGACGGTATTCTGGAACACCTAAGCGCAGCATTCCTCCAGCAACAGGCATGGCTTCGAATATTGAAACCGGGAATCCTTGATGGATCAGGTCCTGGGCAGCGGTTAGTCCACAAGGTCCCGCGCCTATGATCGCCACACGCTGGTCGGGATATTTAATTTCCAGCGGCTCGATTGGCTGCCGGGATTCGCCATAAACCTTGTCGGTCACGAAACGCTTGAGCATGCGGATATTGATCGGTTCATCGACCTGTCCGCGATTGCAGGCGGTCTCACAACGATGGTTGCAAATTCGTCCGCAAATCCCTGGGAAGGGATTATCCAATTTGATCACTCGTAGTGCGTCTTCCCAACGTCCCTCCCTGATTAATGCGATATATCCCTGGGCACGTTGCCCAGCCGGACAGGCATCTCGGCAAGGGGCGATCCCACGCTTTTCAATCGCATAAGCATTAGGCACAGCTTGCGGATAGAGTTTGTAAGCTGCCCTGCGTTCGGAGAGCCCTTCGTTGAATGTGTCTGGTATCACGATAGGACACACTTTGACACAATCTCCGCAAGCAATACATTTTGTGGTGTCGATGTACCTGGGTTCGTGAAGGACGGTTACTGAAAAATCTCCTGCCTGTCCATTAACATCCAACACCTGGGTGTTGGTCATAATCTCGATGTTTGGATGGCGACCCGTCTCCACCAATTTCGGAGAAATTGTGCACATTGCGCAGTCATTAGTAGGGAAAGTTTTATCTAACTGCGCCATTTTCCCCCCAATGGCTGATTTCGCTTCAACCAGGTAAACCTTGAAACCTTGATCAGCTAGGTCAAGGGAGGCCTGCATACCCGCGATCCCACCTCCAACGACCATTACCGCGCCGGTGAGAGTTTCAGACTGGGGAACAGGCTTACTGACAAGCATACCTACACGTCTCCTCTTATCCTGGAGTAGTGCGTCGCCCTCGGAAATCTATCTCCTCCTCAATTTCAACCTGGGAGAAATCATCGATTCTTTGCAGGGACTCATCCTTGAGCGGATTAGGTCCCAGCTCAAGGATACGATCTGTCATATTTTGGACAGCGGTTGCAAATGTTTGCGCTTGGCTGCCGGACATGAACACCATATCTAAGCGTTCACCTCCCAGACCGATATCATCCAGTATCTTTTGAGCTCGCTTTAAGCGGGCTAAACCGCGTTCATTGCCTCGCACATGATGGCAGTTGCCGATTGGGCAAGCCACCACATACACACCATCTGCTCCTTGTTCGAAGGCTTCCAGCAAGTAGCGAATGTCTGTTTTACCTGTACATGGCATGCGCACAAATTTCACATTAGCCGGGTATTGGACTCCCAGTGATCCCGCAGTATCAGCTGCCATATAACCGCAATAGATACAATAAAAAGCGGTGATTTCTGGATCGAAGGATTGGGGGTTTTGTTGGGATGTCATTGAGATGTATTTTCCAGTGATTAATTATTACTGTAAATTGCTTTCTGCCAGCTGCCAAGGCCGTTGATGTTCTTTAACATCATTTGCTCATCGGTGTAATGGATGAGCTGGATTGCATTGGCTGGACATTCACCTGTGCAAGTGCCGCAACCCTGACATAATGCCGGATCGATGAATGCAGCTCCACCGAGACCGCCAACCCCCACGCGACCTTCTTCAGTTATCACTTGTGGGATGGCAAAAGGACATGTTCGCGTGCAGGTTAAGCAGCCTACACATAGATCTGGGTCGACCTGAGCGATCACTCCCCCAAGGTAGAGAGTCTCTTGCGAGAGCAGAGTTAACGCTCGCCCAGCCGCAGCTAAGGCATGGCTGATGCTCTCCTCGATGAATTTCGGGTAATGTGCCATGCCTGCCAGGAAGATACCATCCCGCATAAAGTCCATCGGGCGCAGTTTCATCTGTGCTTCTTCATAAAATCCTTCGCTGGAGATGGGTACCCGCAACAACTTGGATATCTCTTGGGAGCCATCAGCTGGTGTTATCGACATGCTCATCGGAACTAAATCAGCAGGTAAGCTCAACCATCGATCTAGGGTTATATCGTATACGCTGACAAATAACCGGTTGTCTTTAAGAACCACTTCAGGCGGTTTTTCATCGGTATAGCGGATAAATACGATGCCTAATCTGCGCGCCTCTGTGTAATACTCTTCCCTGAACCCATACGTGACAATGTTCTTATAGAGCACACTTACCTGGCATGAAGGATTAAAAAGCTTTATGCGGATGGCATTTTTGATTGTGTTTGTACAACATACCCGGGAACAGTAATCTGGAGAACCCTCCGGGCGTACACACTGCAGCATGACAACATTATCCAAAGCAGTGATCTCTTCTGGGTGGTGGATGATCTTTTCCTCAAGCTCTTGTTGAGTGATTACCAGAGGGAATTCCAGCAGTGAATGTTGTTTGGCTTCTTGAGCTCCAGTGGCAACAATGGTTACACCATGTTCGATATTAAAGGTCTCACTGAGACCATTGCGTCTGGTTCGTAATGTGGTCCTAAATTGACCAACATGTCCAGAATGGTTTTCGATCTCTGTCCTGGTGTGAATATTGATACGCGTATGTGCTCGCACCCGGTTTACGAGATCGCGTAATAAGCGTTGTGGGTTGTAGCCTTCCGCAACGTAATACAGGTTTCGTAAATTGCCTCCTAAAGCCTCGGTGCGTTCAACCAGGTGGACCTCGTATCCGCTATCAGCGATGGTCAGCGCAGCGGTCATTCCAGATACTCCACCTCCGATGACCAGGGCAGAAGGTAAGCAGCGGTATTCATGTTTGATGACCGGTTCTGCAGCGACTACTCGACCGATTGCCATCCGGACCATTTCGAGGGCTTTTTGATTTGCACGGTGAACCTGATCCTGGTGAACGAAAGTGCATTGTTCTCGCAGATTGACAACCTCAAGCAGGTAAGGATTGAGGCCGGCCATGCGGACACTTCGTTGAAAAAGTGATTCGTGAGTTCGATTGCTGCAAGCTGCGATAACAACCCGATTTAAGTTCTCTTCCTTGATGCGTAGAATGAGCTGATCCTGTACCTCTGGGAAGCAGGCATATTCGATGATGTCAACCGACTTAACATCGGGAAAATGGCTTGTATTATGCAATAAGGTGGGGATATCGATTACCTCACTTATCGTTTCACCACAACTGCATGCAAAAACACCGACCCGCGCTTCCTCTCCGCTCACATCCCGTTCTGGTGGAAGGTCATTAACCGAGATGAATGGGTAAGCCCGAGAATATTGATGGGTGTGCAAGCGGTCATTAAGCAAACGCATCACTTCTGCGGCTGCGCCACTGGCATCAATTATGGTTTCGGCGATCTCTTTGGGCGATGAAAATGCCCCACATACAAATACCCCGGGTCTAGTAGTTTGCAGAGGTGTAAACTTATCTGTCTGGCAGAAGCCGAATGGGTTCAGTTCAATGCCCAGGCTATCCGCAAGATATCTTGCGGATTCGGGTGGTTGCAAACCAGTTGCCAATACGACCATTTCGTAGCGTTCCTCTTGGAGCTCGCCGTTTGCTGCCGCGAACTGCAGTATGAGATCGCCGGTTTGAGGATCTTCTTTGATGTTGGAGATCCTGCAGTGGTGGTATTTAATATTGTGACTATTTCTGGCTTTTGAGAAGTATGCACTGTATTCCTTGTTGAAAGCCCGCTCGTCCATGATAAAAATGCCGCAATCGACTTCCTTCCCCAGACGTTGCTTGGCAAGGATGGCTTCCTTGGTCGTGTACATGCAGCATATAGATGAACAAAAAGTATTATTTTGATCGCGAGAGCCAATACACTGTAGCCATGCTATTGAGCGCGGTTGTTTTCCATCAGAAGGGCGGGTGACGATGCCCTCTGTTGGACCTGAACGACTGGCCAGCCGTTCATATTGCATTGCCTGGATGACGTTGGGTAAGCGCCCGTATCCTAGCTCTTCCAATCCTTCGGAGTCATATACTTTAAAACCTAAGGCAAGGATGATCGCGCCGACTTCAATAGTTATCAAACGTGGTTGTTCACCCAAATTGATTGCATCCGTCGGGCAGATGGATACGCATTCATCGCAGGTTTCACAATATGGCCCTTTATCGATCAAATATGCATCAGGTGTGGCTCGGGCAGCCACTTTATAGGCGGCTTTGCGGGTGGTCATACCTAATTGGTAGCTGTTTGGTAGTTCAACTGGGCAGACTTCTGCACATTTGCCGCAACTCGTGCAGCGCGCAATATCTACATAGCGAGGTTCCTGACGTAATGAGACAGTGAAATCTCCTGCTTCTCCTTCTACTTCAAGGATGCTGGTATTGGTCAAGATTTCTATATTGGGATGTTGGTTATGTTGAATGTATGCCGGTGAGATGGAGGGTCTTGTACAACCGTAGCCATGATCTGCCGTGCCTCGACACAAAACACAATCGTGTTGTGGGAACATGAAACCAAGCTGGGCGACACGACCGCCTAAACAAGGTGTTTGTTCGACGAGGAAAACCTTTAAACCAGCATCAGCCAGATCAAGTGCTGAGCGCATACCTCCAATACCACCGCCCACAACCAGGGCCGCGGCAGGCTCACCACCGAAATTCTGGGTATCCATTATTTGCATTAATACCTCTCCTGACGAGAATCGGTATTGCGATGTATTTAATGTAATTGATGACCAATAGGATAATTAATCCTATTCTTATCAATATTATAGGATCAAGATTTTCAAAAAGTATGTGTCATTCGTCAACAAAATCAGGGTAAAATGTCCTTGTTTGAAGGGAAAAATCCCCAGAATTCTGGGGATTTTGTTGGCCTCCATTATGGATCACCCATCAAAATGAGATGGTCTAAACACATCAATAAGAGACTTTGGGGTTATAGTAATGGAAGTAGAAATTCATATGCACTTAAGGCAGCTTTCGCACCTTCGCCAACAGCGATTAATACTTGTTCGGCATAACTGTCAGTCACATCACCAGCAGCGAATATGCCGGGCATATTGGTGCGTGCATAACAGTCCACTTTTATACGTCCCAAATCATCCAGCTCAACTAGGTCAGAAACCATTTGTGAGTTGGGCACCAACCGCATTTCGATAAAGGTTCCCTCCGCCTCGATCGCTTCATCCTTTCCATCAGGACTTTTCACGATCACCTCGTTGGCAAATCCATTTCCTTTGACTTCAGATACTGAGTATTCTTTGAGTAGGGTGACATTTTGAGCGTTGGCTAGCTTTTCTCCTAAAGCTGTGTTTAAGGAATCGCTGGATATACCGATTAGATGGACATGTTTTGCGACCGTTGCCAGTTCAGCTGCGGATCGTAAAGCCAGGTCTCCCTCTCCTACGACCACGGTGTTTCGATCGATGAACAAGGGGGCATAGCTCAATGCGGAATAGCAAAGTCCGCGCATGATGAATTCCTTTTCGCCAGGAACGTTCAGGCGTTGTTGTTTTGTTCCTGTGGCGATGATCACAGCTTTTGACTGTAAATTTCCACCTGCGCGGGTATGGACCACAAAATGATTATTGTCTTTTTCGATTTTCTCTACGGGTTCCATGTGGCGGGCAAATTTCAGGTATTCCAGTTCACTGCGGAATTTATTAACTATCTCTAGTCCCCGGATAACCTGGTAATCCTCTATCCAGGGCAAAGCAAGACGATAATTAGTTTTTCCTCCAAGATCTTTTGAGATCATCAAAACGTTCAGTCTCTTGCGGATGGCATAGACCGTGGCTGTTAATCCAGCGGGACCGCCTCCGACTACAATTAAGTCATACATCATTCACCTCATAAGGTCTGGCAATTTTGGATCCTGCGATGCAAGCCGATCTTTCTAGCTTGTACATCTCAGGTTATAGATCAAAAATTATTCTTCCGGGGCAGGTTGGATGAATTTTTCTTCCATCATAGTATGAGTTAGATCGCGCGATCTTTTAATGATGCTGCGGGCGTGGTTATATAACTCGTCATAGCTGAGGGATACTCGCGCTACGCCCTGTTCTTGAGCTTTCATTGCCACTGCCACTGCCTCTCGGGGGAAGACCTCCCAATCGTCCATCGTGGGTAGAATCTGCTCCTCATCGAGACGATCGCCAACATGATTGGCTAGTGCTTCAGCTGCAGCAAAGCACATGTCATCGGTGATCGTGTGTGCGCGTACATCCAGTGCACCGCGGAAAATACCCGGAAAGCCCAGTGAATTATTCACCTGGTTGGGGAAGTCGGAACGACCAGTTGCTACAATCCTTGCCCCAGCTGCTTTAGCTTCCCAAGGCCATATCTCTGGCACCGGATTAGCGCATGCAAATACGATTGAATCATCCGCCATCGATTCTACCCATTCTGGTTGGATGACACCGGGTCCAGACCTGCTTAGGGCTATCACCACATCAGCGTCTTTCATTGCTTCTGGGATTCCTCCCTCCCGTCCATCTTCATTAGTGATTTGGCACAAGTGCCATTTATCAACATATTCAGCTTTGCGTAGTTCCAAATCCTTCCGATGTGCACCTAGGATGCCTTTGCTATCCACCATGAAGCATTTTGCCGGGTCAGCACCCGATCCGAAGATCAGGCGAGAACAGGCCACATTAGAGGCGCCGCTGCCGATGAAGGCGATCCGCACCTCACTTATCTCTTTTCCGATGATCTTTAAAGCATTGATCAGTGCGGCCAGCGTGACGGTGGCTGTTCCCTGTTGATCATCATGCCAGACAGGGATCTCGGCTTTCTCACGCAGTGTATCCAGAATGTAAAAGCACTTTGGTTGGGAGATATCCTCCAGGTTGACACCTCCTAAACCCGGTTGGAGTGTCAGGACTGTATTGATGATCTGATCAGGATCCTTGGTATCCAGCATAATTGGGACACCATCCACACCGCCCAGATATTTATATAACAAGGCTTTGCCTTCCATTACTGGCAATCCAGCTTTTGGTCCAATGTCACCTAATCCCAATACCCGCGTGCCATCACTGACGACAGCCACCGTATTCCATTTATTAGTGTATTCATAGACCAGCTCCTGGTCTTCAGCGATGGCCCGGCAGGGTGCTGCAACACCGGGTGTGTACCAGATGGCAAAATCGTCGAAATTTCGCACACAGCACTTTAGCGCGGTCTCAATTTTTCCCCGATAGAATGGATGTAATTCCATCGCGTCAGCTGAGGGTTTCTTTGCCTTGGCAAGTAATTCCTCAACATTTAGGGGATCTTTTTCTTTAAGCATGATATTTCTCCTATAACTGAGAGGTTTTGATCCTGATGAATGGAAGCGCAACTATTGTTGCAAATAAGAATCAGCATAGATCACTTTGTTGAGTAGTATCTGGACTGTCTTCCAGATTTCCACTTGTTTTGTATCATTCATATCCACATCTTCGATGGATGGTTCTTCCATATTCTCGATACGTTCTGCGATCTTTAAGAATAATCGACCAACGGGTGTCGATTCATCTTTTTCTTCAATAATGCGAATGGTTTCTTTCAATTCATTATCCAGAGGGTCAGCGATCATCATCTGTAGGCCAACCCCCATGAGCATGGCGCAGTAAACCTGGTTGATCAAGGGTCGATTCTCATGCGGAACGGCATTTGATACATTCGATAGCCCGATAGATATGGCTGGTGGAGGATCCCAGGCGAATTGCAGGGTGCGCACTGCTTCGAGCAGTTCTGGGCAATACTCCTGGCACCCGGATACGGTAAGCACGAGAGGATCGATGATCAAATTTTCCATAGGGAAGTCTATCTCGAGCATGCGGGGGATCAATTGTTCAACCGCTATAGTGACGCGTTCATCTGCGCCCACTGGAATCCCGCCACTGCCCATGGTTAATGCGATCAGTTTCGTGTCATATTCTTTAGCCAATAAAGGTACCTTTTCCAGTCGCTCCGGTTCTGCGGAAGTTGAGTTTATGATAGGTTGAGATTTTGTCACCTTTTTCAATCCCGCTTCGATGCCCAGCAGGTTCGTGCTGTCGAAGCTTAAAGGGATATCTGTGACAGCTTCGATATTTTCAACCATCCAGGGAAAAACCTCTTCCCAATCCTTCTTGCGTGGGCCTAGGTTTACATCAAGTGCTTGCGCACCTCCATCAACCTGTTTGACCGCCAGTTCTTGAAAAAACTTTGCGTCTCTCTCTTTTAATGCAGCTTTCACTTTTTCCGAAATTATGTGTATGTTTTCGCCGATGATATACATAGATGCCCTCCATTTCATCCCTTTCTTTTTAATTCTTACTGGAAATGGCCGTTTTGACAGTTGGAAAACGGGATAGGTCTGTGTGAGGTAGAAACAATGCAGACATAAATGCATCATAGAAGGTATTGTCGGCTGACAATTCTATATAGGTCATTTTTGATGCGATCCCCTTGACCTGTTCACGCGCCTGGCGATCCAAAAGTGCCAGATAAGCGCCTCGCACAGCGGTGTTTCCAAGAAATTTGAATTTCTCCCAGGGAAGATCCGGGAGGAGACCGATTTCGATTGCTTTTTCTACGTTGATGTATTTACCAAATGAACCTCCAATTAGGACTTCCTCAACCAAGTCAAGTGGGACGCCGACACTCTCGGCCAGAACTGTAAATCCAGCGTAAATGGCGGCTTTGGCGCGTAAAAGGTTATCGACATCGACATGAGTGATGACGATATCCTCTCCATGCCCTGATTTCGTTCCAGGGCAGATCACATATTCATCTCCATGATCGCCTTGGCGTATTCGTGGATTATCCAGTAGTGTGTTGAAGTTTCCAGATTTATCGATCACACCGGTTATGAACATTTCGGCTAACAAAGCGATTAATCCGCTTCCGCAAAGTCCGCGAGGCTTGACGCCCCCGATAACACGATAGGTCGGTTCGAGAGTCTCTCCGTTGATCCAGATATCTTCGATCGCACCTTTTGTTGCCCGCATACCGCTGAGGACCCCGGCTCCCTCAAAAGCCGGACCCGCTGAGCAGGCGCAGGTCACCAACCATTCCCGCGATCCCAGCACGATCTCACCGTTCGTCCCCACATCCATAAACAGGGTAACTTTGTCAGTCTGAGAAACACCAGAAGATAGTACTCCTGATGTGATGTCCGCCCCCACGTAGCTGGCGACACCCGGCAGGCAATCTATGGTGCCATTGGGATGGATATTGATCCCAAGTCGCTGCGCTGTTTGACTTGGGATTTGATTTATCGCAGTGATAAAGGGCATCAGGCGAATGCTTTCAGGTGGAATGCCCAGCAGGAGATGCATCATAGTGCTGTTGCCTACTACGGTCGCCTTGAGGATATCAGCAGGTATGAGGGGGGGATCTGTTTTAACTCGTTTGCATGTCAGTTCGAGCAATTCGTTGATCGTCGTCAATACTAATGAGCGCAGGTTCGCCAGCCCACCGTCTTTACCGGCATAAATAATCCGTGAGACAATATCTTCCCCGCGTGAGATCTGCTGGTTGTACTGGGCAGCCTGGGATTTTACCTGCCCGGTGATCAGATCTACCAACCACACCGTGATCGTCGTAGTGCCAATGTCAATTGCAGCAGCCCAAAGTGGCGGGGGGATCAAATCCTTTCCGGGACGCACATCTATTAAGCGGGGTGGTCCATCAGGTCTATTCTCGAATATTGCAGTCACTTCCCAATCCCGGGCGCGTAGATTTGTCCCCAATTGCTGAAGGACCTCGAGCGAGGCTTCAACTTCCTCGAAACCATCCTGCTGACGTAAACTGGTCTTGAAACGGCTCCAGTCGTCAGTCTGGTCGCTCATGTCTGGTGGATTCAGCGTTAGTGGAACAGCCTGTATTACTTGATCTTGGGTGAAATCATACCCGGGGGGGACTGTGACTTTGGCAACTGTGCGGTCGCTGGTTAAGATACGTTCAATTTTTTCTTGCGGCGGAACTTTGACCAGAATATCATCTTCTACGATCGATTGACACGCTAAAGCAAATCCTTGATCTAGGTCTTCCTTGGAGAGGCGAATAGTGCTGCGTCTGCGTATATTGCCATTGGTTATTTGTAGTGCACAACGCCCACAACGACCCTGCCCGCCACAAGGTTGGTTTAAGTCAACACCAGCTAACAAGGCAGCTTCAGATAGCAGCGTGCCTGTGTTGACTTGAACTGGTTCCGACGCAGTGTCGAAGTTGACAATGTGTTCAGCCATTAATTATTTTCGGCAACCACTAACCAGATGTTGATGGCGAATACAACCCGTGTTTACAGCACTTGCTTCATGAACGCTGGAATGTCAACCGCTTCACGCGGGCCAACCCGGATCTCCCAACCGGGGAGCTCTTCCTCTAACTCGCCAGATAGCACCGCGACATGCCCGGGAAGGACAATCTGTTTCCGGCTGGTTTTATCAGCTACCTTGAACTCTTTGACCGATTTGGCGATCCTTTCTGCGTCAAACTTTCCAGCAGCCCAGGCAGTAAGAACGCTCATACCTTCAGCATCAGTGACCAGCAACCAGGCAGGTAATCCGCCTCCTTCGACCTCATTGGCAACACTGAAATAGGTTATGCTGAAATTGGTTGTGACAAGAACCGGATCCTCTGGCTTGGGATTGTTGATCTCATATAACCCTGGTTGGACTTGGATAGGCTTTTGCGGGTCGGTGTAGATATTTTGCCTTAGTACCAACAGAGGATAAACCGATGCTGGGGTGAAATGGTCGATCACGATAAAGCCAGCGTACTTGGCGATCGCCTGCGCGGCCAGCATTGCTTCCAGGTTTGGATCGCCTGCATCTCCAGGGAAGGCGATCAATGGATAACCCAAGGGTCGATAATTTTTCTTCAAAGAAAGACGCCGTATTTGGGTTCCGAATGTCAAAGCAGGACTTAAAGTTCGTCCGCCGGGGTCAATTACCAGATCCTCCACTCCATTGGTAGTGATCTTTTGGGTGAGGTCAGATAATCCTTCAAGTGATGTCTCGATTACACCTAATGAGGACTTATATTCCTTGGCGAGATCTGCCATGGTTTCCCAATTGTTGGCATCTGCGCCGTAGATCAGTGGATTTTCTTCTGAGAGTGATTCCAATCCTGCTCTCATTATCTCCGGATCCCGGCTCATCAGAATCAATGGTCGTTGGCTGATTTGGCGCACTGTTTGAATTGCTTCGACAAAAGCGGAAGCATCGCCAGAGACTGAGGCGACAGCGAAGCCATCAAGGGTGAGGTCGATGCCGACATAAACGACTTGATATGAATCAGCAGCCGAAACCTTTTGTTTGATTTCGTCCTCTGAATCGGAATCCAGGATACGAAGGAAAATACCCGGCATGTTGTAGAAGGTCTTTTCATGCCGGAATAGTACGACCTCATTGCCTGCTTTTGCTTCAAATCCGTTTGATTTCAAAGAGATCATGCGGATTGGGGGAGCTGCTGATGCTGCCAATTTTGATTGTGATTCTTCACTCACATAGGGGCAGTCAGAGAGCTCAACTTGCTTGGCTGCCAGCTTCATGGCGAAGGCCAGGCAGGTTGGAAACCCGCATTCCTTGCAGTTCGTTTGGGGGAGTAATTTGTAGATTTGAATTCCAGTTAAGGCCATTGTTGCCTCTCCAATTTGTCTTTGATGATCTGAACAAACTAATCAGATTGTTTCCAAGAAGATGATTAAGAATTTTCCAAAATTTTCAATCCGCAAATCTAAATCCTGGTAAAAAACTTACGAAGGCAGTATCCTCTTGACGGAGATAAGCCCTCGGTCTGTTCGACAAAGGACAGGTCTTCGCTGCAGAGGACAGCGGCTTGAGCAGTGAATTTGCGTTTCGCACATAGGATTAATTGGTCTCTGGAACTGCCATGAGGTCTTCTATCGCTGCCTTGATGTTTTTGATCGTTTGAGGATGCCTAAGGACCAGGATATCAGCGCCAGATTCAAGCAGTGTAATGGAAGTCAAGGTCTCCCAGTTTACGCTTCTCGCTTCCCATTCACCCCAGGTGTCGGGCACACCTTCCCCGACCTTGGCTTCTTTTGTTTTCCAGGCTTCAAATCCAGGAGTAACGATCATGGGCAACTGGGTCATATTGTCGCCTTGCAAAGCCGCCAGGCGCAGGCGTTCCATGGCCGAATATCCGTATTCGATGCCATATCCCAGTGCGCCGGTGGTTGGATCCATCAAGACACGCTCGAGCGGGAAATCCATGTCGCTGATCAGGATATTCAGCTGCTTGGCCAGATTAACATCCATAGGTGTACGTGCAGAGACCAAATGATCGTTCGCCATTGCCGTTGCTACGATCGTGCGGTAATTCTTATCTTCGCAGAGACCCAATACCAGTTTTTCACCTTTGGTAGCTTCGGCAATGGCAACCAGTAATTCATTATCGATTTCTGCCTGTCCTGGGCCGAAAACAAGTAACGGTAACCCACTGGCGCCTAACACTGATTTCACAGCGGATACTGCTCGATCGGGTGTTGTTGCTTCTCCGGATTCATCTGTCAAACTGAGAGTTAACTGGATCAAATCTGCACCAGTCTCTTCGACAGCCTTTGCCCATAATGCGGGATCATCGACAACATCTCCCCATGCGTCCAACAGCAGTGGTGACCAATCATCTGGTCGTCGATCTTTAATTTCGACTCCAATAGCTGGTGGGTTGGGCATCTCTGCTTCAAAATGCATGAAAGGTAGCGTTTTTTCTCCACCAACTGTGACCACCCTCGAGCGAGTACCCCCTTGCGAGGCGGTTGCCCCGATCGTCACGCTGCGCACTTCCCCGGGCCACTTATCTACGGGTACTTCGATTGCCATAGGTTTATACTCCTTAAGCTATGTTGTCATTTCAGATTATTCTTCACGCCTGGTATTCTTCTTGCGAGCCAGATCTCGTTTTTGTAAGTAAGTCTCCAAGGGTAATTGGCGCTCAGCCTTTATTCCTAAATCGCTTAAATCATCGCTGTTTTCAGCTGCCAGATAGCGCAGGTAATGCCAGTAGGTGATAGTAGCGGCTGGGTATTCAATACCGCCAGCATTATGCATAAGAAATAATGAGCGTACTCCGTGGTCACGCATTATTTGCGCCGCCGCTGATATGGGTATATCTGGGGGAACCTGGAGAACGCCTTCTCTCATGATTTCAATCGCCGTTAATGTTTTTGAGTCATCCTTGGAAAAATTAGCTACTATTTCTTCCTGTCCTACGACGCCCAAAGCTTTACCTTCATCCAGAACAATGATCTCATCCAGACATTGTTCTAGAAATAATTGTGCTAGTTCTGAAACTGTTGTTTGTGGGGTGCAGGTCATTACGCCGACCGTCATCAAGTCGCGTACCAGCTGGGGGAGATGAGATTCAGGCATGTTGACCTTCAAAGCTGGTTATGGAGAAAGGGATAAGGTCGAGTATTTGTTCGCCTTTCAATCATCCTCCCTTATCCCTTTTCATGTCCTCTTTTAGAAGATAGGATCCATCACAAGAGCGGGGTGATTGTTTTCTTCCATCCAGGCCAGTAATTCGTCGACAGAGGTCGCGTTTCGCTCATCGGCGATCTTGTTGATCAACTCTGGATCACCTTCTCTTTCAGCGACGGCCTGGAATTCATCGGCCATGGTTTCTTTGAGCACACTGCTCATCCAAACAACGCGTTTGAATCCACCATCGGCGGAAATGAATTTCGGACTGACTAAATAAAACTTGCCGACGCCCATCACGCCGGGTGTCTGAAGACCTCCACCTGCAATTCCCGCTAAGGTGCTGAATGTCATCCCAGCTGGAGTCATACTTGTATCTTCACGGCTGACGACCATGACACCATTTGACTCTGGGATGAGCATCACAATGCATTCGAAGCAGCCGCAAGCTGTCATCGGATTTTCCATGATAGAGTACATGGCCACCTCTTCGACAACACCATGCGAACCCACCTTGGCGTAATCGTTGGTGCCGCTCCAATACCCTTTTTGAAAATCCACCAGTTTTCCGAGCTTTATCGGCTGGTTGGGTCCAGTGGGATTGATATTAAATGAGGCTTTGCAATCAAGCCAATTATATGCACCGCATAAGCCGAGTCTCTCTGGACTCACCACGCATACATGGTTGGGCGCAAAGGATTGGCACAGCGTGCAGGAGTAGAATTCCTCCACCGAATCATCGGTCAGATCAGCCAGCCGTTTGTTGCGGAAGTCATAAGCCTCCCGCGCAATGGCCAATTGTTCTTGCATCTGCTCTGGTTCTGTGTATATAGTGACTTCCACTTTGTCAACAATGGCTCCGAAATCCGAATGGAAACGTGCATGCAGGATCTTACCGAAGTGCTCGAGGTCGAAGCCCTTATCTGCGGCCGCGTTCGAGATGCGTATCCAGGCGATATCGCGCTGCCCGATATGTTGTATCCCTGAGGCACCGTTGATGAAGTAGTGAATCTGGCGCTCTAATACGGGTTCAAAATCCTCTTGCATCTGACGTCCGGCAACTTTCGCAACAATGCCGACATCCATGCTTCCCTGCTCCGGGATTTCAGCGAAGTTCGGTCCAACCACTTCAACTTTTCCGTCGACAACTTCATCAAGGGGGACCATTTGCAAGTATTCGAAGCAGCGGGAATGTTTTCCACCGAACTCTATTCTCATGTCCGCTTTTCTTACCACTTCACCTTCGAATGCCGAGCCATAAGGAACTGGCACAGGTACATCGGCGATTTTGACTTTTACACCGCGCACTTCGATGCATTTCTGGACCATGCGTTCAGCTCGCTCCAGATCATCTTTTCCTTCGATTTCATTGAAAGGCATACTGACGACATGCTCATAGGTCGTGACACCGGTGGGTAAGATCTCAGGGATGACCGTGTCTGCGATTACCGGGAATCCGAAATTGATCGCCCCAGCAGCCGCAGCATATTTCAAGTCATCGATCTCGCCAAGTGCAAGAACGAAAGCGAACACGCGATTCTTGTTGTAGAGCAGAATGTCGCGCGCCATACCGCCTTTCAAACCGCCAAAAGTGAGCGCAGAGCGTACTGCGAATCCCAGGGCATAGATGGCACTGAGCGTGTCAGTTCCAAACGGCACCGTATAAGTGTCATAACCCAGCTCAACACCTTCTTCCACCAATTGGTGGATGATGCTGCGTCCATTGACATTGCCGGAGAGAAAAGTGAGGATGTTCCGTCTTTGCAACTCACGCACGATCTTGACTGCGACTTCATTCGATCGGGCTGCGCCGACAATCGCCGCGAATCCAGGCATACGACCATCCACCAGCTGGATACCCCAGGATCGCAGCTGGATATCATCGATTGGACCATTGAGATGACCATCGGCGCCGTTACCGCCAGCCCCATTATCCGGGCTGGTGAATGCGGTTCCCCCCGCCAGCTCGAATCCAGGCAAGGGTTCAGGCTGCAGGCCGTACACAAAACGGACTGCTTCGATGGTCTCAGCCGCGATGAGGGTCGCCATACCACTGTCTAAAGTCTCACCCAAATATGGAGTCCATTTTGCATTTGAGGGGATTGGGTGCAGCAGCTGGCGAGCATGCTGCATTACGGGTTCCAGTTGACTAAGTTTTTCTACTTCGGTGCCGGTCATTCCCAAGATCAGCGGCAGGTAATAAGCGGTGTTCGGGAACGCAACTGGCGTGTCCGGCCCTTTTTCATTAATCGCTTTTTGAAGCATCAATTCGGCTTCGGTTACGAGCGCATTTGCACCGCGAATGGCGCGGGATGCAATATAACGAGACATGAAAGAACCTCCTTAATCAGCAGCTACGCCGTAGATCGCAGCCTGGCGTTCTTCAAGCGGTAGTTGTTCAATTTCCAGCATACGGGCATCGCCGCTTTCACCAAATCGATCAGGTTCATATTCGGGTAACCCAAGAGCTGCACGCTTTTTATCTATATGTTCTAGTGTTTTTTGTATCATTTCGTCAGGATCAGCGATGAATTCCAGTTTTCCTCCGTACAATTCTTCCCAGCCTTCGCTGATATATCGGGAGACGATATCACTGTCCGCGACTCGATCTGGCATCCCGCTGACAGGGGAAGACCCACCGAAAATGACGTAAGCCCCAGAAGCAACACAGTATGTACCGATGGCCAACGCTTTCTCGCTCATCCATTCCGGAGCCAGGCCCACAGCAGGTATCTGGTCGATATCATCCCCTAATCCACCCTCATCTACCATTTGGGTCAATACTGTTAGAATGCGAGTATTATCGACGCATGAACCCATGTGGAGTACAGGGGGAATACCCACTGCTTCGCATACTTCCTGCAGGCCAGGTCCGACCTGATCCAGGCCGGCTTCACCGAGCAGTAAGCCCAGCTTGGCGCTGGCGATTGCGCCGCAGCCGGTTTCAACGATCAAGACATCTTGTTTGAGTAGTTCCTTGGTTACCTTCGTATGCAGGTAATCCTGGGAGCTGCGTGGGTTGTTGCATCCGACAACCGCGGCGACCCCACGAATACGGCCGCTCATGATGGCGTCATTCAGCGGTCGGAAAGATGCCCGGTATGAACCGCCCAACATGTAATTGATATATTCGTGTGAGAAGCCCGGGATCAAGTCTTCCTTGACATCTGGGATGTGGGTTGTTCCCCGGTTCTCGTAGTTATCAATGGCAGCACGCAGAATATCTTTAGCGATCGTCAGAGCTTTTTCCTCGTTGAATTCGATGTGAGTGGCACCTTTAATCTTAACTTTGGGGGAAGTGGTGATGACTTTGGTGTGGAAGTTGTTGGCCAGATCGACCAGGGCTTGCATGATGCACTGCACATCGACCACCATCGCTTCAACTGAACCGGTGAGGATGGCCAGCTCCTGGTGCAAGAAGTTCCCTGCAGCAGGGATTCCCTGTCGCATGAGGATCTCATTCGCAGTGCAGCAGATGCCAGACAGGCTGATCCCTTCTGCACCTGCCGCTTTGGCGTACTCTATGATCTCAGGGTCCTGGGACGCGGTGACGATCATTTCGCTCAGCGTGGGTTCATGACCGTGAACAACCACGTTGACCATGTCGTCTTTCAAGACCCCCAGGTTTGCCTGTCCCAGGAGGGGAGCTGGTGTGCCAAAGAGGATATCGGCTGCATCAGTGGCGATCATGCTCCCGCCCCAACCGTCTGCCAGGGACGTGCGAACGGCATGGTTGAGAATATGCTCTGGGTCCTGGTCATCACCAATATGAGTACGGTGGAGGGCTTCAACAACTTCCCGATCGATACCGCGCGGGATGACGCCTAATTCTCTCCACAATTCCTGGCGTTTCTCTGGCGCTCGGATCACCGGAGCGATCTCGCCCTTCTGCTGACCAAATTGGGCGATATAGAGGTCTGCCAGATCATTGGCGATTTCCTCAGGAGAACGACCCTCGATGGGAATATCATATTTGGCTGCCACTGTGCGCAGCTTGGCGACATCGCGAATGTAGTAGCCTTCAGCTTCACCGTTGGCTACAGCTTTCAAAGTGAAGGCCATATCGCGTCCGTGATCGGAGTGCGCCGCACCTCCCGCAGCGATCGCCCGGATCAGGTTGCGGGCTTGGATGGTGTCGATTGTAGCGCCGCAGACCCCGGTTTGGCCTTCTTTTGTCAGCCGGCAGGGACCCATCCCGCACAGTTTGCAGCACATACCGGTGCTGCCGACATTGCAGGGAGCCATATCATCCGCGCGCGTAAAGGCGGTGCTGAGTCCCATTTCGTCAGCTCGGATCAGCATTTCCTGAGCTGCGGGATCGATCGTCTTTTCTTCAGGCGTTCTTTTTTTTCTAGTCATCGGTTATGATTCCTCCTCCAACGTGTTTAGGACGCCGACCCCTGGGCATGGCCAGAGAGGACGCCCGGAATAGCTGACATTTTGGGCAAAGCCAATGGTTTCTTTGGTTTGTTCATATACTTCTGTGTGGCGGAAATATACCTCATCACCGTTTTTCGATGTTGCTGGAACACCAGCTTCAGCGGTGATGGCTAAATCACCAAGATATCCAGCGTCTTCAAGTACCCCTGTTATCTGAGATTCGGGGAGCACTTCTGGGTCGTAAGTGACTTCCACCGCTTGAAAAGCACTGCTGGCGTACACATCTTCAACACCCGGCATTTCTAATAAAATGCGCCTTACCTCGACAACATGGTGATCTGCGTACATTGTTGGTATTTCAAAGATTTTCTTTTTCATTTTCACCCTTCCGATGTGTTATGAGGTCTTGACTAATTTCGGATCCATATGCCAATTACAGTTGCAGGAACGCAATTAATCCTACGTCTTAGGTCTGAATTGAACCAAATACTCTAGGTATAGTATAAATAGACCCCTTTTTTGTTTTTAGTACCACCTGTCACGAATAGAGTGGATATTTGTCACACCTAACAAAACCAAGTTTTGGCTTGACGATCAGCCGGATCATATATATAATAAAAAAGATAAATTTAGTCATATCTAAATTTATTTTTTACCTGAAAAATATCTGCACTTGGAAACGTTGAATAATACGTTTTTCAATCACTTATAGGAGTTGTGTAATGAAGATTTTGAACCAAAACTTGGGCAAGGTTTCCCGCCGGGATTTCCTTAAAACGATGCTGGGAGGCAGCCTTGCATTTACTGGTGCTGCTGCTGGTGAAAACCTGCTGGCGAGTTCAAAGACCACGAATCCCAGTGGTGGAAAAATTATGGATCAGCATCAAGGTGACTCTCACAATAATCACGGCAATACCGGCACCCTTGGGCAGGTTAACTATGAGGTAAACGGCTTTGATCCGACAGCCATGTTGTATGATTGGGATTTTGGATTGGTGAGCGAGTTACCAGATGGGAGTATATTGAGGGAATTTCATATCGCTGCTGTCGATAAAGAGATTGAAGTCGCTCCTGGAGTATTTTTCCCCGCCTGGACATATAATGGGAGAGTTCCTGGTCCCAGCTTGAGATGTGTAGAAGGGGATCGGGTCCGCATAACGTTTGTAAATGCAGGCAGTCACCCTCACACCATCCATTTTCACGGAATTCATTCGGCGACCATGGATGGTGTTCCAGGGGTTGGAGCGGGGGAAATCCAACCTGGAGAGAGCACAATATATGAATTCGATGCATTTCCATTCGGATGTCATCTATACCATTGTCATGCCAATCCTCTGAAAAGGCACATTCACAAAGGTCTTTATGGCGCTTTTGTGATCGATCCGGACCCAACCAGGTATCAGGGAGAAGAGGCGCAGATCGCTCGCACCCGCAACCATAACTATCCAGAGAACAAAGAGTTCAACGAGATGGTCATGGTGATGAACGGCTTTGACACGAATTTTGATGGTGACAACGAAATATACGCTGCCAACAGTATTGCCTTCGCCTATATGAACGAGCCCATCAAGATCAAACATGACCAGACTCAGCGCTTGTATTTGATCAATATCACGGAGTTCGATCCGATTAATTCGTTCCATGTCCACGCCAATTTCTTCGACTACTACGATCACGGAACAACTTTTAATCCTACGCTGAAAACCGTGGACACTATTATGCAGTGCCAGGCTCAGCGAGGTATTCTCGAATTTTCTTTCAAGGATTTCGAACCCGGGCTTTATATGTTTCATGCCCACCAGAGCGAGTTTGCCGAACTGGGTTGGATGGGATTCTTTGAGGTAATGGGATAGAAGGAGGAAGATGATTGATGACTACTCTAGAGAAGAAATCCACCAGAACGTTCGCTTTGTCCACCTGGGTCTACGTTTTGATCCCCCTGGTTGCGATAGTATTGATGCTTTTGATCTTTGCTTACACCAATCCCTTAGGGCTCTTCACTGCAAATTTACCCCCTATTGAGGATTTAAGCTTTGAACGGATTCGTGTCCTCGAAGATGGTTTTGAAGTCACCCTGGTCAATGGTGGACCGGACCCGGTGACGGTCGCTCAGGTGTTAGTTGACGAAGCATATTGGCAGTACCAAATTTCCCCCTCCAATACCTTACCGCGTCTTGGTCGCGCCACCGTACAGATTCCGTATCCCTGGGTTGAATTCGAGCCACATGAAATTGTGATCCTTACGAATACCGGGCTGACCTTTAACGGAGAAGTCCCGCTGGCGACTGTCACGCCGACTCCTGGATTGCAGGAGTTTCTGGCCTACGGCTTGTTAGGCGTCTATGTGGGCATCATCCCGGTTGGACTCGGCATGTTATTCTATCCGGCTATGAGAAAAATGGGGCGCAAATGGCTGGGTGCTTTGTTGTCGTTGACAGTCGGTTTACTGGTGTTCTTATTTGCAGATACCTTGCTGGAAGCGTTTGAGGTTGCGAGCTTACTCCCTGGTGTGTTCCAGGGGATTCCGCTTGTGCTTTTCGCCGCGCTGCTCACCTGGCTGGTGTTGCTTGCCATTAGTGCGCAGAGGAGGAAATCTGCTGGCTCCGATCCCTCCAAACAAGCCATTTATCTGGCGGCCATGATCGCCCTGGGTATTGGTCTGCATAATCTTGGCGAAGGGCTTGCCATCGGTGTTGCTTTTTCGATTGGCGAAGCAGCTTTAGGATCATTTTTAGTGATCGGATTCATGCTGCACAATATCACTGAGGGTGTGGGCATCGTCGCACCTCTGGTCCCTGGAAAGAGTGAAACAGACCAGCATGGTGAGCAATCCACCTCCCAGGAAATTCAGGCGAGTGCGCGATCGAAAGCCCCTCGTTTGGCGACTTTTATTTGGTTGATACTTCTGGCTGGTGCCCCGGCTATATTGGGTTCCTGGATTGGTGGATTCGCCTTTTCGCCTTTCTTTGCTGCCTTATTCCTTGGCATTGGGTTAGGAGCGATTTGGCAGGTGATCGTCGAGGTCATATCTCTGCTGAGAAATTATGCACAGAGAGAGGAAACGTCGCTATTTTCCTGGATGAATCTGGCCGGCTTCGTGGCGGGTTTGGCCATCATGTATCTGACGGCCTTTTTGGTAAAGTTTTAATCGTTCATTTGGTTTGCCCGATCTTTTTGTTTGATTCGCGGAAAAACAGGGGGAGCCGAAGCGGTACGCTGAGGCGATCCCCCGTTTTTCGCTTATTCCCCGCCCCCAAGAGTGGGGGCGGGGATCATGGCGTGCACTTTGCGAAGGCGAGGTGGGTGGGGGTCGATTTCATGTTTGTAACAATATATAACCAATAATTCGACATGTGTTGATAAATTGTGAAATAAAAAAGGACTGTCCACTTGGGCAGCCCAAATTCATTTGGCTGGGGGTCGAGGATTCGAACCTCGGCTAACGGTTCCAGAGACCGCTGTCCTACCACTAGACGAACCCCCAGCGGTTTCCGCGCTATTCTAACATGCATGATATTATGCGTCAAATCAGCGGTTCACTCGATCTATGAAAAGCATTAATATTCAGGCTATATCTCACTGCGCGCTGGATTCCATGGATATAATAAGGGAAATGTCAGGATTGTTTACCCAAAAATCCTCACTTCTGAGTTAGATTCCACTAGCCTAAAAAATTTGGAGAGTAATTAACACCATGAATAAGGATGAGGCAGCTCCCTCCGTAGACTTTATCCGCACGATTATCAATGAAGATATGAGCACAAATAAGTATGGGGGTAGAGTCCATACGCGTTTTCCACCGGAGCCGAATGGCTACCTTCATATCGGGCATGCCAAGTCAATCTGCCTCAATTTTGGTGTTGCCGAAGATTATGGTGGCAAAGCCAATATGCGTTTCGATGACACCAATCCGACCAAAGAGGAAGTTGAATATGTTGAATCGATCCAGGAGGATGTGCGCTGGCTGGGATTCGACTGGGATGATCGCCTCTTCTATGCCTCGGACTATTTCGATCAACTATATGAATACGCTGTCCAATTAATAAAGAAGGGCAAAGCATATGTAGATGATTTGAGCGCTGCAGAGATCCGCGAATACAGGGGAACCCTGACGGAACCAGGAAAAGAAAGCCCATATCGGGACCGGTCTATCGAGCAGAACCTGGATCTCTTCGAACGCATGAAAGCATGTGAGTTCCCTGATGGCTCGCGAACATTGCGCGCCAAGATCGATATGGCTTCGCCGAATATCACCTTACGAGATCCGGTACTTTACCGCATCTTGAAGGTTCCGCACCACCGCACCGGCGATGAGTGGTGCATTTATCCCATGTACGATTTCACGCACTGCCTCTCGGATTCGATCGAGGGCATCACCCATTCATTGTGCACGTTGGAATTCGAGAACAATCGCGCCTTGTATGATTGGGTTCTTGATAATCTGGATGTTTACCATCCCCAGCAGATCGAATTTGCGCGCCTCAATCTCAGCTACACAGTGCTCAGCAAAAGAAAGCTGCTGCAGTTGGTGGAGGATGGGATGGTTGAAGGATGGGACGACCCGCGCATGCCAACCCTGTCTGGGCTGCGCAGGCGCGGCTACACCCCAAAAGCGATCCGGGATTTCTGCAATCACATCGGCGTTGCCAAAACGAACAGCATAATCGATATTGCCTTACTCGAGTATTACCTCCGCCAGGATTTGAACAAGCGTGCGCCGCGCAGGATGGGGGTATTACGTCCCCTGCGGGTGGTCATCCAGAACTATCCCGAAGATCAGGTTGAAGAATTGGAAGCCATAAATAATCCCGAAGATCCGTCTATGGGAACTCGCCAGGTTCCCTTTTCACGCGTCTTGTATATCGAGCAGGATGATTTTCGCGAAGAACCACCGAAGAAATACTTCCGCCTGGCGCCCGGTCGGGAAGTCCGCTTGCGCTATGGTTATTTCATCACCTGCGTAGATGTGGTCAAAGATGAGCAGACCGGTGAAGTGATCGAACTGCACTGTACCTATGACCCGGAGACGAGGGGTGGCAATGCCCCGGATGGGCGCAGGGTCAAGGCCACCCTGCATTGGGTGTCCGCTGCCCATGCAGTGCCTGCAGAAGTCCGCCTATACGATCGGTTGTTCAATAAACCCAACCCGGATGAAGTGGAAGAAGGCTTGGACTTTAAATCGAATTTAAATCCGGATTCATTAGAGGTTTTGCAGGGCAGCGTTGTGGAGCAAAGCCTGGCGGATGCAGTCCCAGGGACCATCTACCAATTTGAGCGGCAGGGCTATTTCATTCTCGATTCAAAGGATTCTGCCCCCGGGAAACTGGTCTTCAACCGTACTATTTCGCTGCGCGATACCTGGGCGAAAATTGAGAAATCCATGAAGAAATAAAACCAGTTTTCTATAGATCAATGGTATCAGCTCTCCATCGCTCGAAGTATTACTTCTGCTTGGCTAATCCGTTCAAGCACATTTTCTCTGCCGATCACCGCCATCGTCTCGAACAGCGGAGGGCTGACCTTCCTCCCGGTCACAGCCTCACGCAAAAGCGAGAACAATTGCCCGGCCTTCAAACCGAGCTGCTCTGCTAGGGCGCGCATCGGCTCTTCAGCTGTCTCAGGGGTGATCTCAGGCAGGTCGGCCAGTACCAGGTAAGCTTGCTTAAGTGCATCCGCTGATTCGGCCGGGGTCATATTTTTCCCCACCAGGTTTTCGGGGACATACTCTACATCCTCTTCGAAGAAGAATCCGCCCATCTCCGGTGCATCATCCAGGGTGACGATCCTTTGCTGGATCAACGGCGTGACCTTGAGCAATTTTTCATCTTCAACCTCGTAGCCCGCATTCACCATGAAAGGCTTGATGCGCGCTGCCAGGTCTGGCACATCAAGATCGCGGATATGCAGCCCGTTGAAGTGGTCCAGCTTGGAGGTATTAATCGCCGCCGGGGAAGGGTTCAAGCGGTCGATGTTGAATTTCTCGACTAGATCATCCATGCAGAAGAACTCCGTGTGGCTGTCGTAGCTCCAGCCCATCAAGGCGGTCCAGTTGACGACTGCTTCGGGTAAGTAACCCAACTTTCTCAGGTCTGAAATGAAAATCGAGAAGCCATCCTTCATCAGCTGCGCGGAATCACGCTTGCTCATCTTGCCTTTCCCACTCGGTTTCAAAAAAACCGATAGGTGAATCCAGTTGGGTTCCTGCCAGCCAAAGGCGCGGATGATGTGGGCATGCAGGGGAAAAGTAGGCAGCCATTCGGAGCCGCGGATGACGTGGGTGATTTCCATCAGGTGGTCATCAACCATTGCAGCCAAATGGTAAAGCGCTAAGCCATCTGATTTGACGATGATGTAGTCATCAATATTGTGGTTCTCTACCGTGATCTCCCCGCGTAGGCGGTCTTGTACGGTGATCGATCCTTCCTGCGGCGTTTTAAAGCGGATCACATGTGACTCACCTTGCTCGACCCGTTGAGCCGCCTCTGTAGGTGATAGTCGCCGGCAAGTCCCATCGTAGTGAGGTGGCTCTTTGTGCTTCTGTTGTTCCTGGCGCACGCGTGACAGGCGTTCGGGAGTGCAGAAGCAATAATAGGCGTGTCCGCTCTCAACGAGTTGATCGGCGTATTGCAGGTAGGTTTCTTTGCGCTGGGACTGGTGATAAGGGGCATGAGGCCCGCCTACATCTGGTCCTTCATCCCATTCGATCCCCAGCCAATGCAGGCTTTCGATTAATTCCCGTTCCGATTCCGGTTTATATCGCTTTCGATCGGTGTCTTCAATCCTGAGGATGAACGTTCCACCGGTTTGCCGTGCTAGGAGATAATTGTAAAGAGCCGTCCGTCCGCTGCCCAGGTGAGTGCGGCCGGTTGGTGAAGGTGCAAAGCGAACACGGACTGATTTGCTGGTATTCGAATTCATCGCTCTCCTGGATGAGTCAGATTTGAAGCAGAAGTATAGGTATTATTATATTGTTAATCGGGGAAAGGGGGTACTCTATCTTCTATGTGGTTTTGTGTCTCAGTATGACGCTTTCAACGAGCCCGATGCCCAATAATAGGGATAACATCGCACTTCCACCATAACTGACGAACGGCAAGGGTAGGCCGGTGGCTGGGATCAGGCGTAAATTGACGCCGATGTTGACAATGGCTTGGAAGGCAACCAAAGTCGCTACACCGTAACAGATCAATGCACCATAGGTGTCCTTGGCGAGACGGGCGGCGCGTAGGATGCGATAAATGATAAACAACAGCAGACCAATGACAAAAATCGCTCCCGCGAAACCGAATTCTTCTGCCGTGGCGGAAAAAATAAAATCGGAATGACGGACTTTTAAAAATCGCAGCTGTACTTGTGACCCTAAGTTGTATCCTTTTCCGAGCCAGCCACCAGATCCGATGCTGATCAAGGCCTGTTGAATATTATAGATATCGCCGTGTCTGGCGCTTGGATCGGGGAACAAGAAATTTAGGACGCGATTTCTCTGGTAATCCGCCAGGAATGGGTATCCGACGATTGGGACAGCGACCCCCACGCCCGCGAATACAGCCAGCATCTTTAGATTTAATCCACTTGCCCACAAAAGTGTGAACCAGATAACTATGATTACGATAGAAGTGCCCAGATTGGGTTGCAGGATGATCCATAAAACGATACCAAGGGTCAGCAGTAAACTACGAAATATAATGCGCGGATCGTTCACTTTCCTGAAATTGCGAGAGAAGAATTCTGCCAGAGCAAGGATGATGATGATTTTTGCCAGTTCGGATGGTTGGATGTCGAAAAAAGTCGTTTCAAACCAGCGCGCCGATCCGAAGACCGCTTGCCCCACCACATACAAAACACCAAGTGTGATAGCCATCACGTAATACAGGATACGGTTTATTGAAGACCAAAGTTTGTAATCTATGGCGGTCGTGATCAGAATTACGGCGAAGCCAATGACCACAAATATCGCTTGGCGCTGGTCATACCCCGCCAGAGTGATGTTTCCGGCGATCGCGGAGCGCACCATGGCAATTGAAAAAATGCTTAAGATCGCGATCGCCCCGAGAAGCCAGAAATCAAAGTGACGCCAGGAGGTTCTTACATCATTCATGCGTGCTGCCTGCTTCGTCGCCTTCCTGCTGGGTTGAGGGGGATATCTGCGATCAAACGTTGCTGCCGACCATCTTGGGTCATTTCAATCCGTACTTCCGCAGGATCGATTTCAACATGCCTTGAAATGACATCAATTAATTCATCTTTTAGGATGTCAACTGTTCCAGGATTAATATCTATCCGATCATGGATGATGACGAGTTTTAGTCGCTCTTTAGCCTGTTGGGCGCTGCTCTTTTCTCGGCCCAAGATCCGATCGAGGAAGCTACTCATATTAGTTACCTCCAGAACGCATCAAGCGTGATATGCGCCCAAAAAAACCATTGCTGTCCTCCAGGCTAATGAAGGGAACTTCATTCCCGGAAAGCCTGGAAGCAATGTTTCTGAAAGCTTGACCTGATTTGCTTTTTCCGTCGAGCACGATTGGGATGCCGCGATTGGTGCTCAATATGACTTTTTCATCCTCGGGGATAATGCCGATCAGCTCAATAGCCAGCAGTTCGACGACATCATCAGGAGAGAGCATATCCTCTCTTTTGACCATATCCGGTTTAATCCGGTTTAAAACCAGTCGGGCGGGTCCTTTTTCCTCGGCCTCGATTAATCCAATAATGCGATCAGCATCCCGCACAGCAGATATTTCTGGATTGGTGATCACTACAACAATATCTGCAGGGGCGATCGCATTCCGGAATCCGCGTTCGATCCCAGCCGGTGAATCGATGAGGATGTAATCAGAATCTGTTCGCAGTTCATCGATTAAGCGCACCATGTCGCTGGGTGAAACTGCGGTTTTATCTCTCGTTTGTGCCGCAGGAATTAAGTAAAGAGTCGGTATGCGCTTATCGCGAATCATCGCCTGCCGGAGACGGCAGCGTCCCTCGACCACATCAACCAGATCGTAAACGATCCGGTTTTCCAGTCCTAAGACGACATCCAAATTGCGCAGCCCGATGTCGGCGTCGATGCATACAACTTTCTTGCCATCGACAGCGAGAGCAGTAGCGATATTCGCGGTGGCCGTCGTTTTTCCAACGCCACCTTTTCCTGAGGTAATCGTTATCACTTGATCTATCATCGGTCATCCCCAAACCTTCACATCAAAAATGCGAGTGCATCTCTCCATCACTTATCTCTTGGCGGCCAGGGTACAGCCACCACTTGACCTTCTACGATTTGTGCCATTTCAGGCTGAACTTTGCCGGTTCGCTTGGGAGTGGTGGCGATTAGTCCGGCGATGCGCAGCTGCGTAGGAGCTAGGTCCATCGCGCAAACCACGGCCGCCTCATTGCCTTCGGCTCCAGCATGAACCATTCCCTTGAGCCGTCCCCAAACAACAACATTCCCTCCCGCAATAATTTCACTTCCGGGATTTGCATCTCCTATGACAACTACATGCCCAGAATGCTGCAAACTGAAGCCAGACCGCAATGTGCGGCGTACGAGTATCGCATGTTCTCCAGTCAGAGCGGTTTCACTCGGGTGGGTTTTTCGTTCTGGGAGAGGCTTATTAATTCGGGTCGCCAACCCAAGCGATTGAGCATTCCTCTGCGTAACTGGCGAGTTGCTGAGCACTGCCCATAAAGCCAGACCATCTTCTGTCAGCAGATCCTGAAGCTGACCGAGTTCTGCAGCATGGATGACATGATTGCCGACATCCAAGATCAGACGCGCACCTTGCAGGAATTCAGCCTGTTCCTTGACCTGTTCTTGTAAGTTGGCTTTGGCTTCAGACCAATCCTCATCGTAAATGGTGATCAATAATCCTTCACGTATGCCTTTAAACTGCACCTTAGTGCGCTCTTCCATAATTTATTCTTACAATATTGGAACAGATATTCTAAATTAGTTAATCTAGGGTAATTAGACTAATTGGATTATAGCACGAACCTTTATGGATTTTGAGCGGCTGTATCCCCGGCCTTTATTTCGAAATAGGCTTCCAAAAACTGGCGTACAATCGGTCCAGCGACACTGGCTCCTTCACCACCATTGTAGACAAATGCAACCACGGCGACTTCAGGATCTTCATATGGAGCATACGCCACCGTCCAGGCGTGGGTAGGCCAGTTTCCGGGTATGCATAAGTTTTTCTCGTTTGCGAATTTATCGCAATATTCTGCTGTGCCTGTTTTCCCAGCCACTGAGATGTTGATATTCTGAAACTCATTAGTGAGCGTACCATCAAGAACGGCTTGCCGCATTCCTTCCTGCACTTTTTCGATCACCCAGGGTTCAACGGATTTCTTCTCCCCTGTGAGCTTGCTTTCACAGCCGCCAGGACTGGCGGGATCAGCGAAAACATCAATAACCGCATCTTGAGTGACGTCCCAAACGGGGTCGGGTAAGAAAGATTTGATAAGGTTATCTTCGCTGTCCAGGACATCCTTCAGGATTGTGGGGCGCATTAAGATACCATCGTTGGCGATTGTGGATGCTGATAACAGTACTTGCAGGGGAGTCGCGATAACGAATCCTTGACCTACACCTGCAATATAGGTGTCACCTGTTGACCAGTTTTCCCCTTGATTGAGCCGCTTCCAGGTTGGATCGGGGATCAGGCCGTCTTCCACTAGGGGCAGCTCAATGCCAGGAAGATTCCCATATCCCAAAGCACGGGCGTAGGTGCCAATACGGCAGATGCCTAATCCTTCCGGGACTTCATCTTGATATCCACCGCCCAGTTTATAGAAATAGACATTGCTTGAGTTAGCCAACCCATCCACGAATGAGATCTCACCGAAACCTGCTTCATTCCAGTCTACGAATTCTCGCGGGCGGGGATTTAGTTCGCTGGCAGTGAATTTTTCCTCGATCACGATCTTGGGTGGTGCTTCGACAATTTGTTCGGGAGTAACGACACCCTCATTGAGAGCGCCCACAGCGGTAACCAATTTGAACACCGATCCTGCGGGGAGTTCATCCCCGACAGCATGGTTTAGCATGGGATTTCGCGGATCTTGAGATAGCTGCTCAAAGTAGTATTGCGGGATCACCCGTGCCATACGATTGTTCTCATAACTGGGAAAGGAAACCATAGCTAAAATTTCGCCAGTTTTTGGGTTCAGTGCGATCACAACACCGCTTGTGGAACGGATAGTTCCCAGATAATTGTTCCAGAAATCTATTTCTCTGATTAAGATCGACTCGGCAGCGCTTTGCAGACGGGTGTCTATTGTCAGCCGCAGGTTGAATCCAGGTGCGGGATCAGTAGGGGGAAGGACATCGCGCAATATCTGACCGGCAACATCTACTTCTACTAAACGTCTGCCGTTACGACCACTTAAAAAGCTTTGGAAGTAACGCTCAATCCCAGCATAACCGACCTTGTCCCTGTTAGGGACAAAATTGCGGTCCAGGTAATATTGTTCCTCTAATTCAGATATCGGTCCGAGAAAGCCAATGACGTCGGCGGTGAGGGATCCAGTCGGATAATCCCTTACAGATTCGATCTCGATATCTACTCCAGGTAAATCAACCGCCTTTTCTTTGATGATCATTGCTGAAGTGCGGTCTATATTGCATATTATCCTGACCGGTTCAAATGGCGCGGTGGTTTCTCCATAGTCCACAATCTGTGCGATCCCGTGTTCTGATATACACGGGACGAAAGGATTCTCTAGAGTAACCTCATTTAGATTGATCGGGGTGTTTGTTAACTCGGATAACTGGCGGAAGATCTCTTGGATTGCTCCTAAGTCATCAGGTAAGTTCGCAGGTGTGATGACAACATTAAAAGACGGCACATTGCGGGCCAATATATAATCATTGCGATCGGTAACTATTCCGCGTTGGGCCGGCAGATTTATTTCACTTATCCGGTTTTCCTCAGCCTGCGCGATCCATTCTTCTCCTTCCAATATTTGCAAAAAGAACAGTCGTCCAAGATAGATAAGAAAGACTGCCGCGATGGCGAATCCAAATATCAGTATTCGCCATGTCGGTATGGTGTTGGTTAGATTCGAATTTTGATTCATAAAAATCGCATCACTGAGGTCATTTATACCAGTAATTTAGCCAACAAATTATGATCAGCCCGCTCAGATTTCAATAGTTTCAGGATACAACCAGTTTGCCAGATCGCCGATCAAGGTGTACACAGGGATCGATATTAACAGATTAAGCAACACACTTGGGATGGTGATCAAATAAAATGCTTCAGCTAACGGAATCGATATACCTGTAATACCTAATGCGAGTACTGTAATTGCATGGGTTGACAACGTGGTAAAGAAGGTCGCAGTAATCATCGCTAATAATGGTCTTTGCCAGAAGATCCGTCGCATGTAAATCGCAATCCCTGTAGCTACGATATAAGCTGGAATTATTGCCCAAATCGGGACCGAAGTGACCATGCTAGCTAATAAACCCGCGATAATTCCCCAGTGCCAGGCTGTTTTTACTCGTTCCTGAACCGCCCAAGCGACGACAACCAATAGAACCAGGTCTACAGAACCATTCAGCAGATGTACTTGGCTCAATATGGCGGATTGCAGGATCACCATCAAGCCCAAAATTGGCAAAGCCAGTAAGATCGCCATTCTACACCATCAGATAGGATCAGTATAAAGAATTCACCAGCTATTAATGAAGTTGGTCATGGAGTTGGGATAAGTGGATTGATATCTACAGGTTTAAAGTTGACGATCACTAAGACGATTTCGAGCAGGGAGAAGTCTACTACGGGTTGTACACTGGCATTTTGGAACAGCTCCACAGGTTGCTGACGGACTCCACTGATTTGGCCGATCAGGATATTTGGCGGGTAGTTTCCACCTAAACCTGATGTGAGTACTAAATCACCAGTCTGGATGTTGGCGTCCTGAGGTATTGCTTCAACGGTAAGATCTCCGGTAATAGAGCCTTGAAGAAGGGCTTCAGCTCCGGAAGGTTGAATACGTACATTGATCGCCGTACCTGGATCCGTGATCAGCTGTACGCGCCCCCCGTCAGCAGTTATTGCAGCCACCCGCCCAACCAGTCCTTGGGAGGATACAACCGGCATCCCACGCCGCAATCCGTCATCAGAACCTCGATTTATGATGATGTAATGTAAGAATGGACTCACATCACGTCCAATGACTGCCGCGGTTAAGTATTCATTATCTGCATTCTCCCGAGCGAAATCAAGCAACGCAGAGAGAACCTGAAGCTCGGAATTTTGTTGTTGCAGCTCGATTATTTGGGACTGCAAACGAGCGACTTCTGCTTCCAACTGCGCATTAAGCTGGGTTAACCGGGTTACATCACGCGGAGCCGTCATTATATCGCGAACGGCTGCATATCGACTTGCTAACCATGTTTGACCTGAGATAAATGGCGAGAGCGCAAGGCGCGATATCGGGGTTAGGTAACCCCCTAATGCCAGGAGGAGGATACCGATAACAAAGAATGCCAATATGGCAGATTGAAAAGAGCGAGGTAAATTCATGCAAACAGTGGATTATTCGTGGCGCGTGCTCCCACGTTCTAATCCTACTAATAATGGTGCCAGCTGTTCATATTCTTCCAAGATCATACTTGCCCCACGTACTACGCAGGTCATCGGGTCTTCAGCAAGCCAGACTCGGATGTTGAGTTCGTCACTAAGACGACGGTCAAGACCGCGCAGCTGAGAACCACCTCCAGCGAGAGTGACTCCAGACTCCATCAGGTCGGCGATTATTTCAGGTGGGCATTCATCTAGGGCATCTTTGATCGTATCGATAATCGTTAATACCGAGCCAGAAATAGCTTCCCGGATTTCTACTGAAGATACTTCAATCGCTTCGGGTAAACCAGTGACCAGATTCCTGCCGCGTAAGGTCATGGTCAATTCCTCCGGCAGGTGATAAGCCGAACCGATGTTTATCTTCGTCTGCTCAGCCATACGTTCACCAATGAGCAGGTTATATTTGTTGCGCATGTATTGAACGATATCTTCGTCCATCTCATCGCCAGCCACGCGTAATGACCGGGAGATGACCACCCCGCCCATAGATAATGTTGCCACTTCAGTTGTTCCACCGCCAATATCGACGATCATGCTGCCGCGGATCTCTGAGACGGGTAATCCTGCTCCTAATGCAGCAGCGACCGGTTCCTCAATTAATCCGACTTCGCGAGAGCCGGCAGACATGGCGGCATCATAAACTGCCCTTTTTTCAACTTCGGTGACGCCTGAGGGGATACCGACGATTACCCGCGGCCGCGGTACCGGAACGATGCTTTGCTGATGAGCCTTGCCTATAAAATATTCCAGCATGGCTTCCGTGATCTCAAATTCTGAGATCACACCATCCCTTAATGGACGCACAGCGATGATGTTTGCTGGAGTCCGCCCGACCATCTCTTTCGCTTCCGCACCAATGGCTTTTGGTTCACGAGTACGTTTGTCGATGGCGACCCAAGAGGGCTCTCTAATCACGATACCTTTCCCACGTACGCTGACGAGGGTGTTGGCGGTGCCTAAATCTATTCCGATATCGAGTGAAAAAAACCCCAATAGCCAGTTAAGTGGATTGTAAGCCAATAAGGGGCTCCTTTGCTTTTGGATTTGTAGGTGTCCAATTCATTCCAGCAGATATCAATGAGTATTTAATTGCATTTTCCACCTGCAAATTCAGCGCGATTATACCATTGAAAGGTTAGTACCCAGGGTCTAGCAGATCCTTGTGCGATTCAGTCTAATATCCTGATCATCACCAGAATTCATTGTATAATTGCCTTCTGGAAACCCGTATTATATGGAGGAGGTGAATAAATCGGGAAGATAATTTGAGCATTACAAGAGGGAAGACCAGCGCAAGGACTCATTTTCCGACTAAAAGCTGTCCAACGGGCAAATAATTAGCTAGAAATTTGTGGGGAATATTTAAACCGGTATGAGTTGACGAGGATGAGGGTTCCCTGCCGCGAGGCAGGGCTAATCCCGGGTAAGTTGGTTGTTCTGGGAGAAAATCGAAGGATCAGCGGAAGCCCTCTGGGTTTGTCACAGCCCATAGTCTACCTCTCCAGCGAAAATCCTGTCACAATGCCGTTTGGGTGACCGAACGAACAAAAAAACAGGGAGTGATAAATTATTGACGCATTGCGTATAGTCTTTCTTTTAACGCTTTGCAATATGGAATTTTTCTGAAATGCGAACTATTGATACTTTCATGGAGAGAATCTCATGTGTGGAATTGTTGGTTATATCGGTCCCCGTGATGCGACACCGATCATCCTCAACGGTCTGAGGCGGTTGGAGTACCGGGGTTATGATTCAGCTGGATTAGCTGTCATTGACAATGGGACGATTGAAGTCCGCCGGGATGCAGGAAAACTAGATGCCTTAGAAGCTTTAGTGGCTGCCACCCCAATCGAAGGACAGGTCGGCATCGGGCATACTCGCTGGGCGACACACGGCGAGCCGAGTGCCCGGAACGCGCATCCCCATTTAAGTGCCAGCGGGACGGTAGTGCTTGCCCATAACGGGATCGTTGAGAATTATCTCGAATTACGAGACGAATTAAGTGCTGAAGGGGTGGAGTTCAAGTCAGAAACTGATACAGAAGTGATCGTTCAACTGGTCGATCGATATCTATCCTTAGAAATGGGTTTAGTTCAGGCGGCTCAGAAAGCGATCTCGCATTTGAAGGGAGCTCATGGAATCGTGCTGCTTTCCACCCAGGAACCGGACAAGATCGTCGCTGCGCGCATTGGCAATGCTGGTGGAGTAGTGGTCGGATTTGGCCGGGGAGAGATGTTTGTGGCCTCAGATATGCCGGCTATTTTGGAACACACTCGCCAAATGGTTTTTTTGGAATCGGGGCAAATAGGCGCTATCAAGCGAGATGGTCTGGATTTGATGTCATTGGAAGGGAAACCGCTCGAATATGAGCAGCATACTGTGGCCTGGGATCCAGTAGCTGCAGAGAAGGGTGAATATCGTCATTTTATGCATAAAGAGATGCATGAGCAGGTGCGTTCACTGACCGATACGATCGGTGGACGCGTGGATTTCGATGAGGGGCAAATCCATATCCCGCAGCTCAATTTAACGGCAGATATTGCCCAACGAATAGAGAAGATTTTTATTATCGCTTGTGGGACCGCTGCCCACGCGGGGATGGTAGGAAAAGTCTTGATCGAAAATATCGCTCGCTTGCCAGTAGAGCTGGATATTGCCTCAGAATTCCGTTACCGTGATCCGATCCTGGATGAAAACACTGCGGTGTTAGCCATCAGCCAATCAGGTGAGACTGCCGATACGTTAGCCGCGATGGATGAAGCGAAACGGAAAGGAGCCATCTTGTGGTCAATCGTGAACGTGATTGGTTCCCAGGCCATGCGTATGGCGGATGGTTATATCTCAATGCAAACCGGTCCGGAGATCGGTGTGGCATCAACCAAGGCATATACCGCGCCCCTGGTTGATTTATACATGCTGGCAGTCATGCTGGCGACATTGCGCGGCAGCTTAACTGAAAAACAGCGCCGCAGACTGGTTGCCGACTTGCGTTTGATCCCGGACCTGGCTGGGCGGTGCCTCGATCGGGAAGAGGAGATTGAGCAGGTAGCCCGGCATTTAAGAGATGTCTCTCACTGCCTATACCTTGGGCGGGGCATAAATATGCCAACAGCTTACGAAGGCGCATTGAAACTTAAAGAGATTTCTTATATCCATGCTGAAGGTTATCCAGCAGGTGAGATGAAGCACGGTCCGATAGCTTTGATTGATGAGGAAATGCCGGTGGTTGTGATTGCCCCTCGCGATCCCTGGTATGACAAGATGTTTAGCCAGATCGAGCAGGCGAAGGCTCGTGGGGGAGTCGTCATTGCAGTGACAACCGAAGGTGATGATGTGATACCGACCATCGCAGATCATGTCTTGTGGGTGCCCCCGACCCCTTGGAGGCTGAGCCCGGTGACGACGGTGATTTCCTTGCAATTACTGGCATACCACATCGCTGCATTGCGTGGTTTGGATGTTGACCAACCTCGAAATCTGGCGAAGTCAGTGACTGTTGAGTGATCTCCCGGCTAAGTATAGATACCAGCACTCACCTTACAACCGGAGAATGAACCAATTCTGAATGGAGAGATATAAACGGTCTCTCCATTTTTCTTCGGATTATGAATGATGGGTTAAAACTTGGAGATAAGTGGACAAATATTACTTTGTCGGCGTATAATCTAAACCTCGACTACCTGTAGATAAAAATCTTGTTTGGAAGGAACTGTATTGAGAAAACGATTGCTCCTGGCTTTTGGTGCAACGCTGATTATTGGAGCGTTGTTCTTCTGGCTGGTTGATCTGGATAAGGTTGTTGAGATATTGCGCGTTGCAGATTGGCGCTATTTAGCAGCTGGGGTAGCTGCTTTGCTGTGCGGTTACCTGTTGATGGCTGTTCGTTGGCGTTTCTTGCTGGGAAATCGACCAGGATTCTTACCCGCCTTTCACGCCACGAATCTGGGTAACTTGGTCAACAGCCTGACTCCCATCCCAGAGGTTGCGGTTCGCATCTTTCTCACCGGACGAGAAGCGGGAATGACCATCCCAGGCACGACTTCAGGTATGGTGGTTGAACGGTCTTTGGAACAGATCATGCGGGTGACGGCGCTGCTGATCGCCCTATTGACTGGATATGTTATTTCATTTAGCACCGGGTCTGTATTGCTCAATGTTGGTCTGGTTTTGGGTATTTTTGTTTTTATCACGTTGCTCTTACGTCGTGCGGATCGCGTGATTGCATGGGGGCGGATCCATCTTGCACGATTGCCATGGATAGATCAGCCTCGTGCAGATCATATTCTGACGGACCTGATGGAGGGCTTAAATTTCGCCGGAAATCCAAAGCAGGTTACCAGTGGATGGTTATTATCGCTCGGGACCTGGGGCTTCTTTTTCCTGTTTGCTTATCTTGCCCTGATGGGTTTAAATGTCTCTCATTCTGTGGAGAAATTGGTGGCCATCGCTTTGCTCACCTTGGCAGTCGCCCCACCTTCTTCCCCGGGTATGCCTGGTTTGTATCAGGCGACCATAGTTGGCGCTTTGTCGCTGGTTGCGGGTTTTAACCCTGTGCAGATGACAGCATTCGCTATCACATTTCATATACTGCAGGTTATCCCCCTTCTGTTCCTGGGGGCATGGGGATTACTCAGATCTAATCTTTCCTTCAAAGGTGTGGTCCAGAAGTCGCAATCGGTTATCGTTGAGCAAGAGGCAGCGCTGGGGGATTAGCGCGCACAGCTGGGAATAGTAGTTCCAAGATGTTTTGGACATCCATATAGATTCATCTCTTGGCACGAGTCAAACTACATAATTTGTTGATCGTGGTTGGTTTTGAACATTCTGGAAGGTTTATCAACTTGCTTCAGAATCAACAGCTTGTGAATTGAATTTCTTATCAAGGAAACAGAAATTAATAGAAGAGTGGGTACAATGCATTGTGGATTATCGAGTGCTCTTGGAAGTTAAACTCAGCCGATGGATCAGAATCTTGAATTGATCAACATGCTCCTAGCCAGGTTGGAACGGCTCTCAGCAGATTCATATTGGGCTCACCAGGCCAGTGGCATCCGGGGCTCACTGTTGAGATGGGTAGAATTGGGAGAACTGGAGATGGAGGTTCACCCACCCCAAACCTCGTTGTACCGGGAAGAGGAAGTGGCTGCTTTGATCCAACTTGGTTTTGAGGTGCTGGAGAAAGCGGCGAGAGAGAGATGATCGCTAATATCTGTGGAAGGTGTGCCAACGCTCGAATGTGATGATTTATTTATATAGGAGTTAGGCAGTTCATTTCATTCCGCTTGGATTTTTACCCTCCAACGATGTAAATACAATCATTGGAGGGATTATCTGCTCGTGATTCGATCTGGAGGACACGCTCATCAAGCAATATTTCCAGCATGCAGGCATTTAGCTGGCAAAGTTG
>Ga0209742_10000009_pt1 | contig 99892 bp, 94 predicted proteins | sample DeeMarSeWOR38_10_FD_187462 | JGI IMG/M metagenome (GOLD analysis project Ga0209742, IMG submission 187462) | Marine sediment microbial communities from White Oak River estuary, North Carolina - WOR-3-8_10 (SPAdes) (version 2) | ecosystem: Environmental > Aquatic > Marine > Intertidal zone >...
ACAGCTGCTTTACCTGCACCGCAGGTGACTAACTCGGTTGAGCAACGGATTTCTGGTTGGTGATTTATACAAGTATCTTCCCGACGCGACCGGACATCAACCCGGGATTGCCACAAGATATGTCAGGTTTCGTGCTAGAGGTGGCTTGAAAACGAAAGGGAACAGCAGCGAATACTAATATTGCCCCGGGCCCGACTTAACGGCGGGCAATAGTCACCCCGACAGTGCCGCACCAGCGACCTGTCGGGGCGCACATCCAGATGATTAGCTGGCAGGCTCGAACGCGGCGCTGGGATCTTCTTCGTACATGGCAGGCAGCCGATGGGCGATACCCTTGTGACAATCGATACAGGTCGCACCTTCGTCGAACCCGACTGTGTGTCGCCGCACCGCGCGACGCCCCTGGGCGGAATAATCCATGGACTTGAAGTCATGGCAATTACGACACTCTCGCGAATCGGTGTCCTTCATTGCATGCCAGACATTGCGTGCGAGTTTCAGGCGCTTCGCCTCGTACTTTTCCCGCGTATCAATAGTGCCCAGCACTTTGTGAACCAACTCGTTACTGGCCTTGATCTTGCGCAACACCTTCCAGTGCCATTCCTTGGGCACGTGGCAGTCAGGACAGGTCGCTCGCACACCGCTCCGGTTGGAATAGTGAATCGTGTCCTTGTATTCAGCGTAAACATTCTCACGCATCTCATGGCACGATATACAGAATGTCTCGGTGTTGGTTATCTCCAGCGCCCAGTTAAATCCGCCCCAGAGAATCACGCCCGAAACAAGGCCGGCTCCCAGTAGCGCCCCAAGGGAGTATTTTGTCGTGGGCGCTTTAAGCATTTGCCATACACGATCAATTGTCGATTTGATACGCGCACCAAACCCGCGCTGTCCGGCATCATTATTCTGTTTTCTCGACATATTGTTTCTCTCTCACTATTTTCAGGACGGCAATAACGTTTTCCACTACTGGCTTAAGCGCTACTTAGCCTGCTTTAAAACCCGCACCGGCTCGAACGTGTTCTCCACCAGCGGTTTGGAATCCACCTGTGGTACATGGCACTGGGTGCAGAAATATCGACGTGCCGAGATGTTCGAAAGATCATTTCCCTCACGATCGGAAAAATGGGTTTGGCTGATCTTGGTCGCGCCAGACTCACGGTAATTGGCCCAGCTGTGACAGGTCAGGCACTTGTTGGACTTGGCATCAATCCGATAGCCGTCGATCTTGTGCGGAACCAACGGAGGTTGCTGTACGTAATCTCTGGGTATCGGTGCTCGATCCCGTTGGTAGTTCTGCACCGGTGGCGCGTCGGAAGATTCTGCCAATCCCCCACCTCGCAGAGAGTCAACCATTTCCGCCGCCATCACCGGGTTTACCGTTATTCCAACAAGAATTGGAAACAGTATGGTCATTGCGATTTTCCTTTTGTTCATGATGCAACCTCCGTCCTACTCATGACACCACCAGGGGTGGAATTATTAAAACGTGTACTGAAGCCGAATACATTCTTGCTGCACACATCGATGCAGCGTCCGCAGTTGGTGCAATTCGGCGACAGGATTACCGGGCCGACGCCCTTTTCTGCACCACGAAGCGCAGGTGGAATAACCTGGGGCTCCGGGCATATCTGGAAACAATCCATGCAGTCATCGCAGCGGTCACGTGCCGCTGCGCTTACGCGAACGAGACTGTATTTTCCCAGCAGGCTGTAAAACGCCCCAACCGGGCAGAGATGCCCACACCAGGCGTAGCGACTGACAAACAGGTCCAGCAGGAAAACGGCTGCAATGATGGTCCAGGCAAGCCCGATACCGAAGATCAGCCCACGATGAAACATGGAAACCGGGTTGACGAATTCCCAGGCGATGGTGCCGCTGGCCAGTGAAACCAGCAACGTCATGGCAAGGATCCAGTAGCGTGTTACCCGACGCAATCGGGTGCCACCGCCCTTGATACCCAATCGCTGTCGTAGCATGGCGGCGGCGTCGGTCACCATGTTTACCGGGCACACCCACGAACAATACGCTCGGCCACCGACCAGCAGATAGAACCCAACCACGATGACGGCCCCGACTAGCGCGGTGCTGACCAGCTGGTGCCCGGCAAAAAACGATTGCAGCAGTACATAGGGATCAGACAGTGGTAATACGCCCAGGGTCAGGCTCGAATTAAGATTCCCCGTCACCAACCATATTCCGCCGAGCGGTCCCAGCAGAAACAATATCAATATACCCAACTGGCTAAAGCGCCGCGCCAGCAACCAGCGGTTGGCCAGCAACCAGCCACGCTCCTCACGGGCACGGGCGCCAGGATAAGGTTGCTGGCTCACTTTTGTTTCTCCGGTTGCATCGCACCATCCCGAATCAGGCCGCGACCGCCGTGTTCATACTCGAAGCCTTCCGGCAAATTGTACTTGTGCTCAGTATCCGGGCTAACCAGGCTGTCGCCGGCCTTCTGCTTTTCTTCCCAGCCCAGTCGATAGTGATGCCCGAGTTCCCCCTTCGCCAGGTGGTAGGGAAACACCTTGATGGCTGCCTGCTCCAGCACGCATGAACGCTCACACTTGCCACAGCCGGTACAATGATCCGAGTGCACCACCGGTATAAACATGGTGTGTTTTCCGGTCCTGGGATTGTGCCGGGGCTCCAGCGAAATCGCCTTGTCGATCACCGGGCAAACGCGGTAGCAGACGTCACAACGAAGACCGAGATAGTTGAGGCAGGTCTCCTGGTCAATCAATACCGCCAGCCCCATGCGCGCGTCGTCTATTTTGGTAAGCCCGGGATCCAGAGCGCCGGTGGGGCAAGCCTTGACGCAGGGGATGTCATCACACATTTCGCAGGGCACCTTGCGTGCAGTAAAGTACGGCGAACCGGTTGCCACGTTTCTCCCCAGCTTCGCTAACGACAAGGTGTCGTAAGGGCAATCACGAACGCAAAGTCCGCAGCGCACGCAGGCACCCAGAAATTCCTTTTCCGCCAGCGCACCGGGTGGACGAATCGCATCAGCCGGCAACGACGCCTGGGAACCGGCGTAATGAAACAGGCCGAGACCCAGCAACGCCACGCCGCCAACTGTCTGAGTCGTGTCAATCAGAAACTGTCGACGACTCACCGGTGACTTCAGTTTTTCACCTACACTGCCCAAGACCTGTCCCTGCCCGCCTTATGCACGCAAGACCTTCACTGCGCATTTCTTGTAATCCGTTTCCTTGGACAACGGATCCGTCGCGTCGAGTGTCAGCTTGTTGACCAGGCGGCCCGCATCAAACCACGGTATAAATACGAGGCCTTCGGGTACCCGGTTGCGGCCACGTGTTTCAACCCGAAGCGTAATCTCACCGCGACGACTCTGCACCTTGGCCACCATGCCCCGCTTCAAGCCGCGCTTTTCTGCATCATTGGGATGGATAAAGATTACCGCATCGGGAAAGGCGCGGTACAGCTCAGGCACGCGCCGGGTCATTGAGCCTGAATGCCAGTGTTCCAGCACTCGCCCGGTAGAGAGCCACAAGTCATACTCCTTGTCAGGCGACTCCGCCGGCGGCTCGTAAGGCGCGAAAATGATATTGGCGCGGCCATCGGGCTTACCGTAAAACTCCACTCCCGAGCCTTTCTTCACCAGCGGATCGTAACCCTCGCGGTAACGCCACAAGGTCTCTTTGCCGTTCAGCACCGGCCAACGCAGGCCACGGGCCTTGTGATAGGCATCGAATTCGGCAAGTTCGTGGCCCTTCTTCGGCCCCTCCAGGCCAAAGCGGCGGTACTCCTCGAACAGTCCCTTCTGGATATAGAAACCAAAGTAATCCATTTCATCATTCTGGTAGATGTTGCCTTTACTATCCTTGACCTGGCTTTTCGCATACTTGTTTACCTGGCCATTACGGAACAGCACATCGTAAAGCGTCTTGCCGCGATATTGTGGCTTCTTCGCGATCAGCTCTGGTGACCAGACTTCTTCGACCTTGAAACGCTTGGAGAACTCCACCAGCTGCCACAGGTCAGACTTCGCTTCACCCGGTGCCTGCGTCTGCTGACGCCAGAACTGGGTGCGACGTTCAGCATTGCCGTACGCCCCTTCCTTTTCGACCCACATTGCGGTGGGCAGAATCAGGTCCGCCGCCATCGCCGTTACCGTTGGATAGGGATCGGAAACGACAATAAAGTTTTCAGGATTGCGGTAACCGGGCAGCCCTTCCTCGTTCATGTTGGGCGCCGCTTGCATATTGTTGTTACACATTACCCAGTAGGCATTGAGCTTGCCGTCCTTGAGCATGCGATTCTGCAGTACCGCGTGATACCCGGGTTTGCCAGGGATGGTGCCCGCTGGCAGTTTCCAGATCTTCTCGGCAAACGCCCGGTGTTTCTCGTTTTTCACCACCAGATCCGCGGGCAACCGGTGAGCGAAGGTACCAACCTCACGCGCGGTTCCGCATGCAGACGGCTGCCCCGTCAGCGAGAACGGGCTGTTGCCGGGCTCGGAGATCTTGCCCATCAACAGGTGCACGTTATAAAGCAGGCCGTTTACCCAGACACCGCGTGTGTGCTGGTTGAACCCCATGGTCCAGTACGAAGACACTTTCTTGTTCGGGTCGGCATAGACTTTTGCCAAACGCAGCAACTTCGCCTCGGGTACGCCACTCAATTTGGAGGCATACTCCAGCGTGTAGGATTCAACAGACTTCGCATACTCCTCGAAGCTGATCTTGGTAAGCGCGCCCTTGCCTGCATTCTTCGCCTTTTGTTCCAGCGGATGTTCCGGGCGCAGCCCGTAACCGATGTCGGTCGCCGTTTTGGTAAAGTTCACGTGCTTGCCGATAAACGACTTGTCATACGCCTTGGTCTGGATAATGTAGTTGGCGATGTAATTCAGAATGGCCAGGTCGGTTTGCGGCGTAAACACCATATCGTTGTCGGCCAGGTCGAAGCAGCGATTGGTAAAAGTAGACAGCACATGAACTTCACAGCCCGGCTTGGTCAGGCGAGTATCGCTCAGGCGTGACCACAGGATCGGGTGCATCTCCGCCATGTTGGCGCCCCATAGTACAAATACGTCGGCATGCTCCAGATCATCGTAACAACCCATCGGTTCGTCCGAGCCAAAGCCGCGCATGAACGCGCCCACCGCCGACGCCATGCAATGGCGCGCATTTGGATCGAGGTTATTGCTGCGGAAGCCCGCCTTGAACAGCTTCGATGCCGCGTAACCTTCCCAGACCGTCCACTGACCGGAACCGAACATGCCCACCGACGTCGGGCCCTTCTTGCGCAACGCCTCTTTCCATTTGTCGGCCATGACGTCAAACGCCTGGTCCCATGAGATTTCGGTGAATTCACCGTTCTTGTCGTATTTACCGTTCTTCATCCGCAATAGGGGCTGGGTCAAACGATCTTTTCCGTAAAGTATCTTCGACAGGAAATAGCCCTTGATGCAGTTAAGCCCGCGGTTTACCGGTGCATCGGGATCGCCCTGCGAAGCGACGACTCGCCCCTGCTGGGTGCCCACGAGTACGCTGCACCCGGTGCCACAATATCGACAAGGCGCCTTGTCCCAGCGAATCACATCGCGAGATTGCGCGAGCACATCCTTCACACCCGGAATCGTAACTCCAGCTACTGCCGCGGTAGCCGCCACCGCGTTGGCCTTGATAAATGCGCGCCTTGTCAGCTTCATGGTGAAACCTCCTGGTTGGTATCTTCTATGTCTCCGGAGAAGTGATAGATGACAGATGCAGAAATCACTCCCTCCATATTTTGTATTTGCATGACGGTATCGCCGGCGCTTTGACGCTGCTCATCCTCCACCGTAACGACCAGTCGACCGTCTTCTGAATTACCATGAATCTCGACACCCGGAAGTGCTGTCAGTCGCTGGCAAACCTGATCCATCCCCTCGGGCCGGCTATGCACCAGGATCCCGCAGATGGTTGCTTCAGTTGATTCCGGATTCAGCGCTGTATCCATTTATGCTCCCTACTGACTTATGTTTTTCATCACAACGGCCTGCGTGGGGCAGACACTAACGCAGGCCCCGCAACCGCTGCACTGAGTGGTTTGAATAACCGGATAGGCTGCACCACCTGCTACCCGTTGCATTTGCACCGCCTGGCGTTCGCACTGCTCGGCACAACATGAACAAATCACGCCGTTGTGAGCGAGACAGTTTTCCTCGATACTGGCGTAGTAGTGCCAGGGTGTGGCATTTTTTGAATTTAACGCACCGGTTGTGCAGCGATCGGTACAGGCGCCGCAGAACGTGCATTCGCCGTGCTTGAAGTTGACTTGAGGATATCGCTGTCGATCTGCTTGCAGGATGGATTGCGGACAAGCGCTGATGCAATCACCGCAGCGGGAGCAAAGCTCATAGAACTTTTCTGGGCCGACAGCCCAAGGCGGCAAAATCTCCAATCGCACCCCATGAAGATCCCCGCGCAAAAACTGTCGGCGATTGACGTCCGACAACTTGGCCTCCCGTGCACCATTATTTCGCAAAGACTACGCTGAACATGCTTTGAAAAGCTTGATCTGCATCAAGATGGTGCAAATTTCGGGCTGCAGATTCGAGTTGCTATGGATGCATGGCCGACATTACCTGATCAGAGGGGTCAGGTAATGCCGCGGTATCAGGAATTACGTTTCTGGATTACCAGCCGGGTGATCGAACGATCGTTGTCATGGAAATGAATATTGTTGCCCGTCTTCTTGCACCAGGTAGTGACATCCCGATGAAAAGCGGGATCGGTGGCGGTAATCAGCAAATACTCACCATCGTTGATCCGTTTAATGCCATGCGACAGGCGCATAATCGGCCCGGGACAGCTGAGCCCGGTGGCATCGATCGACATGGTCACTGCCTGCTCGTCAAAATGCACGGTGTCTGCAGCAGCACCGCCGGTCGGTACCTCTTCGGCTTCGTGTTCGAGTACCGACGCTGGTGCGTCCTCAGGTCGGGTTGCCGCGCGATGCAATTTGAAGCCGCCACTCAAATTGCTTACGTTTTCGAATCCTCGCTGTTTCAGAATGCGATACGCGAAATAGCCTTTTTTACCCTGCTGACAATACAAGACGATGCGCTTGTCCGTGGGTAGCTCTCTCGCACGGGCGCGCAATTGTTCCAGCGGGATGTTTACACTACCGGTAATCGCATCGATTTCGTGTTCTTCTTCGGTTCGAACGTCCAGTACGAGCACGTCATCGTTACCGGACAAGACTTCGTCCCAATAAACTACCCGGTAATCGTCAAGCAGCATGTTTCTGGCAACCATACCCGCAACATTGACCGGGTCCTTGGCTGATGAATAGGGTGGTGCATAGGCAAGATCCAGATCAGCCAGATCATGTACCGACTTGCCAAACTGGATGGCTGCTGCGATCACATCAATACGCTTGTCGACTCCCTTTGTGCCCACGATCTGTGCGCCAAATACTTTACCGCCCTTGCGTTCGAACAGCAGCTTGATATGTAGTGGCATCGCGTTCGGATAGTAATTTGCGTGTGAGTGCAGATCGACGTAGGACTTCTCATACTCGATACCAGCGGATCGAAGTTGCTTTTCATTCAACCCGGTGCTGGCGATGGTCAAATCGAAAACCTTGACGATAGAGGTGCCAGGGCCCTGTCGGTATTCCCTCAACCCGCCGAACAGGTTTTCTGCGACAATGGTAGCCTGTTTGTGCGCCGGTCCGGCAAGCAGAACAATCGCCTGCTCGCCGAGAATGCGCTGCTCCAGTTCTACCGAATCCCCCAGGGCATAGATATCAGCATCACTGGTAGCAAGGTGTTGATCAACCAGAATTCCGCCGTGCGCCCCGATCCTGAGTCCGCAGTGGTGAGCCAGCATTGTTCTGGGCCGCATCCCGAGCGCCAGAATGACAATATCCGCTGGCAGGGTCTGACCACTTGCCAACACTACTCCAGCGGCGGAAAAAGAAACAACTTCCTGGTTCAGGTGAAGTTGAATATTTTTCTGTTGCAGGTGCTGGTGCACCAGAGACGCCATTTCATAGTCGACAGCACCCATGACCTGGTCGGAGCGCTCAATCACGCTCACTTCGAGCCCGAGCGTATCAAGGTTCTCTGCCATTTCTAGCCCGATAAAACCTGCACCGATAATCACAGCGCGCTTGCAGGTACGCGTGTCCAGGTAGTTCTTGATGCAGTCCATGTCCTCTGTCGATTGCAGGGTAAACAAATTGGCATGTTGCATTCCGGGAAGTGTTGGAACGATCGGCGCTGCCCCGGGCGACAGCACGAGCTTGTCGTAGGCCTCCTGGTACTGCCTGTTGTTCTGCAAATCTCGAATGGTCACGGACTTGGCAGCACGATCGATGGCGATCACTTCAGATCGCACTCGCACATCCACATTGAGAATCTTCGAGAAATCTTCAGGATCCACCACAACCAGGCGATCCCGATCACGGATCGTTCCGCCAATGTAGTAGGGTAGCCCGCAGGTGGCCTGCGAAATCTCGGCATGCTTGTCGATCAGGATAATTTCTGCGTGTTCGTTGGTGCGACGAGCGCGGGCCGCCACACTGGCGCCGCCTGCGCCGCCACCAATAATGAGGATCTTCATACTACCTCCCTGTAACAATCGCTATTAACTGCGATTTAACTTGCTTCCCGAGATCCCTTTTTGAGGAGTTGTGTTGTAGACGTGACTCTACCCTTAAATATTCCCGTTGGCGGCGCCGCTGATCAGCCAATTGCCACTGGTGGCGAAAATCTAATACTCGTGAAAAATCGGAACACGCCAGAACTACCGCTTTACGCGGGCTAAACTGGCACGACTGATGCATTAAAACCTGTCAAAACGACCTGTGGTTTTCGGCCGACCGGTTATACCCGGAAAACAGCCGCCAATCCGGTCTGTGATAACAGCAAGTGGCATTCAGTGTCAGCGGAGGTGCCAAATGACGTTGCAGCGTAGCCAGGAAATCGAGGTTCATTATTTCCCGGACCGGATAGAGCTATGCGGGGAAACCGACTCGATTCACGCGGAGGCGCAACGAATCCTGGTCTGTTTCCGCTCGAGCGCGCATCCCTATCAGATCGAAGAAGACGGTAAAAACCGCATTGTCCTGAGAGAGGTGGCATAAAAAAGGGGCAGGAAAGACCCGCCCCTTCTAACCTTCCGAGGAAGAACGACTGTGGATTACACGCAGCCTGTCGGCTTCGGCAACCCGCCATACTTGGCGATCTTCTTCATCGGGCCGCCACCGAACAATTCATTCAGCGGGCCCGCTTTTCGATCCATGCCATGAAACTTGGCAAAATTCCGTAACGGAGGCACCGTGCCCTCCTCCTCGTAAATTTCGCGAGCAGATAAAATATACTTCACGTGCTCATCGGTAAGCTCAAAGCCGTCTTTCTGGGCGAGCTCGTACATCACTTCTTCAGACCAGTCTCCGCGATCCAGCAGAAACCCGTCACCATCAGTTTTGATTGCAGTTTCAGTCATTGCTTCCTCTCAATTCTCGTTACACAGCCCCGAGTTTAAACCAGGCGCAGTCCGGTGTATCCATCTCCCCACGAATTTTGCGCTTATTTCAGGTCGCGAGCCAGATGCAGACTTATCTATTGGGCGTTTCGGCCCAAATTCAAGGGTCAGATCAACGGTTGGTCAGTGCCTGTTCAAGCGCCGTACAAAGAGTTTTCAACACCATTACCCGCGCATAACGCTTGTCGTTTGCCGGCACCAGCGTCCACGGGGCGATGCTCAGGCTGGTGTGCTCAACCATGGTATTCACCGCCTGGCGATAGTGTTCCCATTTCTCCCGGTTGCGCCAATCCTCATCGGTAATCTTGTGCTGTTTCCAGGGCTTGGCCTTTCGCTCCTGAAAGCGCCGAAGCTGCTCTTCGGGACTGATATGCAACCAGAACTTGGCCAGGATGATACCCTGTTCGGCCAGCTGTTCCTCGAAACTGTTGATCTCATGATACGCGCGCAACCACTCGTGAGGCTCGGCAAATCCCTCTACCCGTTCCACCAGCACCCGGCCATACCAGGATCGGTCAAAAAAGGTCATGTAACCGGCACGTGGAACGTGACGCCAGAATCGCCAGAGATAGTGATGCGCCCTCTCCTCATCGGTCGGTGCACCGACCGAGATCACCTCGTACAACCTCGGATCAATGGCATTGGCAGCACGCTGGATCGCACCGCCCTTGCCAGCAGCGTCCCAGCCTTCGAACACGGCAATGACTGACCGTTTGGCTTCGTAGGCCTGCCAGGCGAGCTCGTTCAGCCGACGCTGGTAGTTATTACGCTGTTCACCGTAATCCTCTTTCGTCAGCGAAGCGTCGAGATCGACATGGTCCAGTATCGTTACCGGCTTCTCTTCAATGGGTGTTACCAGGGGATGCACGACAGCGCGACGATCGCTAACGCGATCTTCGTGCAAACGTTGTTCCATCGCCGCCTGAATAACCTTGGCCACACTCATGTCGCGATGCCATTTGTCATCCGCCTCGATCAGGCGCCAGGGGCAATCGCTGTTGTCGGTGTGCAGGATCAGGCGTTCAGCACTTTTTATAAAGGCGCCATATTTTTCGTGTTCCCGGGTTTCGTCAGCGAGCACACTGATGTGCTTACTCTGCTTGCGTCGGTGCTGCAATCGAGTGGCATGCGTCCTACGGGAGAGATGGAACCAGAGCTTGATAATCAGCATGCCGTCCTGGTGCAACATGCGCTCAAGATCAGTAATTTTCTGTGATGCTTCATCGACGTCGGCGCCGGAGATTTCCTTGCGTGTGTATTGGTAGAGTGGATCCCAGTACCAGCCGCCGAACATAAAGGCCATCGACCCGCGCGCTGGCAGCTTGCGCCAGAAACGCCAGTTCGGTGGCCGTGTCAGCTCTTCATCGGTTTCATCCCAGAAGGCATGAGTGAACACACCGCGTGCATCAAACCACTTGTTGAGGCGATTGATGACCTCGCCTTTTCCGGCGCCTTCAACACCGGCAACCAGTATTAGCGTTGCGATATTTTTTTCCCGCAGCTCATGCTGCGCGGCGAGCAGGGCTGCCCGGGTTTCCGGTTCGAGGTTCTTAAATTCCTCTCGGGAAAGGGATTGTCCCAATTCGACGGCTTCAAACATTACTCTTACCGATGTGGATTCATATTTTCGCTATCGTATTTGCTACAAAGCGTACTATTGAAAGTACGAAATATTTTCTCGGTGCGCCCGACGTTAATTCTGGAGCCTGATACTTATATAGTGGCGGAAGATGCGGAATGACCAGTATCAGGTGATCGCTAACAGATCAATTGGATCAGCCCGACGGACAATCCTGGCCTCGACGCCATGGTCCGTTTTGAATTTCTCCTGCAAAACACGCTGGGCATCGGGCTCGCCATGAACCAGGTACAGGGGCGGTGATCCACTGAAGGCCTGATACCAGTCGATCAGCTCCCCCTGGTCTGCATGTGCCGAAAGTCCTCCGATCGTGTGAATGGTGGCGGCGACGCGGATCGTTTCTCCCCAGAGGGTTATCTCCTCTGCGCCATCCACCAGCGCACGACCCAGTGTTCCGTGATCCTGGTAACCAACCAGAATGACATGGCAATCTTCCCGCCATATGTTGTGCTTGAGGTGATGACGAATGCGGCCGCCGGTACACATGCCGCTGCCGGCCACAATGATCGCGCCGGACCGGATTTTGTTGATACGCATGGACTCGCTTGAGGTGCGCGAGAAGTAAACCATGTCACTGACATCCTCGTGGCTGCCCACCTGCCAGAATTGCGTGGCCTCCGGCCGGTACAACTCGCTATAGCGAAAATGCACCTCGGTGGCCTCGATGGCCATCGGGCTATCGAGAAAGATCTGCCAGCGATCCAGGCCCCATTCTTCACGGAAGCGCGCGAACAAGTAGAGCAAGGCCTGGGCACGACCTACGGCGAAGGCCGGAATCAGCACGTTACCGTTGGATCGACGGGCCTTGTCAAAAACCTCCGCCAGCTCATCGTAGGTCGCCTGCCAGTCACGATGCAACCGGTCACCATAGGTGCTTTCCATCAGAACGATATCCGCTTCCTTGAGCCTGACCGGGTCACGCAGGATTGGTCTGCCGTTGTGACCAAGATCACCACTGAACACCAGCTTCCGCGTCTCGTCACCCTCGGTCAGCCACAGCTCCACGATCGCGGCGCCAAGAATGTGTCCGGCATCGCGGAAACGAATGCTCACCCCCGGCAGGATGGCACGCTTCTGGTCGTAATCGATCCCTTCGAACTGCCTTATCGCCTGTTCGCCATCGGCGGCAGTATAGAGTGGCGCCACCAGCGACTGACCCTTGCGTTCGCGCTTGCGGTTTTCCCACTCGGCATCTTTTTCGTTAATGTAACCCGCGTCCTTGAGCATGATCCGACACAGGTCAACACTCGCGTTCTGGGTATATACCGGGCCCGCATATCCGGACTTGATCAGTAACGGTATGCGGCCACTGTGGTCGATGTGGGCATGACTCAACACCACCGCATCAATCGATTCCGGAGGGAATGGAAATGGCTCCTGGTTGCGCGCCTCTTCTTCCCGCTGACCTTGTACCAACCCACACTCCAGCAACACGCGCTGGCCGGCCACCTCGATCAGGTGACAGGAGCCGGTCACTTCCTCTGCTGCACCGTAACTCGTCAATTTCATTTGCTGCTGTCCTGCCGGTTTTTCACCAGTGTAACGAGGTGGCAGTGGGAGGGGGTATGATCTGGGTCAATGTTGCCGGCGTCACCCGAACGGCGGCGGCAATACGCCGCCATCGCCGGTGCCGTGCAACGAAAGGCCGGGGTAAATCTGGCTCAGGAAGTTGCTGCGAGAATTACGCTGATGCGGCGGACGATGGTTCCGGGGACGTAGAAAAGCTCGCCGGGCCATCGATTGGCTTTTCTTCCTTGCCGCCGTCAATGGAGAGTTTCGGCTTCTTGATAGCTTCATCGTCGCCGGTAATTTCATCGCCGCGAGTCCCGTTCAGCTTGATTGCCAGTTTCAACTCGCTGACAGAGTCGGCGTTACGCAAGGCGTCTTCCATGCTGATACGACCCCCTTCATAAAGATCGAACAGCGCCTGGTCAAACGTGCGCATTCCCTGCTCCTTGCCTTTCGCCATCATTTCCTTGAGGGCGTGCACTTCACCCTTGAATATCAGGCTCGATACCATTGGCGTATTCATCAGGATCTCGATGGCGGCGGCGCGACCCTTGCCATCGACGGTCGGCACCAGTCGTTGCGATACAACGGACTTCAGGTTGAGCGACAGATCCATCAACAGCTGCGGTCGACGCTCTTCCGGAAAGAAGTTGATAATGCGATCCAGTGCCTGGTTGGCGCTGTTGGCATGCAGGGTTGCCATACACAGGTGACCGGTCTCGGCAAAGGCAATGGCATATTCCATGGTCTCCTGGTCACGAATCTCGCCAATAAGAATTACATCCGGCGCCTGGCGCAGCGTGTTCTTCAGGGCCGCGAACCAGTTCTTGGTATCCACGCCGACTTCACGCTGGGTGACCAGGCAATTCTTGTTGGGGTGGACATACTCCACCGGGTCTTCGATGGTAATGATATGGCCATGACTGTTGGTGTTGCGATGATCGATCATCGCCGCCAGCGATGTGGATTTACCCGAGCCAGTACCGCCGACCAGAATGACGAGACCGCGTTTGGACATCGACACATCTTTCAGAACGGGTGGCAATTTCAGTGAGTCAAAATTGGGAATCTCGGTAGTGATAGTGCGCAGCACCATACCGACGTGATTTTGCTGGCGAAAGACATTGACGCGGAATCGGCCAATGCCCTCGGGGCTAATGGCGAAATTGCACTCGAATTCTTCTTCAAATTCCGCACGCTGCTTTTCGTTCATCGCGGCATTGGCCAGCGCCCGGCTGTGCGCAGCAGACAGTTTTTGCTGAGTAACCGGCGTCATCTTGCCGTGGATCTTCATGGAGGGCGGGAAATCAACGGAAATAAACAAATCCGATGCATCCTTGCTAATCATGGCTTTCAATAAATTATTGAGATAGGCAACGGCTTGTTCGTGATTCATTCGGAAACAGATCCTCCAAAGACCTTACATACAATCCACTACCGGCGGACCTGGCCTCCGGCAACACATGTTGGTGACATGACGATTGGGGCTGGCAGCCGGTGTTTTGTATATTGTCCCCACCCCGGCGGAATACGCTGCCAATGTCGATAATCTCCAAAAAGTATAGTCGACGGCCCTGCCAACGCCAGCGGCCAGCACATATTAAAAAGGCAAATAGGGCTTGTTTACTTACTTACTAGTAAGTATTGTAGAAATCACCTGGCTGGCGAGGGCACGCCATTGGCGACAAAAACCGATACCCGGGAAAAGATACTGGACCGCGCGGAAACCCTGTTTCAGGAGCGCGGCTTCAACGGTTTTTCCTACGCCGACATCTCCACACCGCTGGGGGTGAAAAACGCTGCCATCCACTATCACTACCCGGCCAAGGCCGATCTCGGCGCCGCGCTGATCCAGCGCTATCGCCAGCGGTTCCACTCGTACAGCAGCCACATGGACGCGAAACATGGCGATGACCCGGTTCGACTGCTCGATGGCTACATCGCCATTCCCAGGAGCTTTCTCGACAAGGGCGATCTCGGCTGCCCCATGGGCATCCTCGAAGCGCAGTACCCCAATCTGCCCGACGCCATGCAACAGGAAACCCTGTTGCTCGCCGATGAACTGCGCCAATGGCTGACCGAAATTCTCGAGCGTGGTCACCAGACTGGAAAATTCAGCTTCGAAGGCCCGGCAAAGGACAAGGCGCTGGTCATTGCCGCCGCCCTGCAGGGCGCGATGCTAATGGCCAATACCGGTACCCGACAGTTGTTCACTGGCACCGTCAAACAGATCAAGCGCGACCTGGGAATCAAATAGGGATCAGTCATGTCGGAGCATTCTCAATACAAAAAGGCACAGGCAAAACGCCAGGCACGGCGAAACGTGCCGCTGGCGCTCAAAATGTTGCGCCTCTACTTCCAGACCGTCGGTCGTGTCTTGCCTGGTGTTGCGGTCAAGACGGCATACCGGCTCTGGTTCCAGACACGTCGTTTCGCCGAGCCGGCGCGCGAGTTGCGCTGGTTGAAAGACTCACGGCAGGATCTGGTTGACCATCAATACGGTCCACTCGCGGTCAACATCTGGGGCGAAGGGCCGACCGTGCTGCTGGTTCACGGCTGGAACGGTCGCGGCTCACAAATGGGTTCGTTTGCTCAGCCGCTGGTCGATCGCGGGTATCGCGTGGTCGCCTACGATCTGCCGGCGCACGGTCGCTCACCCGGTAACAATACGAATATCTTTAAGGCGATTGAAACGCTAGAAGCCATTGCCGAAACCTATGGCCCGATACATGGCGTGATCGCCCACTCCTTTGGTGTCATGGTCACCACTCTCGCCCTTCGCGAGGGCATCGAGATAAACCGTTTCGCCGCGATCAGCCCGCCGACTTCCCTGGATTGGCTGATCGAACGCTTTGAGCGGATTCTGCAGATACCCGCACCCACCCATCGCGCACTGGTGCAACACATCGAGGCTGACTTCGGTAAGAATATCTGGGACAAGGTGGCGCTCGACAAGGCAGCGAGGCACCTCGACATTCCCGCACTCATTGTCCATGACGACCAGGACTACGACGTTACCTGGCAGCAGGGAAAGATTCTTGCCGACAACTGGCCCGGTGCGGTTTTCATGAAAACCAGCGGGCTGGGTCACCGCCGGGTACTGCGGGACCGCAACACCATTAATGCAATCGTGGATTTCATCAATAACAAATAAAAAATAACAAGGAGCGTTTATGATCACCCCCGTTACCGCAATCTACGCGTCAATACTCGGTCTGCTGTTTGTCGTATTGAGCCTGCGGGTCGTCATGTTGCGACGACGTGACCGGGTACCGCTTGGGCACGGCGCCAGCAAGCCATTGCGCCGGGCAATACGTGTGCAAGCCAACGCCGCCGAGTACCTGCCGTTTATTCTTATATTAATGGCATTGCTTGAGTTAAATGGCGGCGCCGGCTGGGAGCTCCATATATATGGTATCGCCATTGTCGCCGCCCGAATGCTGCACGCTTTCTGGCTATCGCGATTCACCGGCGGTTCGTTCGGGCGATACTGGGGTACGTTTGCCACCGTCGCCGTACTGGTATCACTGGCGATTGCGAACCTGAGGCTGGTTCTAGTCGGGTAGCTTGCCGGCGATGTTGATGCCGGGCACGACCACATCCGCAACTTGCTCAGCCGGCGCACGGCAAGTCAGGTAATCGAAGTCGGCGGCGTAGCGCGTGGTCTTTCTTGCCATATACTGCTTCTGCACCTCGGTCATCGTTCGCCCCATTTCCACGATAAGGTCCATCACCAGAATACTGTTTGCCTGATACTGCCTGCGATAGGCATCGGAATAGTTCTTGTCCCATTCAATCGACAGCTTGCGCAGGCCGGTCGTCAGCTTTTGACGGTCATGCCGAACCTGTAATAGCGCCCTGAGCTCGCTTTGCCAGTGCAGCCGATTCTCCCATCTCTCCGCCCGCATGAATTTTACTTTCTGGCTCCATTGCTCGATCACTTCTTCTTGTTCCTTCGTCAGGCGGCCAAACCAGCGGCTGAATGCGTCGGTGGCACTCTTGATATTTTCACGTCGCATCTTGTCATCCGGTAGATCCATGTATTCCTTGCGATACTCGGCATTACTCTGTTCCATATTTTCCAGCAACTCACTCACCTGCTCATCGCTCAGCCCGGCAAAAATGTCAGCGACACGGGGAATAACAGCTTCGGCCAATTCGATCCACCCCCGGTCCAGCGCCAGGTAGTGACCAAGTAACTGGGTATGATTGATGCCGGTCTGAAAATCGGTATTGACCTTGCGCAACCAGGTCGCGTAACCAGGAAGCTGCGTGCGACAGTGCCAGGCAATCAGCTCGTCGGTGTGCTCACGCAGACGGACCTTCTGACTCTCGGTAAGCGAAACGTAAGACTCGAACCAGGTCGGGATCAACCAGTCGAGCTGGTTATACCCCACGCGCACGGTACTGCACCCCGCCAGGGACATTGCGACGACAACTATTAACAGGAAACGCTTCATGCTGATATCGTGGGCGCGGCCGTAATCTCAGCGGGCGCGGTGCAGTTGCACCAGCGTCGCGTCGGCCTCGGTTGCGGCCGACCAGTCGCCGTCCAGTTGCAGTTGTGCCAGGGTCGCTGTCGCCATCACCTTGCCGTCCGGGGCTACGGGTAATTCATTGCCGGCGAGGTACGTCACCAGCTGATCCAGCCCGGGATTGTGTCCGACCAGCATCGCGCTCCCTGACTCGGCCGGCAGACTGTTAACTGTTTGCATCAAGGTAGCCAGATCAGCGAGATACAACTCCGGCTCAAACTGTATCCGGGTCTCATCGATCCCGAGCCCGTTGCACGCTAGGGTTGCCGTTTGCCATGCCCGCAGCGCCGGGGAACTAATGATAGTCTGCGGCCGGATGCCCTGCTCCGCCATCCACCTTCCCATCTTCCTGGCATTGCGTATGCCCCGATCATTCAGCGGGCGCTGAAAGTCATTGGCGGCATCCGTGCTCCAGTCGGATTTGGCGTGACGAAGAATATAGAGTTGTCTGCTCATCCCGACTCAGTCAACCGGGAGCAACGGCTTCGCTTTGCACAATGACAATGCCGGCATTCGGTGACTGGACGCCATCAAATAGTGCCCGGGCGACCGCGCGTGGATCAACCGGGCGGTAGCGCCGCAGTGGTCCCTGCATCAACCAGCCGAACACCCGGAAGAAACCGAACGCCACCACTTCGCCGAGGCGAAACTCCTGCCGCCCTGTTGGCACCAGCAGCGACGGTCGAACCACGACCAGGGTGCCAAACTGGCAGCGGCGCAGGCAATCCTCCATCTCGCCCTTGGTCCTCAGATACAGGTTAGCTGAACCGGAATCGGCGCCGATAGAGCTGTTCACCGCGAGTCCAGAGGCACCCAGACGTTTCATCAATTCACCAAAGACGCAGACGTAGTCGCGGTCTACTCGCTGGAATTCCTCGGGCGAACCGGCCTGCTTGATTGTGGTGCCGAGGGTGCAGAACGCGTGATCAATATCAGCATTGATTGAGAGCCCGGCAAGATTGTCGAGCCCGATGATGTGTTGCGTCAGTTTCGGATTGTCCAGGTCGATTTTTCGTCGACCGATCGCATGGATCTCAGAATATCGATCCGAGTCCAACAGTAGCCGTAGCAGTCGCTGCCCGACCAGCCCTGTTGCACCGATGATTGCCGCTTTCATCCTGAATGACTCCCCCTACTTCTCTGTTGCTTTGCCAAATGTCTCGGCTGCATGCCAGACACGGTAGCGCAGTTCGAGTCCCGCGGGTACATAGGCGACAATGGGTAGGCGGCTGTTGTAGCGAATCAGGACCGGTGCGCCGGTGACAAATTGCTTCACTTTGGGTGCTCCTTCGGGTGGCGCCATCAGCGTGGACATGACCTGGGACGACCCGGTGACCTCGTAATAGCTGTAGCCCCAGCCTCTCAGTGTGCGGGCTTCAATGGTGTTGGCCAGGCGTACACGGTTGACGCCGTCGGTCAGCATCTCCTTGCCGACAATCAACTCCACTTTTAGTGACTCTTCCTCACTCCCTTGCTTGCTAGGCAGGGAAATCACGAAACGCTGCATACCCTCTTTGGCTTCAGGAAACGCGTCCAGTGGATTGTGTTTTGCGCCGGTTGCATTCGCACAGCTGATCAATAGCATCATTGGTGCCCAGGCTGCGAACAGGAAACTGACGGGTTTGTTTACCATTTTTTCCGATCCATCCGTATGTAGAGGTGTAAAACTAGCTTTCCCGAATCGTCGTTGTTGTCCCCATGAACAATGTCTGCTTTCGGATGCTAAGCAGACATAATATGCCACACATCATTTTTCCATTGTTGCGAGACCGCTTTCGGCCATTAGCAGACGTTTGATCTGTGCTCTAAAGTTCGAGCTAAGTAGCGCCAAATAATCGCATAGCGATTTTGGCGTCCACTGTCTTGAACGATTTGTTATGTGTTTTATTCATCATAGGGTATTTCTATAACTGAGGCATGAGCTAAGTACCTAAATACCTCCGGATTTGTAAACCCGCCAGATACATATGAATTTAAGATAATATTTAAACGTTGTTGTACTTGCTCATTTGTACCACCTGCCTTAAATGCACCAGCATGATCCGCGCAATATTTTCTATGATGTTCAATGCTCTCACCATTAAAGTGGTGGACAATATCGAAAAACTCATCAGTAAATCCTAGTTTTTCTAAACGATCTAGCAGAACTACTGTGTTCGTTGGATCATTCATGTTTTCATTCATTACACATAACTATAATTGGAGGACCTAAAAGGCCCAATTGAAAGTGCTTTTTCGGACTAACGAAGAACTTGGTTGCCACGATAACAAAGACTTAGATTCTTTTTCTCAGGACAGTCTAGTAAATATTCTTCGTTAAAAGACGCACTGTCACCAAAAGGACAATTGTCCGCTTTGGGTCGGTAGCGGACATTATAAGTAGAATCGGACTAATTCGTCCTCCCGTGTCCGCTTACTATCAAAAGCGGTCTTTTACTGCCCGAACCGCTTGGCTCCCGTCGCCAGGTAATTTAGCTCTTCATCGGTGCTCTCTCGGCCGAGTACTTTATTGCGGTGCGGAAAGCGACCAAACTCGTCGACAATGCCCTTGTGTTCGCGGGCAGACGATAAAAATCCCATTACCACTTGCTTCAGGCTATCCGGCACATCATTCACCAGACCGGTGTAAGCCTCAACGCCCCTGGCCTGCACGTCCCGGTCCTCGGCGTGTTGCATGGGCATGTAGGCAAAGCCACGTTGTGGCCACGGGAGATTCTTGTCCTCACCTGATTCGATCAGTTTCTGGCTTAGCTGCAACGCACTGGCGTCATAGGCAAATGCCTTGTCAGTGCCTCGATAGACATTGCGTGTAAACTGATCCAGCAAAATGATCAGCGCCAGCTTGCCCTCCGTGGAGTTTTCCCAGGCTACCAGCTCGCCGGCGGCGGCCTGATTCACCGCCTTACCAAATCGCTCACTGATTTCTTTATCGACTGCGTTACCGCCCTTGAACCAGCGCTGGAAATGACTTTTTAGATCATCCGGTTTGGCATCCGCGGCATCGGCTATCCAGTAGTCGAGAATCTTCTGTGGCGTCATCGGTCAGTCTTCCTGGTACAGACCACTTTCCCTGTGCCACGCTTCTATCGACTGGTCGGGGTAGCGATCAAATTGTTTGTCGTTCTGTTGTATTTGCGGCTCAACCCAGGGTGCCTTGAAGTCGAGCATGATGTGGGTTGTCTCGGGCGGCGTGGGCAAGGGCGTATCAATACAGGACGCATAGGGATAAAACCATTCCGGCCAGCGCTCATCATAACCCCAGAGCGCGGTACCGCACTTCGTGCAAAAGTATCGCTTGCCGGGACTTTCTTTTGTTTTTCCCGGATGGTCCGGATCGTCGGTGCGTGGGTGAAATGAACCGATATACTCCTCACCCTCGATTTTCAGGCTGTCTTTCTGCGCCATGAGATTGATGGCATAGCCGCCACCCCCGCCCGCCTTGCGACAGATGGAACAATAACAGCGCATATAGGGATATGGCGTGTGGGAGATGCAGCTGAATTCAACCTTGCCGCAATAGCAGGATCCCTCTAGCCTCATTGCCGTCTCCGTTAAAGCAAGTGAGCGCTTACTTTAAAGGAATTCTACTGGGCAACAAAACCGCCGTCGGCGGCGAGCGCCTGTCCGGTAATAAAGCTGGCCTTGTCGGAGCACAGAAATACGGCGACATCAGCGATTTCTTCCGGCTGGCCGATACGCCCCATCGGGTGCATCGCTCTTATCAAGGCCTCGAACTCTTCCTTTTTTTGCGTGGCTCTCATGCGATCGACCATCGGCGTTTGCACGCCACCGGGGCAAATCGCGTTCACCCGTACGCCCTTGGTGGCATATTCCAGTGCCGCGGTTTTGGTTAGCCCGAGCATGCCGTGCTTGCTGGCGGAGTAGGCCGGCATTGTCATATAGCCCACCATGCCGGCAATAGACGCGGTGTTCACAATGGCGCCGCCATCGGCCTTGATCATTTCCGGGATCTCGTACTTCATGCACAGGAACGTGCTCTTCAGATTGATCGTAAGTACGCGATCCCATTCGTTCTCGTCATAATCGGCAGTCATCCCGACAGCACCTTCGATACCGGCATTATTGTGGGCGAAGTGGAGGCCGCCAAATTCGTCTACCGCTTTCTTGACCATGGCCTGCACATCTGAAGATTTCGAAACATCGGTTTTGATCGCGACCGCCGTGCCGCCGGCTGCGGTAATCATGCCCACAGTTTCCTCGCAGCCTTCGATATTGAGGTCAGCAACGACAACTCCGGCGCCCTCGCGCGCGAACGCGATGGCCGACGCACGACCTATACCACCCGCTGCGCCGGTTACGATTGCGGTTTTACCCTCGAATTGCCCGGCCATGGTTCGCTCCTCGGGAAGTCTTCAATCAATAAATACTGACACGGGCGAAAGACGTTGCTTTGACGTTGATCAAGAGAAGGCGCGCATCCAGTAACAATCCAGCCCGTCGAGCGCCATGTGGATCAGCAGCCCGAGACCGATCAGACCCAGGCGCGGGATAAAAAGCATCAGAAAATACAGGAGAAATACCGGCTCCATGTGCAACGGGTGGGTGCCTATGCTGCAGCGGTTGGGGTCGTAGAGCGGTGTCGCAAACAGGTGGTCCAGATCAACCAGGATGGTCACCGACATGGTGATCCAGGCCTTTAGCCAGATCTCACGAAAGCTGGTTCTCGCGACCGCGGCGGGTACCGCGAAGTGCAACACGATATGAATCAGCGGTCGAAACTCGATCATTGCTGCATCCGCGCCTGCTGTTCTCTGGCATCAAGTTCAATCATCATTCGATGCTTTTCATCTTGAGACAGTTTGTTCCAATGCGTATTGCTGACGGCGCCAGCGAGCGCATAAAGCAGATTGAGGCTCGCGTTGTAACCTGCCTGTTTAACCCGCCAATAGGCCTCCACGGGGCCAATCTTTTTCAAATCGTCCAGTGTCGTAACACCGACATCGACCAGCCACTCAGTCGATTTCGGTCCGAGGTTAAGCAACGACTCGATTTCTTTGCTCATCGCGCGAACAATAGCTGCTAACAGATATGGTGAAAATGACAGCGGCCCGATAATCGGGCCGCTGTCAGCCTGAGTTCAAACATCCTATTCACTCAGGATTTCTATTTCCTTCGTTGGTACCACGTTGACACCATAGATAAACGCTGCCTTGGCGGTCTTTGGCGTATATATCGTCAGGCTCTTGGTCTGCTTCAGGATAACTGCGTCTATCTTGAACGGTTTTTGTCCGCCAGGAATCACAATGCGAAGCTTGGCCGGCTTATTGTCCCACCCGGCCTTGGCGCCCTGGCTGTCTTTCATCATTACCTGTGCAGCGGTTTTATACCCGTGGGCAATCGTTTGCTTCAGGTTGCGCCCATCGTCAGCGAACCAGCTGTTAGCGCCCTCAAACGGGCGTAGTGTCGGCGACTGGTAGTTATAACCACCGCGCCAGATTTCGCTGCCCTCCTTGTTCTTCAGAAAGGCGCGCAGGTAGACACCGACCTTTCCGGTTTTACCATCATCGCTCGCACCCAGATAAACCCATGGCTCAAGTTCCATCACCTTGTTGCCAGCCGGAGGTAGTTCGCCATTGAGAGGCGTACGGCCGCGCCAGCGTTTTGCCTCCGCTTTTACGATCGCGTCTACCACACTGACCACATCATATTTCATTATCGACTCGTACTTGCCGACAATCTCTTTTGCTGCCTCCTTGCCTCGCCCGTGCGCGGACATGGCGCCGAGACCACCGAACGCTGCCTCGCCTGTGCTGACCACCGTGGTTTTGCCGGTAATGATTGAGCTACCCTCGATATCATAACTGCCGAAAGGACGATTCAGGCCGAGATCAAGAAAAGTGGTCTTGATTGCGATATCACCTTCGCTGGACGGAAGTGGTGCGCGCGTCTCCTGGCTCGCACAGCCGGGAAGACCGACCAAGGCCAGCAGTGCGATAAAGAAATAGCTTGGGGACAGTTTGTTTACGAGATACATGAATTACCCTCCCTGGTTTAATTGGACTTGTTGATGATGTACTGGAATATGGTCACGGTTCGCCGACACGTTCGACGCGGAAACGGAAAAACTAAAGCCTGGATCTGTTACACGCGGGTTACCTGGTTGCGACCACTTTCGCGTGATTTGTCGACGCCCTGCTGTACTCGCGAGAACAGGCTTTCGAGATCATCCCCGGGCTGGTATTCGGTGACACCTGCGCTGAAAGTTATACTGGCGGTTTCACCATCGACTGAAAATTTTTGTTTTTCCACCAATACGCGCAAACGATCGGAGATCATGTAAGCGTCATCAATACGTGTTTGCGGCATGACCAGCACAAACTCGTCTTCATCGAAGCGGCCGATCTTGTCGGGCATGCGCAGGGCATCAGCCAGTACTGCGGCAACACCTGCGAGCAATCGGTCGCCGGCCTCCTGACCATACTTTTCATTGATGTTAGCCAGTGCGTCGAGATCTAGCTTGGCAACCGAAAGCGGGTTGCCGTAACGCTCACCAAGCGCCATGGCATCCATAACGCCAATAGTGATGCCGCGGCGATTCATGGTCCGCGTTAACGGATCGGTAACACTAAAGTCCGCGCTCGCCGACGCAACAGGATTTGACGGGGCCGGACGCACACCATAGCCTGAAACCATAATAATGATCATCAACGCGGTAACAATAACTGAGGTAAGCATTGCGCCGACAATAATTGCAGCAGGCGCCAGCGAGATCAGGGTTGCCGCCCCCATGATCAACATCGACAGGGCACTGGCGACCAGCGCGACGACGCCAAACAGAATGATGGTTTTCATATCTACGTTATTCATTATTATTTCCTCCCGAAATGCCACCTGGAAACAACTTGGGGGCATTGGCGCCCTGGCGGTCCGGGTGAATAGTCCTAATAATAGTCCAGTCCTCGCGACATAGCAGCAAGGCGTGAGTAAAAGAAAAATACCGGTATTTGAACAGTTTATAAAGTCTGCAGCTTGGCGTAGGCGACGACCAGCCACTTGCTGCCACAGTCATCGAAGTTGACCTGAACCCGCGCGTGCTGGCCGTGACCCTCGTAATTCAGCACCACGCCTTCGCCAAATTTCTCATGGCTGACGCGCTGACCCAGCTGCAATTCGTCATCGCTATCCCCGCTCGCCACGGTATTCTGCCATGCGGGTGCGGTTGTCGCCGCACTCACGGCGCGCACCGGGCTCAGCAGCTCCTGTGGGATCTCTCCAAGAAAGCGCGACGGCGTGGCATACATCTCGTTGCCATGCAGTCGCCTGACCTCGGCATGACAGATTACCAGCCGTTCCATTGCACGCGTCATACCGACATAGCAAAGCCGCCGCTCCTCCTCGAGTCGACCCGGCTCCTCCAGCGACCGATTATGGGGAAACAGCCCTTCCTCCATCCCCGTGAGAAATACCAGAGGGAACTCCAGACCCTTGGCGGAATGCAGGCTCATTAACTGCACACAGTCTTCCCAGGCCTCGGCCTGGCCCTCACCCGCCTCAAGTGCCGCATGGGCCAGGAACTGTGCCAGGGGTTCCATCTCGCCCTCTTCCTCGTCTTCCTCGAATACTCGGGCAGCAGTAATGAGTTCTTCCAGGTTCTCGATGCGCGACTCGGCCTTTTCGCCTTTTTCCTTTCGGTAGTGGTCCAGCAGGCCGCTCTCGTGCAGCATGTGTTCAACCTTTTCGCCAAGCACCAGGTCCTGGGTGTCAGCCTCAAGCACGTTGATCAGCTTGATAAAGCCCTCGAGGGCATTGGCGGCGCGAGCAGCGAGCGCATTCTGTTCGAGTAATTCCTCCGCTGCACGCCAGAGCGTGATCTTGTTGTCACGGGCATGTTGACGCACCGCATCCAGCGTCTTGTTGCCCAGGCCCCGGGTAGGCACATTGCAGACACGCTCAAACGATGCATCATCGTTGCGATTGGCCATGAGTCGCAAGTAGGCGAGCGCATCCTTGATCTCCTGGCGCTCGAAGAAGCGCAGGCCGCCGTAAACCCGATAGGGAATATTCGAACGCAAAAGCATTTCTTCGAACACGCGCGACTGGGCGTTGGAGCGATACAGGATCGCGACATCATTGCGTACGTTGCCCTGCTCGACCCATGCCTCGATCTGGTCAATGACAAAACGCGCTTCGTCAATTTCATTGTAGGCGGTGTAAAGCGAAATCGGCTCGCCTTCTGCGCCTTCGGTCCACAGGTCCTTGCCGAGCCGGCCTTCGTTGCAACTGATAACGGCATTGGCGGCCTTCAAAATGCTGGCGGTGGATCGATAGTTTTGCTCCAGCCGCACGACCTTGGTGCCGGGATAGTCCTGCTCAAAGCGAAGAATGTTTTCGACCTTGGCGCCGCGCCAACCGTAAATGGACTGGTCGTCATCGCCGACGACAAATAGATTTCGATGACTACCTGCCAATAACTGTAGCCAGCGATACTGAATCGTGTTGGTATCCTGGAACTCGTCCACCAGCAGATGACTGAAACGGTTCTGGTAGTGATTGCGCATGGTCTCGTTGTCGCGCAGCAATTCATAAGCGCGCAGCAACAGTTCGGCGAAGTCCACCAGACCAGAGCGTTGGCACAATTCCTCGTAGGCTTCGTAGACCTTCAACATCTGGCGCTGTTGCGGATCATTCTGTTGACCGACATCTTTCGGGCGCCGCCCTTCTTCCTTGTGGTGATTGATGAACCATTGCACCCGGCGCGGTGGCCAATAGGACTCTTCCAGCTCCAATGCCTTGAGTACACGACGAATAACGCGGTACTGGTCTTCGCTGTCCAGGATGGCGAATGTCTGCGGCAGGCCAGCCTCGCGCCAGTGAGCGCGCAGCAACCGGTGTGACAAACCGTGGAAGGTACCGATCCACATCCCCCCCACCGGGAAGCCGAGCATACTTTCGATGCGCCCGCGCATTTCCTGCGCTGCCTTGTTGGTAAAGGTAACTGCCAGTATCGATTGGGGTGAAACGTCCTCCACGCCGACCAGCCAGGCGACACGGTGTGTCAGCACCCGTGTCTTGCCACTGCCGGCGCCGGCCAGCACCAGCACCGGTCCAGCGGGCGCAGCCACCGCCTCGCGCTGGGCCTCGTTCAGTCCATCCAGAAGGAGCGATACATCCATGGGGGGAATCATAACAATTTTGCCGGGCTGCGGATTGTCAGCAGCGGGGAGTGAACCTGGTAATTAAACAGAAATGCGGCCGGTTCCTGTTAAAGCAATCCTGCCCCGCGACCGGATTGTGCTTAAATGACACCTGAAATGAAATTCGGCGGCAGACATGCTTGAAATACTAATACCGATGGCAGCCGTGATCGCCTGTGGTGTCGGCTGGCGCGCGCTGGAGCCGGCCGGCGTCGACGCCGATCAGGTCCGCAAGGTGCTGACGCAGGTAGTGTGGAACCTGCTGCTACCGGCGCTGGTGCTGTCTGTATTGTGGACGGCCTCACTCGGCACCACTACATTCGCCATTTCTTTTATAGCTATATCGACTATTGTTGCCGGCCTTGCCGCGAGTTGGGCAATCTGTCGCGCCTGTCGCCGTGACCGTGCGCTCACCGGCGCGCTGATGCTGGCGGCGGCGTTTCCCAACGTCACCTATCTCGGCCTGCCGGTCCTGGAAAAAACCCTCGGCCCCTGGGCCCGCAGTGTTGCCATTCAGTTTGACATGTTTGCTGCCACGCCAATGCTGTTGGTGGTGGGCGTCGCGGTAGCAAGGCGGTTCGGCGACAAACAGGGCGGCTCTTCTGCAATCCAGGAACTGGTTCGGGTGCCGCCGCTGTGGGCTGCGCTGCTGGCAGTGATATTGAACCTGGCTGACGTGCCGTCGCCGAAAGTGATCTCGGACACACTGAATCTTCTGGGTGCATCGGTGGTGACGTTAATGCTGTTCTCGGTGGGACTGGCGTTGCGCTGGGAAAAAACCATCTTTCGATCATTAACGGCGGTATTGCCCGTTGCCTTGATACGCCTGCTGTTAATGCCGGTATTGGCCGTCCTGTTGACACAGGCCGTTGGCATCCGGGGCGATCTGCAGATAGCGGTGGTTCTGGAAGCCGCGATGCCAACCATGGTTATCGGCATCGTCATTTGCGATCGGTACGGGCTGAACGGAAATGTCTTCGCTGCCGCGGTAACGCTGACGACTCTCTTGAGCCTGGTTACCCTGCCGCTCTGGTTCGAGTTGCTAAATCACCCGAGCCTGGCCGGCCTGTAAATCCAAAAGCGGGTCAATTGCTGCAGGAGACCACCAGGTACAACACGACTGCCAGCAACACCATTAGCCAGCCGATGGTGTCGATATACTTGCGTAACATTTGTTCCATTCTTTCGCCGCCGGCATAAAGCACCCCGGCCACCAGGAAGAAACGCGCGCCGCGACCGATGGCCGATGCCAGCAGGAATGGCAGGAAGGTCATCTGCAATACGCCGGACGCGATTGTGAAAATCTTGTAGGGCACTGGTGAGAAGCCGGCGATGAAAATTGCCCAGAATCCCCACTCACGAAACCAGTCCTGCACGCGCAGGTAGCCGCTGTCACTCCACAGCTTCATCTCGCGCAGCACGGGTACTACCAGATCAAACGCGTAGGCACCGATGATGTAACCGAGGACGCCACCCGCCACCGAGGTGACCGTAGTCAGGCCGGCATAGAACCAGGCCCGGTCACGGCGCGCCAGCGTCATCGGTGCCAGCATAACGTCTGGCGGGATCGGGAAAAAAGAGGATTCGGCAAAACTGAGCCCGCCGAGATAGTACGGTGCATGGCGATGCGCGGCCCATTTCAGCGCCAGATCGTATAGTTTGGAAAAGATTTTCATTGCGGCGCTCTGGTCAGAATTGAAAGATTGTCGCTCATCGCGCAGCGTCGGGTTCCGGCGATGGCAGGCTGTCAGCAAGATGCACGGTTTGCGTAGGATAGGCAATCTCCGCTCCGTGTCGCGCTATGATTTCACTGATCTTAAGCAGTACATCCTGCTTCACTTCGTGGAACTCGACCCAGTTGATGGTCCTGGTAAAGGTATAGACAAAGAAATCCAGCGACGATTCGGAAAAGCGGTTGAAGTTGACGATCATGGTCTGATCAGTGTCGATGTCCGGGTGCGCCAGAAGCAATTTCTTCACGTCCTCAACGATGACAGACATTTTGTCGAGGTCATCATAACGGATGCCAATGGTTTCATAGATTCTTCGGTTGGACATACGTGACGGGTTTTCCACCGCGATACTGGTAAAGGTCGAGTTCGGTAAATACAGTGGCCGCTTGTCGAAGGTGCGGATAATGGTCAGGCGCCAGCCAATTTCCTCGACCGTGCCCTCGATGTCCCGGTCCGGCGAACGGATCCAGTCGCCAACTGCGAACGGGCGATCGAGATAAACCATCAGGCCGCCGAAGAAATTCGCCAGCAGGTCCTTGGCGGCAAAACCAACGGCTACGCCACCGATACCGCCGAATGCAAGAATACCGGAGACACTGTAACCGAGCGTCTGCATCACCACTAGCACTGCGGTAATGATGACCGAGGCACGTAGTAACTTGCCGACAGCATCGACCGTTGTCCGGTCAACCGTCTGCTCGGCGACCACGCGCTTCTGAATAATGTTCTCTTCAGTATTCCGGATCAGCCGAAGCAGGAACCAAACAATGGTGGCGATGACGCCGACATCCCGCGCCGGCCCGAAAGCATTAAAAATCACCGCGCTGGTGTGCGCCTGGACAATCTGCGCGGCAAAGGCGATTCCGACGATCCAGATAAGCAAGGTAAGCGGATGCCGCATGGCGTCGACGAGCGCATCGTCCCAGGTATTCTCGGTCGGCTTAAGCTTGTCGTACAACCGGCTCAATACGCGGCGCTGGATAAAATTTAGCAGTAATACGGCAAAAACAACGACGAAAACCTCGATGATCCACAGGTTGGCGGGCAGCGTGACTTTAAACCAGGCAGTAATTGATTCCATTGTTCGGAGTAAATCTGTTGTCAGAAACGGTGTTATTGTACACGTGACATGGGTCGCAACACATGGGTGCCGGTTTCCGGTTGCAGTGTAACGTGCTCGATACTAAATCGGTCGTGCAGCAACCGGCGCTGTTGCTCCAGCAGCTCATCCCAGTTTTCCAGGCTATCGACCAGCACGTGCGCAGACAGGGCGATCGTGCCCGAGGAGAGATTCCAGATGTGAAGGTCGTGCACGGAGCGCACACGCTCGCTCCCGGCCAGCATGGCCTTGCCCACCTCTGCCAGGTCGATGTGTGACGGGACACCTTCCATCACAATGTGCACGGCTTCACGCAACAAACGCGTGCTGGAAAACAAAATCAGCACACAAATAAATAGCGACAGCAGCGGGTCGATCGGTGTCCACCCGCTAAAGTAAACAACGACGCCCGCCAGCAGTGCGGCCACAGAACCCAACAGGTCGCCAATAACATGAAGCATGGCCGCGCGGACATTCAGGGTCTGCTCACCCCGATGCAGGAGCATTGCCACCGCTGCATTGATTATCAGGCCCAGCAATGCCACGGAGATCACCGCGCCACCCATTATCGGCTGTGGATGCCGGAATCTATCAACTGCCTCGATGGCGATCCCGGCTACTACCAGCAACATAAACAGACCGTTTATCATCGCCGCGAGAACATCGGCACGACCGAGACCATAGGTATGCCTGGGTGTTGGCGGCTTGCGGGCGATCCATGCAGCGAGCGAGGCAAACCCGAGGGCAAATGAATCGGAAACCATGTGGCCTGCGTCACCAAGCAACGCCAGAGAGCCTGACCACCAGCCGACGACCGCCTCGACAGCAGCAAAACCTAGCGTGATCAGCAACGCCCACAGCAGCACACTTTGTTGCGCAGGCGCGTGTGCGTGGGAATGAGGGTGATGTTCTTGCATGTACGTGTCCTGCTCGGTTACTGTATTTAAACACAAATCGGCTATCGGCCGCCGGCTCGCAGCGTAGATCCCCGTCACCATTCCAATACAATAGCGGTTAGTACAGACACATACCGAGGATCAATAGTGGACCCGAAAGTCACCAAGCAACGCGTCACAGATACCTTTAATATGGTCGCTGATGGTTACCTGCACCCGGCTTCCCGGTTTTTTCCTCTCGCTGCGGACGCGCTGGTGGGTTTGTTGAAACCCCGGCCAGGTATTCGCGCCCTCGATGTGGCCACCGGTACCGGTGTGGTTTCCACCGCTATCGCCCGGATCATCACTCCCGGGCGTGTCGACGCCATCGACTTGTCAGAAGGCATGCTCCACCAGCAGGAAAAGGCTATAGACCGGCTTGGGCTCAACAACATTGACTTGCATGTCATGGATGCTGAGGCGCTGGAATTTCCCGACGATCACTTCGATGCAGTGACCTGCGGTTTTGGTCTGTTCTTTTTGCCGGATATGGAGAAGGGCCTGAAAGAATGGGTTCGGGTTACCAGGCCGGGCGGTACCGTCCTGTTTACCAGTTTTGGCCGCGATGCGTTTCAACCGCTGACAAAACTGTTTCTTGATCGCATCGAGGCTTATGGAATTGAAATTCCCGCGGACCGAACCAGGATGGGCTGGTATCCATTGTCGACTCCGGAACAGGGTAAGGCGCTGATGGAGACTGCCGGCATCACCAATATCGAGATCACCAGCAGGCAACTTGGCTATCACCTCGGGAGCGCCGACGACTGGTGGGAGGTAACCTGGAATGCCGGCTATCGCTCGTTTTTACTGCGGTTGAGCGATAAGCAGCTGGACCGGTTTCGACAGGAGCATCTCGCCGAAATCGAGGGACTTAAAAGTGGGCAGGGTATCTGGATGGATGTTGAGGTGCTGTTCTTCAGGGGTAGCAAGGCCTGAGTCGCAGCTACCAGGCAAGTGCTGCGTTGTACCGGCCCTGTCTCAGGTCGAGCGAGTGTTGTAATCTATTGGACAGACACTCACACAGCGCCCGGGAGTAAAAGGAATGACCAAGAAAACTCGCCGAACGATCGGTGCCGTACTGCTGGTATTGGGCGCTGTAATGCTGGCGCTGGCTCCCGAGACGATCGGCGGCCTGGTGCTTATCGCTCTCGCGATTGCCCTCGAGGCGACGGGCATCTACCTCGAGCACAAAAAGTAAAGCGACTGTCCGCGCCTATTTGCGATGTTCCATCGGGTGCTCATGCCCCTCATGGTTATGCATCATTTCTCCACCATCGCGGCGCACCGGAAACGACTCAACAATACTCTTGTGGTTGCTGAACCGTAGTTTAATATTTACCTTGTCTCCCTGGCGAAGATCTTTTTTGGGTTGCATCAGCATCAAGTGATATCCCTTGGGCTCAAACCTGAACTTGCTGCGCGCTGGTATCTTGACTGAATTTTGCTGCACCATGCTCGCCATGCCGTCCTTGATGATCGTCTGGTGCATCTCGATTGAGTCGAAAGCAGGGCTGCTGGCACCGGTCATCACCAGGTCTTTGCCGGTCCTGTTTTCCACGACCATGTAACCCGCGAGCATCGGCATTCCCGGTGGCGCTTCGCGCACCCAGGCGCCTTCGATTTCTACGTCGCTGGCACCGGCGGTGCTGGCGACGACAAGTAACAGGATTGCTGCAAATTTTTTCGCTACCTTCATTCTGATAACACCTAGAGTTGTTTGATCAATTCAATCCGGCTTGCCATGGCAGCCGGGTCCAGCGGTGGCGACATCAGACCGAAATACCGGCCTTTTTTATCAATAATAAATATTGCCGCGGTATGATTGACGCCGTAATTTTTTTCGCCTGACTTATCCAGCACTTCATAGTGCGCGCCCAGTTGCCCGGCAAGCCTGGCGATCTCTTTTTTGTCGCCGGTTACCCCGAGAAACGCCTCGTTAAAATATTTTACGTAGCGTTTCAGCTTGTCGCTGCTATCGCGACCCGGATCGACCGATATAAAAATAAACTGCACATCGTCGGTACCGTTCTTTTGCTTGCCAAGCTCCCCGTGCAACTGGTTCAGGGTCGACAGCGTTGTCGGGCAAATATCCGGGCAATTGGTAAAGCCGAAGAATAACAGCGACCACTTTCCCTGCAGTTGCGACAGATCAAATTTGGCCTGGTCCTGATCCTGCAAAGTAAAGACGGCCAGGGGCCGGGGTGTTTTCAACACCGTTACCACCTGGTCCTGCATGAGGATCTCCAGCTGCTGTTCACGTTGTTGAACCATGCCCAGCCAGAGACCGGCACCGAAAAAAGCCGTAATGGCGATAGCAATGATAATCTTCTTCATGGGTTTTACTGCAGGGTGTCGGAACAGGTTATTCGACGGTAACTGATTTGGCCAGGTTTCTGGGCTGGTCTACGTCCGTACCTTTGAGCAGTGCGACGTGATAGGCAAGCAACTGCAGAGGAACACTATAGACAATACAAGCTGTGCCCGGGCAAATATCCGACAAGGTCAAGCTCTGAAAATGATCCAGGTTGATTTTTATTTTCTGATCGCTGAATAGAAAGAGCTCGCCACCACGGGCACGAACTTCCTGCAGGTTTGATAACACCTTGTCTAGTAGCGGATCGTTGGGCAGTGCACATACTACCGGCATTTCGGAGTCTACCAGTGCCAGTGGCCCATGCTTCAGCTCGCCGGCAGGATAAGCTTCAGCATGGATATATGATATTTCCTTTAGCTTCAGGGCCCCTTCCATGGCAACTGGATAGAATGTGCCACGGCCAAGAAACAGCGCGTGTTGCTTGTCACTAAACGCGGCGGCCATTTCGCTTATTGCGTCGTTCAACCCGAGCGCCACCTCAACCTGTCGCGGCAACACATGTAGTTCGTTTACATATTCTTCTTCCCGCTCAATGCTCATGCCATGACGACGCGCCAGCGCCAGCGCCAGCAGTCGAAGCGCAACGAGTTGCGTGGTGAATGCCTTGGTTGATGCAACTCCGATCTCCGGGCCGGCGCGCGTCATGATCGCGACGTCAGATTCGCGTACCAGGGTGCTCTCCGGGACATTGCAGACGCACAAGCTTCCAAGATATCCACTCTTTTTCGCCCCACGCAACGCCGCCAGGGTGTCGGCGGTCTCTCCCGATTGCGAAATGGTGACAAAAAGTGTGTCGGTCGGGACAACAACCCGCCGGTATCGATATTCGCTCGCGACTTCTACCGTGCATGGCAATCCGAATTCTTCCAGCCAGTATTTCGCGACGAGACCGGCATGGAAGCTGGTACCGCAGGCAATGATATGGACCGCTTTCGCGGAATCCATCAGGCGTTTTGCTTCGTAACCAAAGCTCTCCTCCATCAGCCGGCCCTTGTATATACGGCCTTCCAGTGTTTCCGCCAGTACCGCCGGTTGCTCGAAGATCTCTTTCAGCATGTAGTGCTGATACGGCCCTTTGTCGGCCTGCGTATTTGATAGCGTGGTTTCACGTACTTCGCGATTGACCGGATTACCGTCTGACTCGTAGACGGTGACGCCTTCGCGACGAATTTCGGCAAAGTCTCCTTCTTCGAGAAAGATGAAATGCTTCGTCACTGGTAACAGTGCAAAAACGTCTGAGGCAATAAAGTTTTCACCCTCACCAATACCGATGACCAGCGGGCAACCTGCGCGGGCAACGATCATATGATCGGGATCGTCCGGGCTGATTACTGCCAGCGCATAGGCGCCGGTCATGCGCTTGATGGCGGTGCGAACCGCAGAAAGAAGACTGGGTTCTGTTTTTAACAGGCTGCTAAGTAGATGAGCGACGACTTCCGTATCCGTTTCCGACGAAAAGACATAATTCTGTTCCTTGAGTTCGGCACGAAGTTCATCATGATTTTCGATGATGCCGTTGTGTACAACTGCGACCTGTTCGCCGCTCATATGGGGGTGAGCATTGCGTTCCGCCGGTATGCCGTGAGTCGCCCAACGCGTATGTGCAATGCCGATGTCACCACCGAGCGGGTTTTGTGCGAGACGGGATTTCAGTTCTGATACTTTCCCGACGGAACGGATCCGTTGCAGCCCGGAACCCTGACTGCGAATGGCAATGCCGGCAGAATCATAACCGCGATATTCCAGCCGCTCGAGCCCTTCAATTAAAACCGGAACTACATCGCGTCCTGCGATGGCACCCACTATGCCGCACATGAAACCACCCTCACCCTGTTAGTTATACATATTTAAGTATATTGATTACTTTTTCTGCGGACGCTTCCACCCTTTTACCGAACGCTGTTGACCGGCGCTAAGTGTCAATTCGTCTGCCGGCGCATTTTTCCGCAGGATAGTGCCTGCTGCAAGTGTTGCACCCTTGCCAACCGTAATAGGTGCAATCATGACACTGTTGGCACCAATTGAAGCATCGTCTTCGATCGTCGTCCTGTGCTTGTTGGCACCATCATAGTTGGCCGTAATCACCCCTGCGCCTACATTTACGCCCGTACCCACATCGCTATCGCCGATGTAGGTAAGGTGATTCACCTTGCTGCCATCGCCAACCCGGGAGTTCTTGATCTCGACAAAGTTGCCCACGTGAACGTTGTCGGCGAGATTCGCCCCGGGCCGCAGCCGGGCGAAGGGACCAACACGACAACCCTTGCCGACCACCGCCTGCTCGAGCACGCAATTGGCCAGGACCTCGCTCTCGGCGCCGATGACCACATCACGTAGCAGGGTGTTGGGGCCAATCTGGACGTTATCGCCCAGCTCAACCTTGCCTTCAACAATGACATTGACGTCGATGACAACGTCGCGACCGATGGCGAGTTCGCCGCGGATATCGAAACGGGCGGGATCTCGCAGCGTCAAACCCTGTTCCATCAGGGCCTGTGCCTGTTCAGATTGATAGATTCGTTCCATGCGTGCGAGTTCGACCTTGCTGTTAATGCCTTCTATTTCAGTCACTTTATCAGGATTCCGGCTAACGACCGAATACCCGTCATCGACGGCCATGGCGACTATGTCTGTCAGGTAATACTCGCCCTGGGCATTGTCGTTGGAAAGCCGGGACAGCCATTGTTGCAACTTGTTGGCGGATACAGCGAGGAAACCGGTATTGATTTCGCGAATGCCGAGCTGCTCACTGGTGGCATCCTTCCGCTCAACAATTGAAGTGATGTTGCCCTGCGTATCGCGCACGATGCGGCCGTAGGCACCGCCATCCGGCAGTTCCGTGGTCAGCAGGGCGAGTGCGCCGGCTTTCGCCTGTTGCACCAACCGGTGCAGGCTTTCCACACGTATCAACGGGACATCGCCATAAAGCACGAGCACTACCGCGTTAGAGTCGACCTGCGGCATGGCTTGCGCTACCGCATGGCCAGTCCCGTGCTGCTGTGCCTGCAACACCCAGTCGACGCTGTCATCACCAATGACAGTGGGTACCTGCTCACCGCCGTGACCATAAACTACATGGACACGATTGGCCTCGAGCCTGTGGGCCGTGCTCAACACGTGCGCCAGCATCGGACGACCACCAATCCGGTGCAACACCTTGGGCAGGTCGGAACGCATGCGCGTGCCCTTGCCGGCGGCAAGAATGATGACTTCGAGTAATTTGGATGAATCAGACATGGGTGGCTAGGATTTAATCACAAAGCTGGCGGGGCGTCCCGGGCCTGGTCCTCAACGCTACTGCAGCGTGTGGCCTTGCCCCGGGGTGGTGGGCTGACCGGTGCTCAGCTCTTCGGCAGTCGCATCGCGAACCTCGGCCACTTTTACCCTGAATGTCACGGTCTTGCCTGCGAAAGGGTGGTTACCGTCTACCGTCAGCTGGTTGTCGCCGATATCGCTGACGACAAATTTCAAGACTTCACCACTGGCATTTTGCGCTTCCAGTTCGGCACCGACATAACGCAATTCTTCCGGCACATTCTCGAGGTCGTCGGTAAAGGTCAAGTCAGGATTGTGCTGCCCAAAGCCTTCTTCCGGGCTCAGCGTAACACTCACCTCGTCACCGATGGTCTTGCCGGTAAGAGCGCGTTCGAGCTTCTCGAACAGATCGCTTTGACCGCCATGGATATAACTTATGGGCAGATTGCTCTGCTCGAGGATTTCGCCATCTTCATCAAGGATGGAATAGGTCAACGAAACGACCTTGTTCGATTCAATCTGGAGTTGCATCACATTACCTCTACTGACTGCCCAACGGCTGCAATCAGGACCACTTCCTGTTCGCGGGTATTATTTCAGTCCCTTCTTGCGGAGCTTTTCGATGGTGCGTAGTTGCGCCATGGCCTCGACCAGTTCGATCTGGGCACGGGCATAATCCATATCGGCCTTCTTGTCTTTCATGGCATCTTCGGCACGCTGCTTGGCGTCAAGCGCCTTGGCTTCGTCCAGGTCCCTGGCGCGGATCGCCGTGTCAGACAACACCGTGACGACGTGGGGTTGTACTTCCAGCACACCGCCGGAGACGAAGAACAGCTTGTCCTCGCCACCCATGCGAACGATGACTTCACCGGGCTTCAGCGGCGTTAACATCGGCGCGTGGCGTGGATAAATACCCACTTCACCGCCAGCTGCCGGTGCGACAACCATTTCCGCTGTTCCGGAAAAGATCTCCTCTTCCGCACTAACGATATCGACATGTAATGTCATTGCCATGGCGTTGCCTCGTTAGAGTTGCTTGGCGCGTTCTGCAGCTTCGTCGATGGTGCCGACCATGTAAAACGCCTGCTCCGGCAGGTGGTCGTATTCGCCATCAACAATGCCCTTGAAGCCACGAATGGTTTCCTTCAATGACACGTACTTGCCCGGCGCACCGGTAAAGGCCTCTGCCACGAAGAACGGCTGTGACAGGAAGCGCTGGATCTTGCGAGCGCGGGATACGGACAGCTTGTCGTCTTCTGACAGCTCGTCCATACCCAGAATCGCGATGATATCCTGCAGCTCCTTGTAGCGTTGCAGAATCGACTGCACGGTACGGGCTACCGTGTAGTGCTCTTCACCGACAACGTTCGGATCAAGCAGGCGCGAATTGGAGTCAAGCGGATCCACCGCCGGGTAAATACCCAGCTCCGCGACCTGGCGTGACAACACCAGCGTCGCATCCAGATGCGAGAAGGTGGTGGCAGGCGACGGATCGGTCAGGTCATCCGCCGGTACATAAACGGCCTGGAACGAAGTGATAGAGCCGGTCTTGGTCGACGTAATACGTTCTTGCAGTACACCCATTTCTTCTGCCAGTGTCGGCTGATAGCCCACCGCGGACGGCATACGACCGAGCAACGCCGACACCTCTGTTCCGGCCAGGGTGTAACGATAGATGTTGTCGACGAACATCAGCACATCGCGACCTTCGTCACGGAAATATTCGGCCATGGTCAGGCCGGTCAGCGCCACGCGCAGCCGGTTACCGGGGGGCTCGTTCATCTGGCCGTATACCAGCGATACCTTGTCGATAACGCCGCCTTCGGACATTTCATGATAGAAATCATTACCTTCGCGGGTACGCTCGCCGACACCGGCAAACACCGAGTAACCGGAGTGCTCTACCGCGATGTTTCGAATCAGCTCCATCAGGGTGACGGTCTTGCCCACACCGGCGCCACCGAACAGCCCGATCTTGCCGCCCTTGGCGATTGGCATGATCAAATCAACCACCTTGATACCCGTCTCGAGAATCTCCACGCTGGCGGCCTGCTCGGAATAATCCGGCGCCTTGCGGTGAATCGGCCACTTGGTATCGGCCTTGACCGGACCGGCATCGTCCACCGGGTTGCCCAGCACGTCCATGATGCGGCCGAGCGTGCCCTCACCCACCGGTACCATAATCGGCGCGCCGGTATTGTTGACGCTCATGCCGCGCTTGATGCCCTCGGCCGCGCCCATGGCGATACAACGGACGACACCGTCGCCGAGCTGTTGCTGCACCTCGAGGATCAGGTCTGATCCTTCGATGGTTAGCGAGTCATATACTTTCGGCAGGGATTCGCGTGAGAATTCCGCGTCGACCACCGCACCGATGACCTGAACAATTTTTCCGGCACTCATTGTTTGCACCTCAAATCTAAAAGTTAAATCTTGCTTAAACCGCCGCAGCGCCACCAACGATCTCGGAGATCTCCTGCGTAATCGCAGCCTGGCGCGCCTTGTTGTATCGCAGCGTTAAATCGTCAATCAGATTGCCAGCATTCTCGGTCGCTGACTTCATCGCGACCATGCGCGATGACTGCTCTGACGCCATGTTTTCTGACACACCGTGATACACCTGTGATTCGATGTAGCGGGTCAGCAAATCGCCCATCACTTCTTTCGCGTCGGGCTCGTATATGTAATCCCAGTGGTGCTTCAGCGTTTCGTCGTCTTCACCGGCCAGCGGCAGCAACTGCTCCATGGTCGGCTTCTGGGTCATGGTGTTGACGAATTCGCTGTAGACCAGGAACAGGCGATCAAGCCTGCCTTCTTCGTAGGCATCCAGCATAACCTTGACTGAGCCGATCAGTTCTTCAATGAAGATGGCGTCGCCCAGCTGGGTCTTTTCGGCAACGATATTGGCACCGAGGCGACGCAAGAACTGCAAACCCTTGTTGCCAATGGTGCAGACATCCACTTCGGCACCGCGATCATTCCACTTCTTCATCTCGCCAACCGCGAGCTTCAGCGCGTTGGTGTTGAGACCGCCACACAAGCCACGATCGGTGGTCACCACGATCAGGCCGACACGTTTGGCTTCGCGCTCGACCATGAACGGATGCTTGTACTCCGGGTGCGACAGGCGCAGATGGCCGATGACGTTGCGGATCTTTTCCGCATACGGGCGCGCGTGCTGCATGCGCTCCTGTGCCTTGCGCATCTTGCTCGCTGCCACCATCTGCATGGCACTGGTGATCTTCTGAGTGTTTTTAATACTCTTGATCTGCGTGCGGATTTCTTTGCCGCTAGCCATGAGATCCCCTTACCAGCTGTGGTTGGCCTTGAAGTCGTCGCAAGCCGCTTTCAGTTTTGCGATGACATCGTCGTCATATTTCGGATCGCTGTTGATGCCATCCATCAGATCGGCGTGGCTCGACTTCATGTAGGACTGTAGTGCGTTTTCGAAACTCATGACTTTGGAGACTTCGATATCGTCGAGATAGCCTTCGTTGGCCGCGAACAGCGTGACCGCCATTTGCGCAACAGTCATTGGCTCATACTGCGGCTGCTTCATCAGTTCGGTAATGCGCTGGCCGCGTTCGATCTGCTTGCGGGTGGTCTCGTCCAGGTCAGAAGCAAACTGGGCGAATGCCGCCAGCTCGCGGTACTGCGCCAGCGCCAGTCGCACGCCACCACCCAGCTTCCGGATGATAGGCGTTTGCGCCGAGCCGCCCACACGCGACACCGACAAACCGGCGTTGATCGCGGGGCGGATACCGGCGTTGAACAGATCGCTTTCCAGGAAGATCTGGCCGTCGGTAATGGAGATGACGTTGGTCGGCACGAATGCAGATACGTCGCCGGCCTGGGTCTCGATGATCGGCAGGGCGGTCAGCGAGCCGGTCTTGCCCTTCACCTTGCCGCCAGTGGCCTTTTCGACGTAGTCGGCGTTCACGCGAGCGGCACGCTCGAGCAAACGCGAATGCAGGTAGAACACATCACCCGGATAGGCCTCGCGACCCGGCGGGCGGCGAAGCAGCAGCGATACCTGGCGGTAGGCCCAGGCCTGCTTGGTCAGATCATCATAGATAATCAGCGCATCTTCGCCGATGTCACGGAAGTACTCGCCCATGGTGCAACCGGAGTAGGGCGCGATGTACTGCATCGCAGCACTTTCGGCCGCGGTAGCGGCCACGACAATGGTGTGCTCCATGGCACCGTGCTCTTCCAGCTTGCGCACTACGTTAGCTACGGTCGATGCCTTCTGGCCGACAGCAACGTAGATACAGGTCATGTCCCTGCCTTTCTGGTTGATGATGGCGTCAATCGCGACCGCGGTCTTGCCGGTCTGACGGTCACCAATGATCAACTCTCGCTGGCCACGACCAATCGGCACCATGGAGTCGATGGACTTGAGGCCGGTCTGTACCGGCTGGTCAACCGACTTACGGGCAATCACACCCGGCGCCACTTTCTCGATCGGCGAGGTGCCAATCGACTTGATCGGGCCCTTACCATCAATGGGGTTACCCAGGGCATCAACCACACGACCGCGCAGGTCGGGACCGATCGGCACCTCCAGAATACGGCCCGTGCACTTGGCAGAGTCGCCTTCGGTAATATGCTCGTAGTCACCCATGATCACGGCACCGACCGAGTCACGCTCGAGGTTCAATGCCAGGCCGTAGGTATCGCCGGGGAATTCGATCATCTCGCCGGACATCACATCATCGAGACCGTGAATGCGGACAATGCCGTCAGTCACTGCCACGACAGTGCCCTCGTTACGGGCCTCCGCCTTGGTCTCGAAGCTTTCGATCTTCGACTTGATAAGTTCGCTAATTTCAGAAGGATTCAATTGGTCCATCACCAGTACCTTTTAGTGCGTCAGGTGCGTTGCGAGCTCGCCGAGGTAGCCTTTGACGGAACCGTCAATGACTAGATCCCCGGCGCGAATCACCACGCCACCGATCAGTGACTTGTCTTCGCTGACCGTGAGGTTGATGTCACGGCCCAGTTTGCGATTGAGTGCCTCGGCCAGTAATTTCTGCTGGCTGGATTCCAGCGGATACGCTGAAGTCACTGTGACATCAATCGCGGCTTCCGCCTCCTGCTTCAGCTCCTCGAACAGGGACTGAATTTCAGGCAACAACCGTAAGCGGTCATTGGCGACGAGCAGGCGAATCAGGTTCTCTCCCTGTTCATCCAGCTTGGCGCCACAGATGTCTTTCAACAGAGCAACAATGCGGTCGTCCTCGATTTGCGGGTTGGTAACAATGCGCACAATACGCGCATCGCGCACCACGGCAGCGAGCAACGACAGCAGCTCAAACCATTCGCCCAGACGACCCTGTTCCCTGGCCAGCTTGAAGGTGGCTTCGGCATAGGGTCTTGCCAGCGTTAAGCGTTCAGCCATGGGTAATCAAAGCTCCTTGGCGACGCCTTCCAGCAGCTCGGCATGTTTGGCGGCATCGATCTCTTTGCTCAGCACCTTGCTGGCGGCGGAGACGACGAGGCTGCTCATCTGTGCGCGGAGTGCTTCACGGGCCCGGTTGGTTTCCTGCTCAATCTCGGATTGCGCACCGGCAATAATGCGGTCCGCTTCCTGTTTGGCGTGCTCTTTGGCCTCGTCGGCAATTTCACCAGCACGGCGTTCGGCGTGATTAATGATGTCAGAGGCCTTCTCTTTGGCTTCCTTGATCACATCCACCGCGCGTTGCTTCGCCAGCTCCAGATCATGCTTGCCTTTTTCGCCAGCAGCCAAACCATCCGCGATCTTTTTCTTGCGTTCCTGCAAGGCAGTCATAATCGGCGGCCACACGAACTTCATCGTGAACCAGACGAAGAACGCGAAGGTGATCGATTGACCGATCAACGTCAGGTTAATGTTCATACGCTAATCCTGTATTCGTTCCAGGTTGGACGACCGGCTTACGCGCCCGCCACAGCGAAGATCACGTAGAACGCCACACCAACGGCGATCATCGGAACGGCGTCAGTCAGACCCATCATGATGAAGAACTGGGTACGAAGAACGGGGATCAGTTCCGGCTGGCGCGCGGCGCCTTCCAGAAAACGACCACCCAGTACACCGATACCGATGGCGGCACCCAGAGCGCCCAAACCCATCATTAGTGCACCGGCAATGTATAGCAATGCAGTTTCCATGGTTCTCTCCTATTTCAAATATTCAAAATCAACAAAAACAAAATCTGTTAGTGGCCTTCATTCCGTTGATGAGCCATATCCATATATACGATGGTCAGCGTCATGAAGATGAATGCCTGCAGCGTAATAATCAGAATGTGGAAGATCGCCCAGCCCAGCTGCAGCAAGCCACCGAAGGCGCCGGTGACCCACCCCCCGCTGTACATCATCGCAATCAGGATAAAGATCATCTCGCCGGCATACATGTTTCCATAAAGACGCAGCGACAATGAAAGCGGTTTGGCCAACAGGGAGACAAACTCGAGCAGGAAATTGACCGGGATAAATGCCGCCTGCAAGACCGGATTCTTCGAACTGAACGGGTGCAGAGTCAGCTCACCGGCGAAACCGCCAAAACCCTTGATCTTCACGCTGTAGTAGAGCATGAGCACAAAAACGGCGAGCGACATACCGAAGGTGGCATTGGGGTCGGTAGATGGCACCACCTTGAAATAGACATGGTGCGGATCGACACCAAAGACGTGATGGCCTATCAGGCCGGCCAGTGCCGGTAGCCAGTCCACCGGAATCAGGTCCATGAAATTCATCAGGAAGACCCATATAAAAATCGTCAGCGCCATCGGCGCCACCAGATCATTCTTGCCGGTAAAGGAACCACGCACACTGGTGTCGATAAACTCGACCACCCATTCGACGAAATTTTGCAGACCGCCCGGTGTATCGGCCGTTGCCCTGGCAGCCACTTTGCGGAATAGCCAAATAAAGATCAGGCCCAGGCTGATTGACCAGAACATGGTATCAACATGTATCGCGTTGAATCCCATTGCCTTGGCCTCAGCCGCATCGTGGGCGAATCCCCAGTGGCCATCAGGATGTTGGCCGAAGGTCCAGTTCTGGAGATGGTGCTTGATATAACCCGAAGCGGTTTGCGCTTCACTTGCCATGTGACTATCTCGAAAATTTTTAAAACTGTTCACGGCGCCAGCTAACCAGGCGGCCATTCTTTCGCGGCTTCAGGCGGCGCTAATAGCGGCCGGCGCGGCTGGCAAACAGGTAACCCATATAAGCCAGAGCGAAACCAACGAGAAGCGGTACGGGCGCCAGCCTGAGCACCGCCAGCCCTAAAGCCAGGCCGGCGATTGTCAGCAACATCCGTTTCCCGGCGACTGACAGAAAGGCGCCCACGCCGCGCTGGGGCTCGGCTTGCGCGACTTCACCTGCGCGATATATCCAGTGAGCCGTTAAAACCGCCACGATGATGGCGAGGAAACCGCCGTAAAGGGCGGCGATGGCCGGCCACTGGCCGTAATAAATCAGTGTTCCCGAAGCGACTAGAAGTGTAGTCAGGGTCTGCACAAACACAACCCGGATGACGCTCTGTTGCAGCTTTTTATCTGCAAATTTCATTTATTTCGAAAAATGATCGCGTCAAAGAGACGAATGACTCGGGAGACCCTTGCCCGGGGCGCGCGAAGTATAAAGAGTGGCTATCTAGGGGTCAACAATTCCTACGAATTACCCATAGAATTTTTTTATTCCAAATAAACCAGCGGGGTGAACGCTATTTCGAGGTGGGAGACGTCTGCAGGGTGGCGGCCAGGTCCCGTGCGCGATCGACTTCGGTCGAACTCAATTGCTGCACCAGCTTGTCGCGGTAAGTCGTGGCACGGGCATTACCCAGCTCTGCCGCCTTCATGTACCAGGCCAGAGCGGTAATCTTGTTATCTTTCATACGGAAACCGTATTCGTACAGGATTCCGAGTTCGACCTGGGCCTCGGCATCACCGGCACGCGCCGCGCTGAGGATATCTGAAGGCAGCTCTGGCGCGTCCGCGAATGCCGCGTTCGCCATAAACAGGCTGAAAATCAGTAATATTAGTGTTTTTTTCATGTCACCCGGTCTCCTAGCCTGATTCGTCCCGATATCAATTGCTGGCTATATTACGTGCCAAATCGGCGCGAATCTAATCAAAATCTAGCGAAAATGAGACAAAATCCCCTCTAGCTCATCATTGCTGTTGTATTCGATGATGAGTTTGCCGGCGCCTTTGGCCGAGTGCTGCAGTTTGACCTTGGCGCCGAGCTTGTCCGATAGCTGTTCCTGCAGGGCGCGGGTATCGGCATCGACCCCGGCGTTTTTCTTTTTCGCCGGCTTTTTGTCGAGCAGGCGTCGCACCAGCTGTTCGGTTTCGCGCACCGACAATCCCTTTTTCACCACTTCCTTCGCGGCCTGACTCTGGGTATTGCCCTGGAGTGCCAACAGGGCACGGCCGTGGCCCATGTCCAGGGTGCCGTCTTCCAGCAATTCGCGAACGTTGGGATTCAGCGAGAGCAGGCGTAGCAGGTTGGTTACTGCGGCACGCGAGCGGCCGACGCTTTCGGCGGCTTGTTCGTGCGTCAATTTGAATTCTGTTGCGAGACGTTGCAGCGCCATTGCCTCTTCGATCGGATTGAGGTTTTCGCGCTGGATGTTCTCAATAAGAGCAACGGCGATGGCGGCCTCGTCCGGAATATTACGAATGACCGCCGGCACCTTGTCGAGACCGGCAAGCTGCGCGGCGCGCCAGCGACGCTCGCCAGCAATGATCTCGTACTTGTCCTTGCTCAGGGCACGAACGACGATGGGCTGAATGATGCCCTGGACCTTGATCGATTTCGCCAGGTCTTCCAGTGCCGATTGCTCCATGTGCGTGCGTGGTTGGTAGCGGCCGCGTTGCAGCAGATCAACGGGCAAATCGCGCAATTCTTCCTTGGCCCTGGCCTTGGTCGACGCGAGGACATCGTCCAGCCCGCCGGACAGCAGGGCGCCAACGCCCTTGCCTAGGGCGGTTCGCTTGGTCGCCATCAGGCCGCTTCCTCGCGCCGTAGAATTTCACCTGCCAGCGCCAGGTATGCCTGGGCGCCCTTGGACTGCATGTCATAACTGATGACCGGCTTGCCAAAAGAGGGTGCCTCGGCCAGTCGCACGTTGCGCGGGATGATGGTGCGATAAAGCTTGTCGCCAAAGTGCTCACGCAATTGAGCCGAAACCTCGTTAGCCAGGTTGTTGCGTGGGTCGTACATGGTGCGCAACAGCCCCTCGATCTCGAGCTCCGGATTGAGGTTTTGCCGGACCAGGCGAATGGTCTGGATCAGGTCGGTCAGGCCCTCCAGCGCGTAATATTCGCATTGCATCGGGATCATCACCGTTTGCGAGGCAGCAAAGGCGTTGACCGTCAACAGGCTAAGCGAAGGCGGGCAATCGATCAGGATGAAATCATAGTCGTCGCGCACCGATTCCAGCGCCAGGCGAAGCCTTACTTCGCGCCGGTCCAGATTGACCAGCTCGACCTCTGCGCCCGCCAGGTTACTGTTGGTCGGCACCACATCGTACCCACCCTCAACCTTTACCCGCGCATTCTGGATTTCGCCGATACCTATCAGCACCTCATAGGTACTGTGCTCGATAGCGCTCTTGTCGATACCACTGCCCATGGTGGCATTGCCCTGCGGGTCGAGATCGACCAGCAAAACACGACGCCGCGTTTTCACCAGCGACGCGGCGAGATTAATACTGGTGGTGGTTTTGCCGACGCCGCCTTTCTGATTAGCGATGGCGATTACCTTGCCCATTTGCGTGTCTCCATGGCTGAGCCGTGATTGGTGACCAATAATACCGTAAGTTGGCGCCGGCGCCTCAGCGCGGTGCAATTATTATCAAATGGCGCTCACCGTCGACCCCCGGAACTCGCAGAACAACCGTGTCCTGCACAACAAAATCGCCGGGTACGGCGCCGAGCTCGTCTTTCGGCATGCGCCCTTTCATTAATACATATCGCCCGCCGGGGGCGCAGAGATGGTGCGATCGCCCGACCATGGTCTCAAGCGAGGCGAAGGCCCGGGCGGTGATGGTGTCGAATACCGTATCTGGCTGGTAGTCCTCGACCCGGCTATGTACGACCTCAATATTGTCCAACGCCAGCGCCGATTTCGCCTGCACCAGAAACCGTGTTTTCTTGCCGTTGCTGTCGAGCAGGACAAACGAGATATCCGGCAATGCAATTGCCAGCGGAATCCCGGGCAGTCCCGGGCCCGTGCCCATATCCAGCACCTTTGGTCCCTTGATGAATTTTGTGATCGCCAGGCTGTCGAGCAGATGGTGCGTGATCATCTGTTCCGGATCACGAATCGCGGTGAGATTGTAGGCCTGGTTCCAGCGAGCCAGCAGGGCAACGTAGTCCAGCAACTTGTCGATGCCACCGGGCGGCAACGACAAGCCCAGCTGGTCGATACCGTTCTCCAGCAGCTTTCGCTGCGCCACCAACTGTCGTTCGTTTTCTACCTCTTGCCCGGACACCAAAAACCCCTCAAAACGCTTGTCTCCACTTCGCGGCCCTTTGTCTAATTCTGCTGTATTCTGCGCCAAAACGCGCGCTAAAGTTCCTGCCCTGAATTCTTTACACCCCCTACAAACAACAAGGACCCCGTGTCCAGGCAAGGAGACATACGATGAACAAAATCTTTATCCTACTCGCTGGCTTTGGGTTGGTCGCACCGGTACTAGCCGAGCAAGCCACCGCACCGGCCACCGATCCGGCGCCACAGGAAACCAGCGTGCCAGCGGCGGCGGAAACCGCGCCAACACCGAGCGGCACTGTCGCTCGCGCGACCTTCACCAAGGGTGTTGAAGATCGTGAGCCGGTCGATTCTGTCGACGCGCTCTCGACCGATGACAGCAAGGTCTACTATTTCACCGAGTTGCGCGACATGGCTGGCCAGACGGTTACCCATCGCTGGGAACACGACGGCAAGGTCATGGCTGAAGTACCGTTTACCGTTAATGGTGCGCGCTGGCGTGTCTTCTCCAGTAAAAACCTGGAACCGAGCTGGACCGGTGAGTGGAAGGTGACAGTGGTCGACGAGGCTGGCGGCACCCTGGCGGTTAACACCTTCAGCTACGAGAAATCCGCTGGTGCTCCGGCAGAGGCCCCGGCAGCAATGGAACAGCCTGCGGCTCAACCTGAAAACCAGTCGGCGCCTGCAAACCAGTAGAAATACCAGCGAACCGACAAGGCCCGCGCTGCCTCAAGGTGGCGCGGGCTTTTTTATGCGCGGCGTTTAAGGTGTACCAGTAATAAGGAGATGGCGGCGGGCGTAACACCGGAGATGCGCGCCGCCTGCCCCAGGGTAGCGGGACGATGATCGGCCAGTTTCTGCTGCACTTCGCGTGACAACCCGGGGACGTCCCGGTAGTCCATGCTCTCCGGCAACGCGGTCTCTTCATGGCGCCGATGGCGTTCAATCTCATCATGCTGGCGGGTAACGTAGCCGGAATACTTCGCCTGAATCTCTACCTGCTGTGCGACTTCCGGCGCCTGCGCGCCGCCACCCACGACCGCTACCAGTTGCTCGTAGCTGACACCCGGGCGCCGCAACAGATCCATCAAGCTGGCATCTTTCGTCAGTGGCCGTTCCAGCAATGGTGACAGCTGCTCGGCCAGCGGTGTTTGGGGTCTTACCCAGGTCCCGGCAAGGCGCGCCTGCTCGCGCTCAATTGCCTCGCGCTTTTCAGCAAAGCGTTGCCAGCGACACTCTTCGACAAGACCCAGCTGTCGCCCGGTTTCGGTCAGGCGCAGGTCAGCATTATCTTCGCGCAGCAACAGGCGATATTCGGCGCGCGAGGTAAACATGCGATAGGGTTCGGTGGTGCCGCGGGCAATCAGGTCATCAACCAGTACGCCGATATACGCTTCGTCCCGTCGCGGATACCAGGGCTCGCGTTCCTGTACCTGCAACGCGGCGTTGATACCGGCGAGCAGGCCTTGCGCTGCAGCTTCCTCGTAACCGGTGGTGCCGTTGATCTGTCCGGCGAAGAACAGTCCCGGCATGTTTCGCGTTTCCAGTGTCGGGCGCAGATCACGCGGATCAAAATAGTCGTACTCGATGGCGTAGCCCGGGCGTGTGATGTGGGCATTTTCGAAGCCCCTGATCGACCGGACAAATTTCAGCTGCACATCAAACGGCAAACTGGTGGAAATTCCGTTGGGATACACCTCATGCGTATTCAGGCCTTCTGGCTCGACAAAGATCTGGTGCCGGCCCTTGTCTGCAAAGCGAATGATTTTGTCTTCGATCGACGGGCAATAACGCGGACCCGTGCCTTCAATCACCCCGGTATACATGGGTGATCGGTCAAGCCCTTCACGGATAAAGTCGTGGGTGCGCTCACTGGTGTAAGTGATGTGGCAGGAAACCTGTTGCGGGTGCTCGCTGACATCACCAATGAATGAAAACACCGGTGTTGGACTATCGCCGGGTTGTTCTTCCAGCGCGTCATAGTCGATCGAGCGGCCATCGATACGTGGCGGTGTGCCGGTCTTCAGGCGGTCAACGCGAAACGGTAACTCACGCAAGCGCTCGGCCAGTGCGTTGGCAGGCGGGTCGCCTGCACGACCGCCCTGGTAGTTTTCCAGACCAATATGAATTCGACCGCCCAGGAAGGTGCCGGTCGTTAGCACCACGGCGTGGCCGCGGAAACGCACGCCCATTTTGGTGACGACGCCGGCGACGCGGCCGTTCTCTACGATGAGGTCATCAGCCGATTGCTGAAACAGGGTCAGGTTGTCCTGGTTCTCCAGTGCACTGCGCACCGCCGCCTTGTAAAGGGCGCGGTCCGCCTGGGCGCGGGTCGCGCGTACTGCCGGGCCCTTGCGTGAATTCAGGATGCGGAACTGGATGCCGGCGACATCGGCTGCGCGCGCCATGATGCCGCCAAGGGCGTCGACCTCTTTTACCAGGTGGCCCTTGCCGATACCGCCGATGGCTGGATTGCACGACATCTGGCCCACGGTCTCGATGTTGTGCGTTAGCAGAAGAGTGCGAGCGCCCATACGCGCACTCGCAGCAGCGGCCTCGGTGCCGGCATGGCCGCCACCGATAACAATAACATCGTAGGTCTCCGGGTAATCCATCGTCGTGCCTGAGCTGTTTTCTTCCATAAGGGCGCGGTATTTTATCGATAAAACAGTCGCTTAGCCAATGATAGTGAGTATTCGCTGACTGGCCGCGCGGTTTTGCATTGGCGTTGAATAGACTACGCTTGAACTGTGGTCCACGAGGACGTCCAAACCTAACTGTTGAGCATCAATATGTCTGTCGCAACCAATCCCGCCACTGCTTCACCGGTTGACGCCCTGCTGGCGCAGCTGGACCAGATCATTGTCGGCAAGTCCGAACAAACGCGCCTGGCGCTTGCCTGCCTGCTGGCACGCGGCCACCTGCTGATCGAGGATCTGCCAGGCATGGGCAAGACCACGCTGGCGCACGCACTGGCCGCGGCTACCGGTCTAAATTTTAACCGCGTGCAATTCACCAGCGACCTGCTGCCCGCCGATATAATAGGCGTCTCGATCTACCAGCAGGAAGATCACCGGTTTCAGTTTCACCCGGGCCCGATCTTCACCAATGTCGTGCTCGCGGATGAAATCAATCGCGCCACCCCTAAAGCCCAGAGCGCACTGCTGGAGGCAATGGAAGAACGACAGGTGTCGGTCGAAGGCACCAGCCACGAGTTGCCGAAGCCGTTCTTTGTCATCGCCACCCAGAATCCGCGTCACCTGGTCGGGACCTTTCCGCTGCCGGAATCACAACTGGACCGGTTTCTGATTCGCATCGAGATGGGTTACCCGGGCCGTGACGCGGAACGTGAAATCCTGAAGGGCGAGGATCGGCGCGACTTGTATCGCAACCTGAAGCCTGTTGTCGACGGCAAGCAACTGCTGGCGCTGCAGGACCTGGTACATCAGGTGCATGTCTCGGATGCGCTGCTGGAGTACGTTCAGGACTTGCTCGCTGCCAGTCGCGGCGCCGCGCAATTTACCAATGGCCTGTCACCGCGCGCCGGGCTCGGCCTGGTACAGGCCGCGCGTGCCTGGGCCTTCGTTCATCATCGCAAGATGGTATTGCCAGAAGATATACAGTCGGTGGCCCTGAGCGTAATGGTACACCGGCTGCACCCGACCGACTCCGGCCAGGCAGCGCCGGAGCTGGTACAACAACTACTGGATACGGTCCCGATTCCGTGAAGACGCCGGCGATGCCGTGGGTGGCGCCGTTAAGTGGCAAATCGGTTTCACTCTCCCGGCGCACGATCTACATGCTGCCAACCCGCCATGGCTTCATGTTTTCGCTGCTGTTGTTCGTGCTGCTGCTCGCTGCAATCAATTATGAAAACGGTCTCATCTATGCGCTGACCTTCTGGCTGGCATCGATGGCAATGATCTCGATGCTGCATACCCATCGGAATCTGCTCGGCCTGAAAATCAGCGCCGGTCCTTGCGCGCCGGTGTTCGCCGGCGAATCTGCACGCTTCACGCTGATCCTGAAAAACGAGCTGGCTTTGCCACGGCAGGGTTTGTCTGTGCTCGTTGACAAAAATGAAGTCGGTCGCGTCGATCTTGGTGCGGGCGAACAAGGTAGCGTCACGTTTCCGGTCAATGCACGCCAACGTGGCTACGTCGATATGCCGCCGGTCGCGCTCCTGACTGATTACCCGATGGGCCTGCTGTATACCTGGTCGCGCAAGATAGAATTACACCACCGCTGCCTGGTTTACCCGAAGCCCGGCCCCGCCCGGCCCGTCGTCGGTGGCGTCGACTCCCAACAGAAACGCGAGCTGGGCACGCGTTCGGAAGGGGATGATTTTATCGGTGTGCGCGAATACCAGGCGGGTGATTCACCGCGCCACGTCGACTGGAAGGCCGCCGCACGTGGCCAGGGCTTGCAGACAAAACGGTTCGGCGGTGATGCACGTTCGATCATCTGGCTCGACTGGGAAGCGCTCGAAGGCATCGATACCGAGACACGCCTGAGCCAGCTTTGTCGCTGGGTGATTGATGCCGAAGCCGACGGCATGATCTATGGTCTGCGACTTCCTGGCCGGGAGATCAAGCCCGCAAATGGTGAGGCCCATCGCCATCAGTGTCTCGAAGCACTTGCGATGTTCGGTCACTGAACCATGGCCAGACTCCGACACCACCCCGACGCCGCGGCACTCAACTGGGTTATCGCCAGCGCACTGGTGGCAATGGCGCCGCATACGCTGGAGCTTCCTGTCTGGTTAAGTTTCGCGGTTGCCGGTCTGCTGGCATGGCGCTACGCCGGTCTGCATCATGGCTGGTATCAACCCGGGCGCATCGTGCGTTACGCGCTGACGTTGTTTCTGGCGGGAGCCGTCTTCAAGGAGTATGGCACCTTGCTCGGTCGGGACGCAGGCCTGGCCATGCTGGCGGGATTGATCGCTTTGAAATTTATCGAGTCACGCACCATTCGTGACTATCTGTTGGTGACCTTTCTTTTATATCTCATGATTGCCGGTGATTTTTTCTATTCGCAATCGCTGGCGCATGGCGGCTACATGGTGATTGCAACGCTGATATGCACCGCCGCCCTGGTGCGACTTAATCAGGACCATGCAAGACCTCCGGCTATTTCATTTCGACTCGCCGGCACCATGTTGCTCAAGGCTTTGCCGCTGATGTTAATTATGTACCTCTTGTTCCCGCGACTGCAGGGCGGCTTATGGGGGTTGCCAGGCGACGCCTATGCCGGTCGCACCGGCCTCTCCGACAGCATGAACCCCGGCAGCATTAACCAGTTGAGCCAGAACACCGAGCCGGCGTTTCGGGTCGAGTTTGAGGGGGCCGTGCCGCCAAACAGGGACCTCTACTGGCGCGCACTGATTATGTGGGATACCGATGGCCGTGAATGGCGGGCGGGCAAATTGCTGCCGCTTGAATCGGAGGCGCCGGGAAAATTCGGTGAGCCGGTGAACTACACCATCACGCTGGAGCCCAGTAACAAACCGTGGCTGGTGGCACTGGATCGGCCCAGCACCGTACCGAAGCTGGCGTTTGCCCGCTCGGGTTATCTGATCCAGGGACGTTCTCTGGTAAAGAAGCGTGTTCGTTACGACATGCAATCGCAGCCGCAACAACGCACCGGCAAGGTAATTGAGGTTATCCGTCAGCGCAGCCTCGCATTGCCAGACAACACCAGTGATCGAGTGCGGCAACTCGCGGCGACCTGGCGCCAGCAATATGGCAACGATCGCGACGTCGTGCAGGCAGCATTGCGCCATTTCAACCAGAACGAATTCGTCTACACCCTTGAGCCGCCTCTACTCGGTCAAAACCCGGTTGACCAGTTTCTGTTCGAGACCCGGCGCGGCTTTTGCGAGCACTATGCAACATCGTTCGCCACGCTGATGCGCGCGGCCGGCATTCCCGCGCGCATTGTTGTCGGCTACCAGGGCGGTGAATTCAACGAGGGTGGCGACTACATGATCGTGCGCCAGTCTGACGCCCACTCCTGGAACGAGGTCTGGCTGGAAAACGAGGGCTGGGTTCGCGTCGACCCGACTGGCGCCATCGCACCCGAACGAATCGAGCTCGGTATCGACGCCATACGTCGACTTAGCAATCAGGGCCTACCACTTGGCAGCCTGTCTCCGGAGCTACTGGAACAGGCGATGAGGCTCGGCACACTCGCGCGCGCGTGGCGCAGCAGCCTCATGCTCTGGGACAACGTCAACCTGCAGTGGTATCGCTGGATATCGGACTACAGCTTCGAACGACAGGAAAAATTCTTGAACCAGCTTGGTGTCTACGCACCGACCTGGCTCGGTATGCTGGCGGGCCTGCTCGGGGCGGTCGCGGTGCTGACTTTCGGCTTCGCCTGGGCGATGCGGATTCGTCGCAAGCCAAAAGATCCGGTTCTAGTGGTCTACAACAAGTTTTGTCGCAAACTGGCGAGGGCAGGACTTACCCGAAAACCTTCCGAGGGAGCAAACGCGTTTGCGGAAAGAAGTGCTGATACCATGCCGGCGCTTGCTGCTCACATCATGGGCATCGCCAATCTGTACAACGAACTCAGGTATGGTGAAGGATCACAAGACCTGTTGGAAAAAATGCGAAGGCTTGTAAAGGAATTTGATCTGCCCAATAAAGGGGCAGCTTAGCGGTGGCTTCGAATACGGGCGCCCTACTTTCCGATACAAAAGCTTGAGAATATCTTTCCCAGTAGATCGTCACTGGTGAATTCGCCGGTGATCTCACCCAGGTCATTTTGTGCAAGGCGTAGTTCTTCTGCCAGCAACTCGCCTGCCTTGCTCGACTCCAGCTGCGTCTTGCCATCGGCAACGTGGGCCATGGCACGCTCGATGGCGTCCAGATGTCGACGCCGTGCCATGAACGTTCCCTCGCCTGCGGATTGATAGCCCATGCAATCCTTCAGGTGCTTGCGCAAATCATCCAGCCCGGCGCCGGTCTTGGCAGATACCGCCACCTCTTTGTAGCAGCGCGTGTCGATGTAGTTCGGTTCCTTGTTGGAGAGATCGATCTTGTTGCGCACGATCGTGCGCGGGCCGCCGCAGGGCAGTTCGGCGATCAATTTTTCCAGGTCGTCTTCGGTTGTCACGCTGTCGTCGACAATCAACAGCACGCGATCGGCCCTGTCCATTGCATGTTTGGCGCGGCGCACGCCCTCGCTCTCGATGGCATCACCGCTCTCTCTCAGGCCGGCGGTATCCAGAATATGAATCGGCAGCCCATCAATCTGAATGTGTTCACGAATAATGTCACGCGTGGTACCGGGAACCTCGCTAACAATGGCACTCTCCTGGCCAGCCAGGGCGTTCAACAGGCTGGACTTCCCGGCATTGGGTTTTCCGGCAAGCACCACGGTCATGCCGTCATGCAACAGGCAACCCTGTCGCGTGGCGGCGAGCAACTGTTCAAACTGTTTTTCGATTTGCGCCAGCTCTTCGGAAACGCGCTCATCAGCCAGAAAGTCGATTTCTTCTTCAGGAAAGTCGATTGCTGCTTCGACGTACATGCGCAAGCGTGTGAGCATGTCGACCAGAATATGAATTTCTTTGGAAAACGCGCCCTGCAGTGAGTGCAGCGCCGAGCGTGCGGCCTGGGCCGAGCCACTTTCGATGAGATCCGCGACTGCCTCTGCCTGGGCCAGGTCGAGCTTGCCATTGAGAAACGCGCGCTCGGAAAATTCCCCCGGCCGGGCAAGGCGCGCGCCCAGCTCCACCACGCGACGCAGCAACATATCCTGGACCACGGGGCCGCCGTGCCCCTGGAGCTCGATTACGGCTTCGCCGGTAAAGGAATTGGGGGCGGCGAAATAAAGCAGGATGCCTTCATCGATCGCCCGTTGCTGGTCGTCGACAAAGGTGGTCAGCATCGCGGACCTTGGTTCAGGTAGCTTGCCTGCGATGGATTTCGCAACTGCAGGCGCGGCCGGACCGCTTATGCGGATGACACCGATACCGCCTCGACCGGGCGGGGTGGCAATGGCGGCAATGGTTTCGGTTGTCATGGAGATGCACGCAGCGATGCGGCGTGGTGATCAGGCTACTTGCTGCCTTCCATGCTTCGGTTGATGATCGTCTGCTGAATGATTTGCAGTACATTGTTCACCAGCCAGTAGAGCACCAGGCCCGCCGGGAAGAACAGGAAGAACACGGTGAACACTACCGGCAGAGCGAGGAACATCTTGCGCTGCATCGGGTCCGTGGTCGGACTCATCCAGGTGGTGACAAACATGCTGGCGCCCATGAGGATCGGCAGTACGTAATAGGGATCCTGTGCCGACAAATCCTTAATCCACAACGCGAATGGCGCCTGACGCATTTCCACACTCTCCAGCAACACCCAGTAGAGCGCGATGAAGACGGGGATCTGGATCAGGATCGGCAGGCAACCGGACATCGGGTTGATCTTTTCCTTTTTGTACAGCTCCATCATTTCCTTGCTGTAGCGCTCGCGATCGTCTCCGTACTGTGCTTTCAGCGCCTGCATACGCGGGCCAACCTTTTTCATCTTGGCCATGGACTTGTACTGCGCGTTGTTGAGCGGGAAGAACACGGCCTTGATCATGATGGTCAGGACAATGATCGCCCAACCCCAGTTGCCGATAACGCCATGAATCGCGGTCAGCAACCAGAACAGCGGCGCGGCGATAAACGTTAACCAGCCGAAATCGACGGTAAGCTCCATGCCTTCCGCCAGGTCCTTCAGGCGCTTGTGTTCTTTCGGGCCGGCGAACATGTCGATGCCTACACTGCCTCTGGTGCCGGGGGCAACTGCCAGCGGTGTGGTGTGCTTGTAACCAATGACGTAGCGATTGCTGGCCGGATGGCTGGTATACAGCTGGCCCTTCTGTTCTTCCGACGGCATCCATGAACCAACGAAGTAATGCTGCATCATCGCCGCCCAGCCGCCAGTCACGTCACGCCTGAGTACCTCGTCTTCCATGTCGGAAAAACTGATTTTCTGGTAGTGGTCTTCGTTGGTGTAGATTGCTCCGCCAGTAAAGGTAGGCAGCGCAAGGAAGCCGCTCGTCTCTTCTGGCGGTTGGCGCAAGAACTGGCCGTAGAGAAAACCTTCCCAGGGCTTGCTGCCGCGATTGTCGACCAGAAACTCGATACGAATAACATATGAGTCGCGGCTGAAGATGAAGCGCTTGGTGTAACGCACGCTGTCCTGGCCTCGATACTTCAGATCGACAACCAGTCGATCCTCACCATCTTTCAGCGTGTACTCGGTGGTATCTGCGACAAACCGCGTGCGATGGAACGGATAATTCTTGCCGTGGCCCACAAGCCCGGACTGGGCGACATAGAGTTTGTCGTCGCTGTCCTGCATGAGCGGGAACGGCTCGCTCGCATCCTTGAGGGTGCGCGGCAGCTTGCGTAGTCCCAGCGCGCGGACATCGCCGCCGAGAGTGTCTATCTCGACGTCGAGTAAATCGGTTATAACGCGGACGCGTTTTCCGCGTTCAATCGCGGTCTGTGCTGGCGCGCTGATCGACGGGGTAGCGCCTGCCGGCGCCGCGCTGGCAGGGGTCCTGGGAACAGAAGGCGCGTCGCCGGTGTCAGACGGCGCGGTGGCAGTTGCTGTCTCTGGCGCCTGGGGCAGGGCGGCGCGCTGCGCATCTTCCCATCGGAACCAGATCATCATCACCAGAAAGGCGGCGATAACGATTAATAAGGTACGCTGATTATCCACCCTTCACCTCGTTATGTTGGCAGCTTGGCTTTTCCGGTACCGGGTCGTAGCCTCCTGGATGCCACGGATGGCAGCGCGACACGCGCCGCAGCGCAAGCCACGAACCGCGGCCAGCGCCGTACTTGTCCAGCGCCTCGACAGCATAGTGGGAACACGAGGGGTAAAACCGGCAGTTGCTGCCGAGATAGGGGCTCAAGGCCCACTGATAAAAATGCAGGAAGTGAATCAGGAGTTTCCGCATTGCTTGATAATTCGTTTCCAGTGTCGTTCTAAAGAAGACCGTATGTTCAAACTGTCGGCAGCAGCAGCAGCAGTTCTTGCCACAACGACGACATCGAGATCATTGAGTTCCGGTACGGTGTGACGAAATAATTCTCGCACTTGGCGCTTGATGCGGTTTCTGACGACCGCCTTGGTCGAGACACGCCGTGATACGACCAGCCCCAGTCTTGGTCCGTCGCCGTTGGCTGTTGAAGCGTATACCGCGAACAACCTGTCGCTGGAGCTGCACTTCTGATCGAAGACCCGATCAAACTGCACACGTTTGCGCAGTCGGCGCGAGCCCGGCAGCCCGAAACGGGCCACAGAGATCAGGCGCTCAGGCGAGCCCGGCCCTTGGCGCGGCGAGCACGGATAACGGCACGGCCGCCAGGGGTGCTCATGCGTGCGCGAAAGCCGTGGGTACGTTTGCGTTTCAGTACGCTCGGCTGAAAAGTTCTTTTCATGGTCTTGCCACCCTGTCTGGTTGTTCCGTCTGCGGAAAGGCTGCGCACAGTACTGCTTTATAAGGAATTTTTCAATAGAAAGAATCCTTTTTGGGTTAACAACTATCTGTGGATAAGTCCGGAGCGGTTGGTTAGACTCTCTGTCCATTTTTTGCCGCCTGATCATCGCTGAAGATAACCGTGAGCCAACCGCCTGTTTGGAAAAAATGTCTGGATTCACTGGAAAGTGAGCTTTCCGACCAGCAATTCAACACCTGGATTCGCCCACTGCAGGCGGTTCAGGGGCGGGGTGGTCTGCGCCTGATGGCACCCAATCGCTTTGTTATGGACTGGGTGCGCGACCGGTTTCTGGACCGAATTGCCGAGCTCGTCGGCCAGTTTAGTGACAAGGAACAGCTGCGGGTCACCATCGATGTCGGTGATCGACGCACTGCCGGTGACAACACACCCAGTTTCGAAAAGAAAACGGTTGGCGCAGTGTCCCGGGTCGCCAACAAGGCGCCCGCGTCCTTGATGCGACTCAATGGCGATTTTACTTTTCAGACCCATGTTGAAGGTAAATCCAACCAGCTGGCTCGTGCCGCCGCGCGCCAGGTCGGCGAAAATCCCGGTGGGGCCTATAACCCGCTGTTCATTTATGGTGGGGTCGGCCTGGGCAAGACTCACCTGATGCAGGCCGCGGGCAACCTGCTGCTGGAGCACAACCCTGAGGCCAATGTCGCCTATGTTCATTCCGAGCGCTTTGTCGCCGACATGGTCAAGGCCCTGCAACACAACGCGATCAATGATTTTAAAAAGCACTATCGTGGACTCGACGCGCTGCTGATTGACGATATCCAGTTTTTCGTAGGCAAAGAGCGGTCGCAGGAAGAATTTTTCCACACTTTTAATGCGTTATTAGAGGGGCAGCGTCAGGTCATTATTACGGCCGACCGCTACCCGAAAGAACTGGAAGGTATCGAAGAACGATTGATTTCGCGCTTCGGCTCCGGGTTAACGGTAGGGATTGAGCCACCAGAACTGGAGACCCGGGTTGCCATTCTGATGAAAAAGGCGACCAAGGAGAATATTGAGTTGCCGGAAGATGTTGCCTTCTTTATTGCCAATCGCGTTCGGTCAAACGTGCGTGAGCTTGAGGGCGCACTGCGGCGCGTTATGGCCAGCAGCCATTTCACCGGTCGACCCATCAACATTGAGCTGGCCACCGAGAGCCTGAAAGACCTGCTGGCGTTCCAGGATCGCAACACCACGATCAACAACATCCAGAAGACCGTTGCAGAGTACTACAAGATTCGTGTCGCCGATTTATTGTCCAAGAGTCGCGCGCGCCAGGTTGCCCGCCCGAGACAGGTTGCGATGGCATTGGCCAAGGAGCTGACCAATCACAGCCTGCCGGAAATCGGTGACGCTTTTGGTGGCCGGGACCACACCACGGTGCTACACGCCAAGCGCAAGGTAGCGGAGCTGCTGGATAGTGATGGTCGCATCAAGGAAGATTACAATAACCTGATGCGGATCCTGACAACCTGACAAGTGTGTGTGTGAAATGTGGATAGGTTTGCCGCGGCAAGTTCAGGCCAAACTTATCCAAGTTTATCCGCAGGCGCCTCACAGTAGTCGGAACAGGGTTATGGACAGGTATACGAACAGGGTAACCGGTTGTTTTGAAAGATCGAAACCGACTTATACACAGAAAAACGGGCGCATAATTACTACTACTACTGGTTTTATATAAAGAAAATCAAATTAAATAAAAGACAAGGTGAGAAATGGAAATCAGTATTTCACGTGACGATCTGATTAAACCCTTGAGCCAGGTGGCTGGTGTAGTTGAGCGTCGGCAAACCTTGCCGATACTGGCCTATGCGCTGATAAAGCAGGACAAGGGTCGGTTGACCCTGACCGGTACCGATCTCGAGGTTGAGGTGCTATCCGGCGCTAATCTTGGCGGCGGCACTGATGGTGAGATGACCGTTCCGGCGCGCAAACTTCTTGATATTTGCCGAGGGTTGCCAGCAGACGCAGAGATAAAGATCAGCCTGAAAGGGGAGAAGGCGGTGGTTCGTTCCGGCCGCAGTCGATTTACCCTGGTTACTATGCCGACCACGGATTTCCCGGGTATCGAGACCACCGAGTGGAATGAGAGTTTCGAGATTCCACAGAAGGCACTCAAGGCGCTGTTGGAAAACACCCAGTTCTGTATGGCGCATCAGGATGTACGTTACTACCTGAACGGCCTGTTGCTGGAGCTAGATGGCAAGGCATTGAAGACGGTCGCCACCGACGGACACCGAATGGCTCTGGCCGAGCTGGAACTGGCAGAAAATACTGGCGGAAATCGCCAGGTGATTGTCCCGAGAAAGGGCGTGCTGGAGCTAACCCGTTTTCTTGAGGAAAGCGATACGCCGGCAAAGGTCAGTCTCGGCACCAACCATGTCCGGGTGGAATTGCCGGATTTAACCTTTACCTCGAAGCTGATCGATGGCCGCTTCCCCGATTACAACAAGGTTGTGCCTGCCAACCAGAACAAGGAAATATTGATCGATCGCCAGGCCTTCCGTGATGCCCTGAGTCGAGCTGCGATTCTTTCCAATGAGAAATACCGGGGTGTGCGCCTGTCCCTGGCCAAGGACAGCCTGACCATTACCGCTCACAACCCGGAACAGGAAGAGGCCGAGGAGGAGATGCCAATCGACTATAGCGGCGAAGACCTCGAAATCGGCTTCAATGTGAATTACATCATCGAGGCGGTAAGTGCCCTGGAGTCGGATCAGGTCAAGCTCGGCCTGAACGACCCCAACAGTAGTTGCACCTTATTGGCCTCAGATTCAAGTGCCGCCCTGTACGTGGTGATGCCAATGCGCCTGTAGTCTGGCGCGACCGGTATGCCGCTGGCGCTACTCGAGTTTTCCGGAGTTCGTAACCTTTCTCCCACCCGCCTGACGGTACACCCCCGCCTGAATCTGGTGGTGGGTCCTAATGCCAGCGGCAAAACCAGCCTGCTCGAATCGATACATCTGCTCGGCACCGGCAAATCCTTTCGTACCAATCGCCTGGAAAAGGTCTTGCATCACGACAGTGACAGCCTGACTGTGTTTGGGCGCTGCCAGATTGGCACAGAGGAAGTTGCGCTGGGTTTCCAGCGTCGAGATGGCGAAAACGAGATCCATGTCGATGGCGAAAAAGTCGACCAGCTGGCGGCGTTGGCGCAACGCCTGCCTCTACAGATCATCTCTCCGGATACCCATTTTTCCTTTCTGAAGCACGCCCGCTTTCGTCGCAGCGCTATCGACTGGGGGTTGTTCCACGTGGAACCGGAGTTTTTCGGGTTGTGGAGCCGGTATCAAAGACAGCTGAAACAGAGAAATGCAGCACTTAAACAACCCCGGATGGCCGCCGACGCCTGGGACGAGGCCTTGGCCGAAACCGGCGAACAAATTCAGAAGCAGCGAAGCCAATACCTGAAGCGTCTGAAACGATACATCGACCAATATGCCCGGCAGCTGCTGCACGATGCCAGTATGGAGCTGCGCCTGCGCTCAGGCTGGCGCCAGGGAGAGTCGCTAGCGCAGGCCCTGAATGGGGACAGTGCGCGCGACCGGGAGCAGGGATTTACTCACTCCGGGCCACACCGGGCAGATCTGGAGTTATTGTTGGGCGGTTTTGATGCGCGCCAGGAGGCCTCACAAGGGCAATGGAAGTTGATGACCCTGGTGTTGCGATTGGCACAGCTGGAAGATTTCGTAGACGAGACGGGTCGTGACTGCATCCTGTTACTGGATGATTTGGCGGCGGAGCTCGACGCCCAGCGCCGAGCCCGGGTCATGTCTCTTTTGGCATCACTGCCCCTGCAGATTTTTGCGACCGCCACCGAACAATCACACCTCGATACCAGCGCCTGGGATGACCTGAAGGTGTTCCACGTGGAACAGGGAAACATCACCGACTAGCTTCGAGAATTACCTGTCCGAGGCAGTAATTTCTGTCACGTCACAGGCGTAAAAATGGTAAAATTTCTTTCTTTTCCCTGGCCGATTTTCACAGTATGAGCAGCAAGCAACCCGCCTACGATTCCCAGAGTATTCAGGTTCTAAAAGGCCTTGAGGCCGTCCGCAAACGCCCCGGTATGTACATCGGTGATACTGACGACGGTACCGGTCTGCACCACATGGTGTTCGAGGTGGTCGATAATTCCATCGACGAGGCGTTGGCTGGACACTGTTCCGAGATCCGGGTTGTGGTCCACAGCGATGACTCGGTCTCGGTCTCGGACAATGGGCGCGGTATACCGGTCGGCATCATGAAAGAAGAGGGCCGCTCCGCGGCCGAAGTGATCCTGACCGTGCTCCACGCTGGCGGCAAGTTTGACGCCAGTTCTTACAAGGTCTCAGGTGGCCTGCATGGTGTTGGTGTCTCGGTCGTAAATGCCCTGTCAGATACCCTGCGACTGACTATTCGCCGCGAAGGCAAGTTGCACCAACAGGTCTACCACCTGGGCGAACCCGAGGCGCCACTGGCGGAGGTGGGCGACAGTGACGAGACCGGTACCGAGATCCATTTCAAACCCAGCCCGAAGATCTTTGCCGATACGGTTATTCATTACGATATCCTGGCCAAGCGTCTGCGCGAGCTGTCATTCCTGAATTCAGGTGTGCGTATCGTCCTGGTAGACGAGCGCACCGGCAAGGAAGATGTCTTCGAATACGAGGGCGGTATCGTCGCCTTTGTCGAGCACCTCAATCGTAACAAGACGCCGCTGCACCCCGAGCCGATCGACATTACTGGTGAAAAAGACGGCGTCACCCTGGAGTTGTGCATGCAGTGGAATGACTCCTACCAGGAAAACATCTTCTGTTACACCAACAACATTCCGCAGCGCGACGGTGGTACCCACCTGGCAGGCCTGCGCGGCGCCATGACCCGTACCCTCAACCAGTACATCGAATCCAGCGGCGCGGCGAAAAAGGCCAAGATCGCACCCACCGGAGACGACTCGCGCGAGGGCCTGACCGCAGTGTTGTCGGTCAAGGTGCCCGATCCGAAATTCTCATCACAGACCAAAGACAAGCTGGTGTCTTCCGAGGTGAAGGGAGTAGTCGAGTCCCTGGTCAACGAAAAGCTGAGCGAGTTCCTGCAGGAACACCCGTCTGACGCCAAGGCCATTACCGGTAAGATCCTGGACGCGGCCCGGGCGCGCGAGGCAGCACGCAAGGCGCGCGAGATGACGCGCCGCAAAGGCGCGCTGGATGTTGCCGGTCTGCCGGGCAAGCTCGCCGACTGTCAGGAGCGCGACCCGAGTAAATGCGAGCTGTACCTGGTAGAGGGTGACTCCGCCGGTGGCTCGGCCAAGCAGGCTCGTGACCGCAGCTTTCAGGCAATCCTGCCACTAAAAGGCAAAATCCTGAATGTCGAACGGGCGCGCTTCGACAAGATGTTGTCGTCTCAAGAAGTAGCGACGCTGATCACCGCCATGGGTACCGGAATCGGTAAAAATGACTTTAATGTCAATAAGTTGCGTTACCATCGCATTATTATCATGACTGATGCCGACGTTGATGGATCGCATATTCGCACCTTGTTGCTGACCTTCTTTTATCGCCAGATGCCGGAATTACTCGAGCGTGGTCATATTTATATCGCGCAACCACCGCTATACAAGATCAAGCGTGGCAAGTCTGAGCGCTACATCAAGGACGACGCCGAGTTGCAGGAATACCTGATCAAACTGGCACTGGAAGATGCGGCGCTGGTTTACGGCAAACAAACCCTGGACGGTGGCGAGCTGGCGGATCTGTGCCGGAACTATATCCGTGTCAACGAATATATCGATCGCCTGTCCCGCCGACATAGCCGGGAGTTGTTGGAAACCCTGATGTTTCTGCCGCAGCTAACTCCAGGCCTGCTCGCAGATGCCAAGGCAGTGGAGCAGTTCACGATCCAGTTGCAGCAGGCGCTGCCCTTGGGCGGCGACGGCGGTGTCCGATTTGACGTGAGTTTTGGTCAGGATAGCCGTAGTGGTAACTACGAGATCCTGGTGGTGCGGAGTCACCATGGTTCGATCACCGAGTCGCGCCTGGATGTGGATTTTGTCTCGACCACCGAGTTCCAGAATCTGGTTTCCATGGGGACCCGCCTAAGCAAGATGTTCGCCGCCGACGGTGTCGAGATTCGTCGCGGTGATCGCAGCCAGCCAGTCACCAGCTTTAACGCTGCGCTTAACTGGTTAATGGATGAGGCGCGTCGCGGCCAGGCCGTTCAGCGTTACAAGGGTCTCGGCGAAATGAATCCGGATCAGCTGTGGGAAACCACTATGGACCCAACTGTCCGGCGCCTGTTGCGTGTGGATATCGAGGATGGCGTTGCCGCCGATGAGGTATTTACCACGTTGATGGGTGACCAGGTTGAGCCACGCCGGGATTTTATCGAGAAGAACGCGCTGATGGTGGCCAATCTCGACATCTAGTCGCGCCTGACCAGGCTAGTGCAGCGTGCGTGGCATGCTCAGCGAAAACTCCGGAATCTCGGCATCAAAGCGGGTGCCGTCATCGGCCACCATCTGGTAGCTGCCACCCATGGTACCAACTGGTGTCTCAATCATCGTGCCACTGGTGTAACGAAAACCACGGCCCGGTTCCAGCCTCGGCTGCTCGCCGATCACACCCTCGCCACGAACCTCTTCGACTTTTTCATTTGCGTCGCGAATGATCCAGTGGCGGGTTAGCAGTTTCGCCGGCACGTCGCCCTCATTTATAATGGTAACCGTGTAGGCGAACACATAACGGTTGTTTTCCGGATCAGACTGTTCTTCCAGATACTGAGCCTGGACGGAAACGTTGATGTTGTGGTGCGGGTCTTGGGACATGGGATCAGGGATTGAATACGGAAGTCCGTATTTTGCCGCACCCGGTCTCGGGATTCACCCGCAACTTTGTGCGCGTTTAAGCCTTTTTCTGATAACTGATCCTGCGATGATCAGGGCGTCTGGTGTTTTTTGCACTTAACCGAGGCTGTTGGCGCCCCGTCTATGTCCAGGCGGGCCGCGGTCAGCCTGCCGCCCCAGAGGCAGCCACTGTCGAGACACAGATAGTCGTCACCACGGGCAAGTCCCAGTGTCGACCAGTGTCCGAATACGATACGACTGCCCTCACTCTTGCGTCCAGGCACCTTGAACCAAGGCATCAATTGCTTGTTGACTTTGTCTGGATGGCCCTTCTGAAAAAAGTCAGCTTGGCCCTGAGCATCACAGAATCGCAGACGGGTGAAGGTATTAGTAATCAGTCGCAAGCGATCCCAGCCTGAAAGTGACGGGTGCCAACAAGTTGGCTTGTCGCCATACATATGAGGAAAAAACTCTGCATAGTTGTCTGCCCGCAGGTGCGCCTCGATATCATCAGCCAGTTTGTGCGCCAGCCGGAGATCCCATTGCGGCAGGAGGCCGGCATGTACCATGGTGTAGCCCAGGTCCGGGTCGGTGTGTATCAGGGGTTGGCGGCGCAACCAGTCCAACAGTTCGTCCCTATCTGGCGCATCGAGCACGTCTTTCAGGGTATCGCTACCGCGGCGCTTTGAATGGCCACTGGCGATTGCCAGCAAATGCAGGTCGTGATTGCCGAGCACGGTGATAGCACGGTCGCCGAGATCGCGCACAAAACGCAGCACCTTGGCCGATTTCGGGCCACGATTGACAAGATCGCCGGTAAACCAGAGCGTGTCCCGCTCCGGGTCAAACTCGATCTTTTCCAGCAATTTGCGTAGCGGTTTGAAGCAACCCTGCACGTCGCCGATGGCCCAGACTGCCATGAACTTTCCTAGTCGCGAATCCGTGAAACCATGCCGATGGTTGCCTGTATTAGCGCATCGATGGTGCCGGGCTCGCTTGCCGAGTGCCCGGACTTCGGGACGATCTCGAGTTGTGCCAGCGGCCAGGCCTGTGACAATTCGAAGGCATTTTCCAGCGGGCAGATAACATCATAGCGACCATGAATAATGTAGCCCGGTATGTCCGCCAGCTTGCCCGCGTCGCGAAGAATTTGATCAGGCGCGAGAAAGCAGTCGTTGACGAAATAATGGGCCTCGATCCGGGCGAGCGATAAAGCGGTATGTGGCGAGCCAAAAAATTCTACCACCTCGTGCTTGGGTACCAGGTTGGCTGTGCGCCCCTCCCACAGAGACCACGCCTTGGCGGAAGCCATGCGTGCTACTTCGTCCTCACCGGTCAGGCGTCGGTAGTGTGCCTGAACCAGGTCGCCGTGCTCTTCCTCCGGAATCGGTTGGATATAGTCCTGCCAGAAATCCGGAAACATTCTGCTAGTGCCATCTTGGTAGAACCACTGAATCTCCTTTGGCCGGCACAGGAAAATGCCGCGCAGAATCATGCCGGCAACACGCTCGGGGTGCGTTTCGGCATATACGAGCGACAGGGTCGAGCCCCAGGAACCGCCAAACAGCACCCAACGATCGACGTTGAGATATTCACGGATCTTTTCCATGTCGGCGACTAGGTCCTGGGTCGTATTGTTCTCCAGTGATGCATGCGGCACTGATCGACCGCTGCCACGCTGATCAAAAAGAACAATGCGATAGACGTTGGGATCGAAAAATCGGCGATGGTACTCCTCGCAGCCGGCGCCCGGTCCGCCATGAACAAAAAGAACCGGGATCCCGCCAGGGCTACCGCATTCCTCGATATACAGTTCGTGGGTATCGTCGACCTTCAGTCGATGTGTCTGGTCGGGGTGGATGTCGGGAAAAAGTGGATGCATTTGGGCACCATTATTGTCGCTGGGGCGCTCGAATAACAGCGTTTCGAACCTGTTCGAACCTGCTGGTGGGCAAGCGCCATCTACAAGTACTATAACTATTAATAAGGTGGAAAGCGAAAGCCGGGTGTGCGTTGAATAATACTGGTGAAGACCAACAGAAGCTGAAATCAATTTCAGTGCGAGCCAATTATTTTGCACTGCTGGTCAGTATTGCCTCGATTGTCGGCGCGATAATGTTTCTGCTTTTAATCCAGTTCCATGCGCGCCAGGATGCTCATCACCAGATCGAGGCACGTGCACGCGTACTGGGCTATGTCTTTGGTGAACAGGTGCAGTTCTACCGGCGCATCTTTCAGCGCATGGCGGAACGCCAGGAAGTCAACGACCTGTTGTTTCTCGAAAATGAAGCGACCGCCTCAGACTGGGCGCAAAAACAGAATCGCCTGTTACCTGACAGCGTCGGTATGGCGCTGGTCACTGCGCAGGGAAAATTGCTCGGTAATCCCGGTGAACAGTACATTGGCAAGGTCTGTCTCGAGGATCTGCGCACCCGAATCCGGGGCGACAAGCTGCGTGAGCCACCGGTCCATCGGACTATCCCGCGTTACGCACATTTCGACCTGATAACAGATATTCGCGATCCCGAAGGAACCCTGAGCGGCATGTTGTTCGCGTCGATTTCGATAGACGCAATCCAGTCGACGCTCAACAACATTGTCCAGCAGGGTGAAACAGTAGAAATTCTCGATACAAAGAATCATGTATTTGTTGCTGCCGGCAATAAAACGAACCAGAAAAATATTGTTACCTTGTCTCGCGCGGTCCCCAATACCAACTGGACCATGAAGCTGTCGTTTAATGTGCCGTCGCCACCACCGTTTTACTACTGGAGCAGCGCCGGCATCATTCTCGCTGCGGTTTTGTTTTCCGGATCTGTGTTGTACCTGATTCGTTTTTCGTTGAGCGGGCTTATCGGTGAAATGAACAGTATTCGAGGCGGTCTCGAACGCATCGTTACCGGTACTTTCGATGGCTCACTGCCCAGCCCGCAATTTCGTGAAACCGCTGACACCATGCCCGCGATCGAGCGTATCTCCAAGATGATTTACGATCGGAATCAGCTGTTGCAACAGATCAGCGAAACCGATGAACTGACCAGGTTGTTTAATCGACGTCGTATGTTGTACGAATTAAAGCGGGTCATCGCGCAGGCATCTCGCGGTGTCAAGGCGACGGTGGTCTCACTGGATCTGGATTATTTCAAGCCAATCAACGACCGATACGGCCATGCTGTGGGAGATAAAGTGCTTCAGGCCTTCGCTGCAGCATTGATGGAGTCGCGCCGCAGTGCGGATGTCGTGGGACGCATGGGTGGCGACGAGTTTATCGCGATCCTGATTGAGCCGTCAGAAACGGCCGATGCCTGGTACCAGCGACTTAGCCAGAATTTCGCCAAACAACTGCAGGAAATTGGGTCGCCAGAGCAATCGCTCCAATGCACTATTAGTGCTGGAGCCATAACCCTGGTCGCGGAAGACAGCAATACCGAAACGGTACTAAAGCGCGCGGATGTCGCGCTGTATCGGGCCAAGGAGGAAGGCCGCGCCCGGTTGGTTTCTCTCTAGCGGCGGAGTTGATCAGCCAACGGCGCCCAGGCTGTTTTGCTGCACCAGCATTTGGGTCGCCAGACAGGCCTCGATGCGTTTACGTAGGAAGATCATGTCGTAGGGCTTGGTAACATAGTCGTTGGCACCCTCGGTAATCGCATTCAGCATAGTCGCATTGTCATCTTCCGCCGTAACCATGATGACCGGCAGTTGTCCCGGGCCATGGGTTTTACGGATTTCAGACAGAACCTGCAACCCGCTCATGCCCGGCATGATGATGTCGAGCAGGACCAGGTCGATCTTTTCCGCTCCGATCTTTTTAAGCGCCTCCTGGCCACTGGATGCGGTAATGGCCCGGTAACCCAGTTTGTTGATCATGCGTTCCAGTAGATCGATATTGAGCGGATGATCGTCGACCAGCAAGAACGTCAAATCGGCGCTCGCCGCGTGTTGTGGCTGCTCACGATTCGGCAGGTTGATCTCGATTCGGTTGCGCGCAAGATCCATGATCAGTGGCTTGGTCAGATAGTCGGCCGCGCCCAGCAGCAGGCACTTGCGGATAATCTTGTCGGTTGCGTGCGCAGAAAGCATGATCACTGGTGTGCTGCGCGTTTTCGCGTCCGCCTTGATTTGCTTGAGGACCTCGATACCGTCGATGTCCGGCATGCGAACGTCGAGGATGACCAGGTCGAATTTCTGTACCTGCATCAGGTCGAGCGCCTTTCGGCCGCTCTCGGCCTGACTCACCAGATAGCCCTCGCGACCGAGCCGGCGCGAAAGCACATCAAGATTGATCGTCTCGTCATCGACGAGAAGAATGTTCCCCTTCATTGGTTTTTTACCGTTTAATGTTTAAATGCACCCAACTAACTAATAGCAGATTTACGGAAAACAGCCAGAAACCTGCGCAAAAAATAGTCAAACGCGGGCCCTGAATCGCTACGTTCGGCTGGGCCACTTTAAAACTAGCACCCGAATAAAGATCGTGCCAATTGTCCCCATTTTGAACGATTTGGCCCACATCTTGCCTGTTAATTGGGCCAACAAACGATGCGAGGCACCAGAATCCCCTGGCGCCTCGAGCGACACAAGGCTCGTAAACTATGGACGGAAGGGCATCTCAACCGAAAACCATCGGCAAATACCAGGTCGAGCGCCTGTTGGGCCGCGGCGCCACCAGCTCGGTTTATCTGGGCCGCGACCCGTTTAGCAACAAACAGGTGGCAATCAAGGTGGCGACCCCCGAGGTGCTGCACGACCCGAAGCATGGCGCCCAGTACCGTAAGCTCTTTTTCAACGAAGCCGGTCTCGCCGGCAAGCTCAAGCACCCGCACATAGTCAAGTTACTCGACGCGGTGGTGGACGATGACCAGCAGTACATCGTGATGGAACACCTACCGGGCGTCACGCTAGAGCCCTATTGCCAGCCCGACAGCCTGCTCGGCTTTGATCGGGTGGTCGACGTGATCTTCAAGTGCAGCCAGGCCCTGGACTACGCCAGTCGCAAGGGTGTGGTGCATCGCGACATTAAGCCGGCCAACGTCATGTTCGATCATGATGGCGACATCAAGCTCGCCGACTTTGGCGCCGCGCTTTCGTTGCGTTCAACCACCACCCAGATCCTGGGTGCCGTCGGCTCCCTCGCCTACATGGCGCCGGAGCAGTTGCGCCACGAAGCGGTTACGCATCGAAGCGATATCTATTCACTCGGTGTGGTGATGTTCCAGCTGTTGACCGGCCAGTTGCCTCACCAGGCCGACAACCAGGCGGCAATGATTCAGAAGATTCTCAATGAGCCGATGCCGCTGGTTAGCGATTTGCGTCCCGATGTACCGGTGGCGTTGGCATCTATCGTTATGCGAGCGACCGAAAAAGCGCAGAAAGATCGCTATTCGACATGGCTCGAGTTCATCAAGGACTTGAGCGAAGCAGTTGGCGGGCTGGATCTGAAGGCGGGCGACATTGATGACACGCGCAAGTTCCAGTTGTTGCGCAAGCAGGCCTTCTTCGACAACTTTGGCGAGATCGAGTTGTGGCAGGCATTGCGCATTACGCGCTGGGCCAATTTTCCCAAGGGAAAGGTGTTGGTCCAGGAAGGCGATATCGGCAATTCTTTTTTTGTTATCGTAAAAGGCACAGCAAAGGTATTTAAGGACAAGAAACTACTTGGCGTGTTGAATCAGGGCGAACCGTTTGGCGAGATGGTCTGTGTTGAGGAAAATGCAATGCCGCGAACCGGAACTGTAGTCGCCGACACCGACATCGTTGTCGCCAAGATCAGCAAAGACTCGCTGCTGCAGGCCCCGGATTCACTGCAGCTCCGGTTCAGCCGCGCCCTGCTCCGAATCCTCGCGAATCGGTTGACCACCACCGCCAGCCTTTATATTAAGTCGAAATCGTGAAGAAGTGACTGGGTCAGCTGGCAAACATCTTTTCCGCCAGACTGATCACGATGTCGATCACAATGAGAATTACGATATACCATTCCACGCGCAGCGACCTGCGGCTTTGCAGTATGCCCAGGAGTGTGGCCGCAGCCTTGGAGATAAGTGCCAGTTTTCGCTCGATCGCGTCGTGACGTTCGGCGAGCTCATATTCGTCTTCCAGACGCAGATACAGCCTCTCGTACTCCGGATGTTCCCATAACAACTCGGGTTTCTCCGAGACTTCTACGCGCCCCACCATCTTGTTCTCGATCATCAGCGTATCGCCGAGATGTTGTAGTAGTTGTTTGCCTTTTGGGCCCGCTCGGTGCGCCTGGCTCAGGCTTACCGCAAGCGGCTCGATCCGGTCAAAGTGTTTGGCAAGCTCTACTTCGTAATGCGCCAGCACCACGCTCTTGGCAAGGGCGTCAGCAACAACCTGTATGCGTTCCAGGTTGAAGTCTTGCAAATGAATTCGCCCACCTACTATTCCTTCACTGCCGTCGGCATCACGGACCAGTTCAACCTCTTCCCATTCCGGTTCTGGAAAGCGGTCGGTAATCAGGTGCGTGATCTGGTTGGTAAAGGCAATAACCTCGGCCGGTTGCAGGCCAGCCATGACAATCACGCCGTAGCGAAACAGTACGACAACCCCGTTTTCACCGGCGCTCACGGTAAGTGGCGAGCTGGCCAATCGACGCGTCTGTTCGAAAGTGCGCAGGTCGATGCGCTGGCCAACAAACATGGCGCGGATAACAGCAGACGCGTCTTCTGAAAAATAGGATGTCGGCATGTGTCAGGTCTCCCGGCCTTTGTGTCGGCGCTGGTCGATGCGAGCGACCAGCTCGCCCATAATGGTTCGATAGAGTTCGTTGCCGAGAATATGGTCTTCAACCCCGGTTTCGACATTGGGGTTGTCGTTGACCTCCATTACCACGACCTGGCCATCCCGCTCCTTCAGATCAACACCATAAAAGCCATTGCCGATCAGATTCGCCGCGGTACTCGCGGTATTCAGCACGGCTGTCGGAACCTGATCCAGCGCCAGGCATTCGTAGCCGCCTTCCTTGGCCTGTCCGCTCGCATCGTGACGAACGATTTGCCAATGTGCCGGCGACATGTAGTACTTGCAGGCGAACAGCGGCGTGCGATTGAGCAGACCAATGCGCCAATCGAAATCGGTATAAAAATACTCTTGCGCCAGTATCAAATCTGAATCCTTGAACAGGCGCTCCATGATCTGGGCTGCCTCCTGTTCATCCGCTGCCTTGAAAATGCCGCGCGAGAACGAGCCATCGGGGATCTTTAGCACGGCCGGAAAGCCAACGGCCGCACCCACGCTGATGTTCTCTCCTTTGCGCAGGATAACCGTGCGTGGCGTGGCGACGTCGTGCCCGGCGAGCAGTTCTGCCAGGTATACCTTGTTGGTGCATTGCAGAATTGAATCCGGGTCATCGATCACGACCAGGCCCTCGGCGTCCGCCTTCTTGGCAAAGCGATAGGTGTGATGATTGACCGCGGTAGTTTCGCGAATGAACAGGCCATCGTATTCTGCCAGGCGACCATAGTCCTTGCGCGTGATCAGATCGACCTCGACACCCACTTTCTTGCCGGCATCGATAAATTTGCGTAGCGCACCCATGTTCGACGGCGGCAGTTTTTCGTCCGGGTTATGGAGGATCGCCAGATCGTAGCGCGCCTGTGTCGGTGCGCGCCGCGTGCGCCAGCGCGAACTCAGGTAGGCCGTCAAGCTTTGGCCAAAAAAGTCCTGCTGCTCGACACGCAAGCTGTTGAGCGCCAGCGGTTTAACACTGGCTATCTGCCAGCGCTGCGTGCGTCGAAACTCGATTCGCATCAGCGGCATCGGGAACAGGTCAAACAGCTGCCGGGCCACTTCCTGCAGGTCTGCGTCTTCACAGCGACCGAACAGGATATTCACCTCCAGTTTCTGCAGTTCCGGGTCCTGGGTGCGGTGGCGCATTACTCGCTGTACGCGCACATCGAGATCTTCAATGTTGAGACTGTATATCGCCTTGCTGCTGAGATCGGTAATGGCGCGTACCGACGGGATCACCCGGTGCTGCCTTGCCTCACCCAACAGCGAGCAGTAGTACCCGGTGCTGAGATAGCGGTAACCGCGGCAGAGATTGATGACCCGCAGGCCCTTGGTTTTGACGCCATCCTGGCGCAACAAATAATCGCGCGCAGAGACCACTTCAACATCGGGATAACCCGGCTGCCAGTCTTTAGTGTTTTCCACCACAATCAGATGTGAAGGCATGGCTAGTGCTGTACCTCGCCCCGCTCTTCGCGCCGGTATAGCACCAGCGCCGCCTGCTGCGCGCTCTTTCCATATCGTGCCATGGTCTCAAACTCCTTTCTTAGAATTGGCATATTCATCGTGTCCACCACGCTTTTGCCATGTTCAATGTCCACATACGGATCGTGAACATAAATATATTTATCATCGAAGCCGGTGACGACGACCCAGTGCGGAAATTTTTCCCGATAGATTCGATAGGAACTGATCAGGACAATGGGAATACCACCTTGCTCGAACTTCTTCAGCATCGCCGAGACCGACAGCACCCGATGGTGGATTTTCACTTTCAGTTTCTTTAGTTGGCTAACAAAGTCCTCCTGCACCAGGCGCATCACGTCTTTCTTTTCCTGGCTGCGAACCGAGTCCAGGAACATGACGTCATCCTGCTTCACGTACAGCTCGACATCAAATCCCATATGAAACGCTGACAGCGCAAGACCGTGAGGACCACAACCGCCATGACCCGATGTCATGTAGATGGTGGTGGATTCACGCCAAAGCTGCAACTCTACCTTGCGCGACAGCTTTTGTTTGGGCTCCAGTGCCTTCATCGCCATCATCAGCGCGGCCGGTCCGCAGGTGAACTCCAGGGTTTGTCGATAGTACGGCACGCGCGCAAGGTCAGGCTTGAGTTTCGGTTCCAGCCGCTTTTCATAAACCAGCGCTTCCATGTGGTCTTCGTAGTAATCCTTGCGTGTACCGAATTGACGATAACCCATGGACTCATAACGGCGGATCGCCTGTTCGTTGTCCCGGCGAACCTCCAGCCTCAGGGTTATACAATCGTGCTCAATGGCTTCCTGTTCGGCGGACTTGATCAGTTTGGTGCCTACACCCTTCTTTTGTGCGTCCGGGTGCACCGCCAACGAGTACATGCGTGCCAGCGAGGTGCCAGAATTAAACAGCAGGGTGACATAACCCAGTACGTGGCTAAGTTCGTCATAGACCAGGGTGACGGCATTGGCCTTGGTCAACAGGTAGCGAAAGTTTCGGCGGGTAAATCGATCCGTTTCGAAAACGAGTTGCTCGATTTCGACCAGTGAATTGAGGTCGCCCTGTCGGGCTTTGCGGATCATGGGTTGTCCAGAGAAGCGTTTCGCCTCGGTTAAAAAACAGGCTGTAACAATACCGACCATGTCGTTAAAAATATTGTATCCAGCCGACGCGGGCGGGAGTATATTCCGGCGCGTAAATTGCGCAAGAGGTAATTATGAGCGCACCCTCGACAAGCTTCTACCCTGACTTTCGCCAGCTAAGCGATCGCCTGCAGGGTTTTGCCCGCGACTATCCCGAGCTGGCCCGGCTTGATTCCATCGGCAAGAGCCATGAAGGGCGCGACATCTGGCTGCTGACCCTTACCCGTTTTACCACCGGCACCGCCGAATCCCGCCCGGCGCTTTGGGTCGATGCCAATCTCCACAGCATCGAGCTGGTCGGTTCGGTCGCCGCGCTGCAGCTGGCGGAGCTGCTGCTGACAGGCGACGGTGAACGCGAGGACATAGGTCGATGCCTCGATCGCTATACCATATATATATGCCCGCGGGTCAATCCGGATGGCGCCGAGCTGGCGTTGGCAACACCGCCGCGCCTGATTCGCTCCAGCGCCCGCCCATGGCCATTCGACGAGCCGTTACATGATGGCGTTGAGGCGCGTGACATCGACGGCGACGGTCGCGTGCTGACCATGCGTATCCCGGATGCCAACGGGCCATGGAAGATCAGTGAGCGCGAACCGCGGTTGTTGGTGCGGCGCGATCCAGCCGAGAGTGGTGGCCAGTACTATCGCCTGCTGCCCGAGGGTGAAATTCGAAACTACAACGGCACCAACCTGCCCGCTGAAAAGCGTGTTGAGAACCTCGATCTCAATCGCAATTTCCCGGCTGCCTGGCGCGGCGAGCATGAGCAGGCCGGTGCCGGCGCATTCCCGGCATCCGAGCCCGAGGTGCGCGCCGTGGTCGATTTTATTTCGCGCCATAGAAATATCTGCAGCACCATTTCACTGCACTCGTATAGTGGCGCGTTGTTGCGCCCTTTGTCGTACAAGGACGATGACCAGCTGGCGGCCGAAGATCGCTGGGTGTTTGACCAGATTGGCCGCAAAGGCACTGCGCTGACGGGTTACCCGGCAGTGTCCGCCTATCACAACTTTCGTTACCATCCACAGGAAGTCATTACCGGTGCCATGGACGACTGGGTTTACGAACAGTTGGGATGCCTGGCCTGGACCGTGGAGTTGTGGAGCCCGCAACGTCAGGCGGGAATTGATGATTACCACCTGATCGAGTGGTACCGGGACCATCCACTGGAAGACGACATCAAGTTGCTGAAATGGAGCGACGAACAACTGCACGCACAGGGATACGTTGACTGGTATGCATTTGATCATCCGCAGCTTGGCAGGGTTGAACTGGGCGGCTGGGACCTGCTGTTCAGTTTCTGGAATCCGCCAGCCGAGAAACTGGAGGCGGAGGTCAAGCCCGTCGCCGAATGGCTGTTATGGCACGCGCTGATTCATCCAAAACTCGAACTGACGCAGGTCCAGGCAACACCCTTGGCTGACGGTCTCTGGCGCATCCACGCAACGGTACAAAATACCGGCTGGTTGCCGACCGACATCACCAGAAAGGCACGTAAGGAAAAGATGGTTCGAGACGTCCGCTTCGAGCTCGCGTTGCCAGACAACGCCGAACTGGTAAGCGGCGGGAGGCAACACGAGGCCGGTCAGCTTGAAGGCTGGTCGCACAAACCGGTGGCGCCGTTTGCCTTCGGTTCTCGCCCGGCTGACCCGACCGACAACCTGGCGCAGGCGGATTGGGTGGTGCGTGCAACGGCTGGTGCCAGCGTTACGGTGCGTGCAGCCCATGATCGTGCGGGAGAAGTCACACGACATGTTTTGTTATCAACCTAATACCTGTTCGGTTCAGGTCAGGCCCAGGTTTCTCCAGATAGTCGCGGTCGGTTCTGCCCGATTCAGCGTATAAAAGTGCAGTCCCGGCACACCCTGGTCAAGCAGGCGTTCACACATGGCCGTTACCACATCCAGGCCAAATGCGCGGATCGAGTCTAGGTCATCGTCGTAACCTTCCAGCCGGGTCAGGATCCAGCGCGGTATCTCGGCACCGCAGGCATCGGAGAAACGAACGATCTGTTTGTAGTTGGTGATCGGCATAATGCCGGGCACGATCGGGATATCGACACCCATGTCTTGGAGTGAGTCGACAAAACGAAAGTAGGCGTCGGTATTGAAGAAGTACTGGGTAATGGCGCTGTCCGCACCAGCCGCTGCTTTCTTCCTGAAATTTTCCATGTCCTGTTGCAGGCTCGCTGCCTGTGGGTGTTTTTCCGGGTAGGCGGCAACCTCGATATGAAACGCGTCCCCGGTCTCCTTACGAATGAAGGCGATCAGCTTCTCGGCATAGCGAAACACGCCGGGATCAGCCATGCCTTCAGGCAGGTCACCACGCAGGGCGACCAGGCGATTGACGCCCATTTCCTTGTACTGCCCCAGCAGATCGCGGATCTTGTCTTCGGTAGAGCCGATGCAGGTAATGTGGGCCGCCGCCGGAAAGCCTGCCGCCAGAATTTCTTTCAGGGTATCGGCGGTGCCTTCCTGGGTGGTGCCACCGGCACCATAAGTACAGGAAAAGTACGCCGGCTTTAGGCTGACCAGCCCGGTTAATGCCTCGCGCCAGGACTCGCGCCCCTTTTCCGTGCGCGGCGGAAAAAACTCGCAACTGTATTGTCGATCGTTGTTGGCCATGATGGTTACCGTTGAGGCTGGCTGATAGCAGCGGGCACCGTGGTACCGGCACCCGCTGCGACAGAATGGAACAGACCGTCAGTGATTAGTAACGGTAGTGGTCTGGCTTGTACGGGCCGTCGACTGGCACACCAATATAGTCCGCCTGATCCTTGGTGAGTTGGGTCAGGTGTACGCCGATCTTTTCCAGATGCAGCCGTGCCACTTCCTCGTCCAGCTTCTTCGGTAGTACATAGACGCCAACCGGGTACTCTTCCGGCTTGGTATAGAACTCGATCTGCGCCAGCACCTGGTTGGTAAAGGAATTCGACATGACAAAACTCGGGTGACCGGTGGCACAGCCGAGGTTGACCAGACGACCTTCGGCCAGCAGCGTAATGCGATGACCGTCGGGGAACACGATCTGGTCGACCTGCGGTTTGATATTGACCCACTCGTGCTGCTTAAGCTTGTCGACCTGGATCTCGTTGTCAAAATGACCGATGTTGCAGACAATGGCCTGGTCTTTCATCTTGGCCATGTGGTCATAGGTAATGATGTCCTTGTTACCGGTCGTGGTGACATAGATGTCCGCGGTCGGCAGCGCCTCTTCCAGCGTGACCACGCGGTAACCCTCCATTGCCGCCTGCAGCGCACAAATCGGGTCGATCTCTGTAATCCAGACGTTGGCGCCTAGGCCGCGTAGTGACTGGGCCGAACCCTTGCCGACGTCACCATAACCACAGACGACAGCCACCTTGCCGGCGATCATCACGTCTGTGGCGCGCTTGATGCCATCAACCAGTGATTCGCGGCAACCATAAAGGTTGTCGAATTTGGATTTGGTCACGGAGTCATTGACGTTCATGGCCGGGAACAGCAATTCACCCGCCTTGAACATTTCATACAGGCGGTGCACACCTGTGGTGGTTTCCTCGGTAACGCCCTTGATGCCCTGACCGATTTTAGTCCACCTGTTCGGGTCAGTCTTCAACGACGCCTTGAGTGTGGCAATGATCACCTTCCATTCTTCCGGATCGCTGTCCTTGGCATCGGGTACGGCGCCCGCCTTTTCATACTCGGTGCCCTTGTGAACCAGCAAGGTGGCGTCGCCGCCATCGTCGAGGATCATGTTCGGGCCCTCACCGTCCGGCCAGTTCAGCACCTGCTCGGTGCACCACCAGTATTCTTCCAGGGTTTCACCCTTCCAGGCGTAAACCGGAATACCCTCGGCAGCGATGGCGGCAGCTGCGTGATCCTGGGTCGAAAAAATGTTGCACGAGCACCAGCGCACCTGAGCGCCGAGCGCTACCAGGGTCTCGATCAGCACCGCGGTCTGGATGGTCATGTGCAGCGAGCCGGTAATGCGCGCGCCTTTGAGGGGTTTGTCCTTGCCGTACTTTTCACGCAGCGCCATCAGGCCCGGCATTTCGGTTTCAGCAATATTCATTTCCTTGCGGCCCCAATCGGCCAGGGAAATATCGGCGACTTTATAGTCAGAGAAGTTACTGTCGATCACAGCGTTCATCGTCTACTCCTTAAGAAAATGAACGAGCGCCGTTTGTTGCTAAGTGCCTTCTCCGAGCCTGGCAGAATGTTCTGTCGCAACGCTCCTCGAAGAAGGGCCGCCCGGGAGGGCGGATATGAAATATTTAGTTAAACGATATCAATTGACCAGATGCAGAAATAGTTGCGTGTATCAGGCGGCCTTGATGCCCGCCGCGTCTTTCAGCTCGGCTGCCTTGCTGGTGGCTTCCCAGGTAAAGCCGGGCTCGGTGCGACCGAAGTGGCCGTAAGCCGCTGTCTGCTTGTAGCGCGGCTTCAGCAAGTCCAGCTCCTGGACAATAGCCTTGGGTCGCAGGTCAAACAGCTCGCGCACCCACTTGGCAATTTCGCTATCTGCGACACGACCGGTGCCGAAGGTGTCCACGTGGATCGAGACTGGCTGGGCGACGCCGATGGCGTAGGCAACCTGAATTTCACAACGATCCGCCAGGCCGGCGGCAACGACATTCTTCGCCACCCAGCGACCGGCGTAGGCTGCGGAGCGATCTACCTTGGACGGATCCTTGCCGGAGAAAGCGCCGCCACCATGACGACCCATGCCGCCATAGGTATCGACGATAATCTTGCGACCGGTGAGACCACAGTCGCCTACCGGCCCGCCAATAACAAAGCGACCCGTCGGGTTAATGTGGTACTTGGTATCTTTGCTCAACCACTCGGCGGGCAGAACCGGCTTGATGATTTCTTCCATCACAGCTTCCTGCAAATCTTTCTGATCGATCTCCGGGCCATGCTGGGTCGACAGCACCACGGCATCAATGCCCGCTGGCTTGCCGTCAACATACTTTACTGTTACCTGGCTCTTGGCATCGGGACGCAGCCAGGCAAGCTTGCCGTTCTTGCGAACCTCTGCCTGTTTTTTCACCAGCTGGTGCGAGAGCGCGATCGGCATCGGCATCAGCTCCGGGGTCTCACTGGTGGCATAGCCAAACATCAGGCCCTGATCGCCGGCACCCTGTTCTTTCTCGTCGCCTTCGTCGACGCCCATGGCGATATCAACGGATTGCTCACCCAGCGCGTTCAATACGGCGCAGCTGGAGCCGTCGAAACCCATGTCGCTGCTGGTGTAACCGATCTCGTTGACGGTATCGCGAATAATCTTCTCGTAATCAATGTTGGCAGACGTGGTGATCTCCCCGGCGACCAGCACCATACCGGTCTTGGTCAGCGTTTCGCAGGCGACGCGGGAATTCGGGTCCTGGGCCAGCAACGCATCAAGAATGGCGTCCGACACCTGGTCACACATTTTGTCCGGGTGGCCCTCGGAGACCGATTCCGAGGTGAAGAGATAGCTATCTGCCATGAGCGGATTGTTCCTTTTATTTAATAGGTTGAGCCGACGAAGGCGGCAAGTTTACCAATAGATTCGTTCAAATCATAAGAATTCGTAAAAAAAACCGGGCAATTTTGGTGGTATCAGGCCGAAGGAGTGTTTTGCCGGGCGCCTGCCGCCTCTGGGCGCGAAAAATTCGACTTTGCATAAGATAGCGCATCGTAGACCCACATAGATCGAAATATTAGTGCTAATTGGTATGATCTTTCCCACCCTCACCAGTATTTTAGGCACCACTGGTGATTAGTGATCATTATTGATGATGGTGGGAAATCTATCACCATTTTGGCCAAATATCCCAATGCCAGTGGGACCACATACCCACGCACAAATTAATCAACGGTATCGATTTCGTTGCCGAATTCCCGGTGGTGTCATGGTTATAATGCCCCGCTTTCGCAATTCCCGGAATTGTCCTATTTAATAGGTTATTCATGTCCTCAACCGCACCCATCACCCAACAAGCAGACCTGCCCGAGGACTATCGGCCCCGCTTTAGCCTGCGGTTCTTCTCGCCCCGTAACTGGCCGGCGTGGGGGCTGCTAGCCGTGGTCGGCCTGGCGGTGTTGTTGCCACGACCGGTGAGCGGATTTATCGGAGCGCGCATGGGTGACCTGTTTCGCCTCGGCAGTAAAAAACGGCGCCATATTGTCGATGTCAACCTGCGCCTGTGTTTCCCTGAGATGTCAGCCGAACAGCGAGACCAGTTGGCACGCCAGCATTTTCGAATTCATGGCCAGTGCCTGCTCGACATGGGCCTGATCTGGTGGGCGCGTAAAAGTTTTCTTGAGCACTACATCCGGATTGAGGGCCTCGAACACTATCGTGCCGCACTGGATAGTGGTCGCCAGGTCATTTTACTTACCGGCCATTTCAGTGCGCTGGATATTGCCGGTCCTGTGATCTCGCGCCGCCACCCTCAGGTAGGATTGGTTAAACCTATCAGCAACGATATCGGTGACTATTTCATGGCGTACGGCCGCCGTCGCTTTCGCGGCAGGGTGTACTTGCGCGACAAGGGCATGCGATCAATCGTTAAGGCAATCAACGCCGGCTACGGCTTTTACTATTTGCCAGACGAAGACTTTGGTCCGGAGAAGTCGATCTTTGTACCGTTCCTGGCAACCGAGTCTGCTACCATTACCGCGCTGAACAAGTTGGCGAAACTGACCAACGCCGCAGTGCTACCGACGTCTGCTCGTCGAGTGTCGACAAAAGAAGGCTATCGCATTGTGATTCATCCGGCGTTACACGATTTCCCCAGTGACGACGTGGAGGCGGATGCAGTTCGGATGAATCAGTCACTGGCGGACATGGTGGCCGAAGCGCCGGAGCAATACATGTGGACCTTCAAGTTCTTCCGCACTCGACCCAATGGCGAACCATCCCCGTATGATTGACCGTGCGCAGTTCAGTTCACCGCCGCCGCGGTTTCGCGACTACTGGCAACCCCGTTTCTGGCCGGGTTGGCTAGCCTACGGCATGTTTCGCCTGTTCGCGTTTCTGCCGCAGTGGGCAATCTGGAGGCTGGGTCCGGTCCTGGGTGAAATTGCTTTTAGACTGCACCGCACCACGACAATCAAAATCAACCTGGCGTTGTGTTTTCCAGAGCTGTCCGATGGTGAGCGCGAACGGCTTCGCCGTCGCTACTACCATTTCATGGGTCGCGCGTTTCTGGCGCTTGGTCTTTCATGGTTCGGGTCGAGACGACGATTCGAGCGCCTGTTTACCCTGAAGGGCCGCGAATACCTTGAAACGGCACTGGCAAACAAGCAGGGCGTCCTGTTTCTGGCACCGCACTTCATCTTTCTTGAGCATGGCGGCATCTTTGTCTCGCTATTGTATCCGGCTATCGGTCTTTACCGAAAACCGAAAAACCCGATGTTGCACCAGGCGTTGCGTTACGCAACCACGCGACTGGGAGGCATGGTGGTCGAGCGCTATGAAAACCTGAAACCGGTGCTCAAGGCGGTGCGTGAGGGCTACTTTCTGTATTACCTGCCTGATCAGGACCCGGACCGCGCAGACGACGATTTTGTTTTCGCACCGTTTTTCGGCGTACCGGCTGCAACCTATACCGCCTTCGGCAAGCTGGCGCGGGTTACGCGTGCCGCGGTCATTCCGATGGTCAGTCGTATTCGCGCCGACGGAAAGGGTTACGAGGTTGAGTTGCTACCACCGCTGGAAAACTTTCCTACTGGCGATGACGTTGCGGATGCAACCCGGGTGAACCAGGTCATTGAGCAAACCGTGCGCGAGAGCCCGGAACAGTATCTCTGGTCGTACCGCCGTTTTAAATCACGCCCGGATGGCGAGCCTTCCCCTTATGGCAAGAAGTAGAGAGATGCAACGAGAGCTACTGCATCCGCGTTACTGGACCAGCTGGCTTGGTCTGTGGACCTTGCGCCTGATCGCGATGCTGCCGCTACCGGTGCTCGCCCTGATTGGTAGCGGTATCGGCGAGCTCAGCTACCGGCTGCTGTCCTCAAGGCGAGAAATTGCACAGCGAAATATTGGCGCCTGCTTCCCTGATCTTGATGATGACGCACGCCAGAAACTGGTAAGGCGCCACTTCCGGTCGGCGGGCCAGGCCATGCTCGGCACTACCCTCGCCTGGTTCGCAAGCGCCAGGCGTCTGAAACGCTTGTGCCGCACGCGTGATCGTGAGCATCTCGACCAGGCACTGGCGCAGAACCGGCGGGTAATCTTGCTGGTGGCTCATTTCGTCTCAGTCGAGATTGGCGGCATCTTTCTGTCGATCGACACCCCGGTCGTAGATATCTACCGTACCCTGCGCAACCCGGTGTTTAACCGCGCAGGCAAGCTAAGCTGTGAGCGCTTCAAGGGCACCATGGTGGAAATGAGCGAGGGCATTACTGCTGCCATCAGGGAGGCTAAAAAGGGGGCGTTGCTGCACTACATCCCGGATCAGGATGCGGGCACGAAAAACGCGGCGTTTATCCCGTTTTTTGGCGTACCGGCTGCAACCATTACCATGCTCGGGCGCCTGGCAAATATCACCGACGCCCTGGTGATACCTTGTTTTACCCGGCAACTACCCTGGGGCCGCGGCTACGAGATTATCTTTGAGCCGCCGCTGGAGCAGTTCCCGACCGATGATGCCCTTGCTGACGCACGCCGGATGAACGAAGTGATAGAAAGGGCTGTTCTGCAGATGCCGGAGCAATACTTCTGGGTACACAAGCGTTTCAAGACAAGGCCGCCCGGCGAGCCGGATTTCTATGAAAAATAAAGGCCGCCTTTCAAGGGATTCCTCGTTGCATCTCCCCGGTTTGTTTATATAGTTTTAATAAGCACCGGGGACTTCACCCCGGGTAAAGTTGTGCGCCGGTAAGCAGGCGAAACAGGGACCCAGTTATGTCGGCTACCATGAAACCGCAATCCAACGTTGCCTTGCCGGTAGGCTACCGGCTTGGCGAGTACGTGATCGAAAGCGTGCTCGGTAAGGGCGGTTTTGGCATTACCTACAAGGCGCGCGATACCAAGCTCAGCGCGACGGTGGCGATCAAGGAATACTTTCCGCAGGCCGTTGCTACCCGCGCAGCGGAAAATACCATTCGACCGTTTACCAACGGGGTCGCGGACTTCAAGTGGGGCCTGCAGGAGTTTCTGAAGGAAGCACAAGCGCTCGCCAGGTTCAAGCACCAGCATATCGTTCGCGTATTGCGTTTCGTGGAGGCCAATGCCACCGCCTACATGGTGATGGAATACGAGGATGGTGAAAGCCTCGATGTCTACCTGAAACGCAGCGGCGGATATCTCAACGAGCAGATGTTACTCAATGTCTTCATCCCGGTGTTGAGCGGTCTGCAGGCAGTGCACGATGCCGGCCTGCTGCATCTTGATATCAAACCCGACAATATTTACCTGCGCAGCAACGGCCAGCCAATGCTGATCGATTTTGGCTCGGCGAGACAAGCCAAGACCGATGGCGAGCAGACCGGCAAGATTGCACTGACCCCGGCGTACTCTGCTATCGAGCAGTACCCGGGGGTCGGCGACACCGGGCCCTGGAGCGATGTCTATTCGATGGGCGCAACATTGTACCGGTGCATCATTGGCAAGGCTCCCGCGGACTCATTGCAGCGTTATCAGGCGAAACAGGCAAAGCTGGTTGATCCCTACCTTCCTGCAATCGAATTTGATCGCCCGATCTATTCGAAGCACATCCGCGAAAGCGTCGATCTGGCAATGGCGTTGATGCCGGAGGCACGGCCGCAAAGCGCGCAGCTGCTGCAAAAGGCCCTGATGGGGCAACGCATCACCGAGGAAGACGGCAAAAAAATCATACGGCCTTCCGGCAATTTCCGGCCGGACCTGATTCCCGACGTCGGGACACCGATGACGTACACCCGGAAAAAGAAAACCCGCAGTTTTCTGGAAAAACTTTTTTTCGCCACGGTACTGCTTCCGGCGCTGGCGATATTCGCGATCAAGTTGATGGTGCAATTCGAGGTGATTTCCGAGCCGGAGCTGTTTGACCGGATCGAGACGTTTCGTATCAATACCGCTAGTAACGTAAACGCCGGTATTGATCAGCTGGACGCAACGCTCTATGACAAATGGGGCCTTCGTATCAAGCCAAGAAAGTCTGCAACGGCCGCTAACGCGGCACCAACTGAGCCACAGGACCAGGTAGCCGCGCTTGTTGAGATACCGCCGTTCAAGCTCGACAAGGCAATCAGCCATACACTTAAGGGGCATCGCGCGGATGTTGTCTCGTTCGCTTTTCTGCGCGCTGGCAAAGCGCTCGCCTCCCTGGATAACGCTGGCGGTGTGCGCTTATGGGATACGGTCACTGGCGTGTCATTGCATCGCCTGGGTAATGCCAGTCAGTTTGTCCGCGCCATTGCGGCATCGCCGGATGGTAGTCAACTGGCATGGGCCGTTTCGCAGGAAATTTTCCTGCACGATATCGACCAGGCGAAAAATATCGCCAGGATCAGAGATCACGATGGCAATGTGCTCTCGCTTCGGTATTCGCCCAATGGCCAGATGCTGGCGGCAGTGACCGACAACCGTTCAATTTACGTCTGGCAGATGCCCGATGCAAAACTGGTGCATCGTATCGGTAACCTTCGGGAAGAGATCAATACGATCACCTTCTCCCCCAATAGCCGACTACTGGCAATGGCAGATACTCGTGGTGAGATTCGTATTGTCTCTGCCTCCAACGGTGGCGAGATTGCGAAATTCTTCGGCATCCGGGAAGGCGAGTCGATCGACGCATTGGCGTACTCTCCCGATGGTCATTGGCTTGCCAGCAGTGGCCCGCAAGCCTTTCTCAAATTCTGGGATACCGGTATCGAGGTCAATGACCGCCTGATCAATGGTGTTCCCGGTGCGCTCAAGACCTTGCAGTTCAGTCCCGATAGCAAATGGTTGCTGGCTGCCAGTGACGGCGACGTTGTACAGGTGTGGGACGTCGACAAGGGAGAACTGGCCAAAGAATTTAAATCGGATCACAAGGGCCTGACCTCGATGTCGATCGCGGCGGATGGACAGGTGTTGGCGACCGCCGGACAGGACAAGCGTATTCGCCTTTGGCGCTAGTCGTGGTCAGTTGCGCCAGAAGGTGCGGGTGAACAGCACCAGCAGGGTAAACAATTCCAGTCGACCGAGGAGCATGGCAAAGCACAGGACCCACTTGCCGGTGGCAGTCAAGCTCGCATAATTGTTGGCGACGTCACCCAGGCCCGGACCCAGGTTGGTCATGGTCGCCGCCACGGCGGAAAACGCTGTGATCAGGTCAATGCCCGTGCCCATCATTATTAGTGACAGTATCGCGAAGCTCACCACGTACAGCGAGAAGAAACCCCAGACGGCGTTCAACACTGCGTCGTCAGTGGGCCTGCCGCCGATCTTGACCGGATAGATCGCCGCCGGGTGGACCAGCCGAAATATTTCCCGCACACCCTGCTTGTACAGCAATAGAGCGCGGATCACTTTCATGCCGCCGGCCGTGGAACCGGCGCAACCACCTATGAATGCTGCCGTTACCAGCAGTACCGGCAGATACACCGGCCAGTTGGCGAAGCCGGTGGTGGTAAAGCCGGTGGTGGTAGCGATGCTGACCGCCTGGAACACCGCGTGATGCAGGGTGTCTTGCCAGCCGTCAAAGGTGCGCATTACCAGAAGAGTGGCAGTCGTGATCAATACCACCACCAGCAGAATGGTCAGGTAGGCGCGTACCTCGGCGTCCAGGAAGTACGGTCGAATACTGCGATGCCGCCAGGCGCCGAAGTGTAAGGCGAAATTCACACCAGCAAGAACCATGAACACAATTGCTACCGCACTTACGGTCGGGTCGTTGAAGTAGCCCATGCTCTGATCGTGGGTAGAAAAGCCGCCAATGGCGATGGTGGAAAAACTGTGACCAATGGCGTCGAAGACGGTCATGCCAGCGACCCAGTAGGCGATGGCGCAGGCAACCGTTAAGCCTAGGTAGATATACCACAGGGCCTTGGCGGTCTCCGAGATGCGCGGCATCAGCTTCGTGTCTTTTAACGGGCCAGGCGTTTCGGCACGGTACAGCTGCATGCCGCCGACGCCGAGCATCGGCATCACGGCCAGGGCCAGTACCACGATGCCCATGCCACCAAGCCATTGTAGCTGTTGTCGATAATAGCGAATCGATTCTGGCAGCTCGTCGATACCGGTGAGCACGGTTGCGCCCGTTGTAGTCAGTCCCGAGATCGACTCAAAGAAGGCGTCGGTAAACGTCAGGTGCGGATGGTGGGCCAGCGATAACGGCAGCGAACCGCTGAGCGCCAGTAACACCCAGAACAGGGTAACGATGACGAAGCCGTCGCGCACACGTATGTCGCGACGCTTGTTGCGCACGGGTAGCCACAAGAGAATGCCCAGTATTAGTGTGATGAACAGTGGTGTGGCAAAGGCGAAGTGGGCGCCATCGAGATAAAATGCTGAAACGAACAGGGGTGGCAACAGCGTAGTGCTGAAGGTCATCAGCAACAGGCCCATCACCCGCAGTATCACGATCAGCTGCATCGTCAGAGGAAGCCGAAGGACACCTGAAACAGTTTTTCGACGTCGGGTATATGGCGTTTGTCGACCAGGAACAGGATCACGTGATCGTCAGATTCGATCACCGTGTCGTGGTGGGCCATTAACACTTCCTTGCCGCGTACGATGGCGCCCATGGTCACGCCACGGGGTAGCTTGATGTCTTCAATGGCGCGGCCGACGACCTTGGAGGTGTTGGCATCGCCATGTGCGACCGCTTCGATTGCCTCGGCGGCACCGCGGCGCAGCGCATGCACCGCCACCACGTCACCGCGGCGCACGTGCGCCAGCAATGAACCGATCGTCGCCTGTTGCGGTGAAATGGCGATATCCATGTTGCCGACATTCTGCACCAGGTCGACATAGGAGCCGCGGTTAATAAGCGACATGACCTTGCGTGCCCCCAGGCGTTTGGCCAGCATTGCCGAAAGGATATTGGCTTCGTCATCGTTGGTCAGTGCGCAGAAAACATCCGTATCGGAAATGCCCTCCTGCATCAGCAGTTCTTCGTCGGCAGCGTCACCCAGCAGAACGATGGTTTTCTGCAAATGTTCGGCAACTTCGCGACTTCGGATCGGGTTGTGGTCAATGAGCTTGACCGAATAGCCGCGGGTCTCGAGGCTGGCCGCCAGCCGCCGTCCGATGTTGCCGCCGCCAGCAAGCATCACCCGTCGTACCGGCTTTTCCAGTTTGCGCAATTCACTCATGACCGTGCGCAGGTGTTGTTTGGCCGCGATGAAGAAGACTTCGTCATCGACCTCGATAACGGTGTTGCCTTCGGGCGGGATCGGTCGATCCTGGCGATAGATGGCCGCGACCCTGCTGTCGATACCTGGCAAGTGATCGCGCAGCTCGCGAATCTCGTGACCAACCAATGGCCCGCCCTTGAGTGCTTTCATCGCGACCAGTTGTACCATGCCGCCAGCAAAGTCCAGCACCTGTAGCGCTGACGGATACTCGATCAGTCGCTGGATGTAATCGGTAACGATTTGTTCCGGGCTGATAATGACATCAATCGGGATCGCTTCCTGCGCGAAAATCTCGGGGTGCGAGAGGTACTCTGCGTCGCGGATGCGTGCAATCTTGGTCGGGGTATGAAACAGGGTGTAGGCGATCTGGCATGCCGCCATGTTGACCTCGTCGCTATTGGTAACGGCAAGGATCATATCGGCATCTTCGGCACCGGCACGACGCAGGGTATCAGGGTGCGCACCATTACCCTCAACGGTCCGCAGGTCCAGTCTGTTTTGAAGGTCCTGCAAGCGCCGGGCGTCGGTGTCAATGACAGTGATGTCATTGGCCTCGTTGACGAGATTTTCTGATACCGATGTGCCGACCTGACCGGCACCCAGAATTATTATTTTCATGATTGGCTAGGGTAATCCTATTGCCGGTCGGGTTGAAGCCCTAATTGCTGCTAGCGTTTCTTGATCTCTTTGGGATTGATGCCAAGGCTCTTCATCTTGCGGTAGAGATGGGTGCGCTCCATCCCGGCAATCTCCGCCATCGCGGTGACATTGCCCTCCGTATGTTCCAGGTTGTATTCCAGGTACAGACGTTCGAATCCGTCGCGTGCCTCGCGTAGCGGGCCGTCAAACAGCGCCGCCGGCAAAGCCAGGGTTGTTTGCGCCGGCGCCTGGCCCAGTGCCACGCGCACCTCGTCGGCCTCGATTTGTTCGTCCTGGCGCAGGATCAACAGGCGCTGGATTAGGTTTTTCAGCTCACGAATGTTGCCCGGCCAGGAGTGATGTTTCAGCGCAGTGATGGCCTCACGTGTGGGTGCACGCCGGTACAAGTGTTCATGGTCCGCAAACCAGTCGAGATAGTACTCGACCAGGGCATCGATATCGTCAACGTGCTCACGCAGGGGCGGGATATGCAGTGGCAGTACGTTGAGTCGATAGTACAGGTCCTCCCGGAAGCGGCCTTCCGCAACCGCCTTTGCCAGGTCCTGGTTGGTGGCCGCCAGGATTCGCACGTTCATGGTCACCGCCTGTTTGCCGCCAACCCGCAGGAACCGGCCCTCCTCAAGCGCGTTCAAGAGTTGGGCCTGGGTGGCGGGATCGAGATCGCCGATCTCGTCCAGCAACAGGGTGCCACCACTCGCCTGTTCAAAGCTTCCAGGAACGAAACCGTCATCGGTCTCACTGCCGAAAAGTTGCACGGCAATGTTGGCTACCGGGATCGCTCCTAGGCTGACCTCGACAAACGGCTGATCGCCACGGGCGCTGCGACGATGCAGGTAACGCGCGGCCACCGCCTTGCCACTGCCCGGCTCGCCGGTGATCAGGACCCAGGTGTCGGTGCCGGCGATGCGCGCGATATCTGCACGCAGGTTTTGCATCACGCTGCTGGTGCCGATCAGGTCGGCATGCGCGTGCATGCCGCTTCGCAGGCGGAGGTTTTCCTTGCGCAGGCGTTCGGCCTGCAGGGCACGGGACAAGGTGACCAGAAGCTTTGCCATTGATACGGGCTTCTCGATGAAGTCATAGGCGCCCAGCCTCGTTGCTTCCACTGCAGTTTCAATGTTGCCGTGCCCCGACATCATCACCACCGGCATCTCTGGCCGGCCCGTGTTTGCCCATTCCTTTAATAATGCAATGCCGTCGGTATCGGGCATCCAGATGTCTAGCAGCACCAGGTCCGGCGGGCTGGTTTTAACCTGTTTGCGCGCGCTGGCTGCATTTTCGGCGGACGCGACCCGATAGCCCTCGTCTTCAAGGATCTCCTGAACCAGGCGGCGGATATCCGGCTCATCATCGACAACGAGTATGCGTTCACCGCTCACGCGCGTTTCTCCTGTTTCTGCTCGGGGGTTACGCCGATCTGGGCTATCGGTAACCGAATCTCGACACGGGCGCCGTGGCCGGTATTGTCTGCACTGAGACTGCCGGAATGCTCTTCGACAATTTTCTTTACGATCGCGAGGCCCAGTCCGCTACCTTTTTCCTTGTCAGTGGCATAGGGCTCAAACAGACGATCCATCATTAATTCGGGAAAGCCGGGTCCGTTGTCCTCAACAACCAGTTCCAGGTAATGGTGCTCCGACTTTCCGTTCAGTCGTGTTTCGATCCTGATTTCCGGCGATTTCGTTTCGGCCAGCGCATCCTGCGAATTGGTAATCAGGTTGTGCAGCACCTGGCGCAGCCGGCCACTGTCGGCCTTGATGTCGGGCAGGGCTTCATCCAGCTCCAGTTCGATCGGGAGGCCCTTGCCGGATTTGCCGCGATACATGTCGGCAACATCGCGAATCAATGTATTCAGGTTTAGCGGCGTCGCCTGTATCTGCGGAGGCCGTGCGTAGTTGGAGAAGGCGTTGACCATCGACTTCAGCGCTTCCACCTGGTCGACAATCGTGCGCGTCGAGCGGTCCAGGGTTTCACGTTCCTTGTCCGGCAGTGAGTCCATGCACTTGTAACGAATGCGCTCCGCCGATAGTTGAATCGGCGTCAACGGATTCTTGATTTCGTGTGCCAGTCGCCGTGCGACTTCCGACCAGGCCGCATCCCGCTGTGCCTGGATCATGGTAGTTACGTCATCAAACACCAGCACGTAGCCACCATGACGCCCGCGCAAACCCGGTAGCCTCGTGCCTCGCAACATCAGCACGGTTCGGTTGGCGCCGTCCTGCAGCACGACCTCGGATTGCCAGTCTGGTGAACCATTTTCCATATGGTGGCTCAGGACATCCTCAAACGGGATCAATCTCGGCTCGGTTTCCACAATCCAGCCCAGCCGTCGGCCTATGCCGGGCTCGAGATCTACCCCGAGGATGTCATTGGCGACGGTGTTGTAGGTGCGCAGATTGCCGCGCGTATCAAACGACAGCACGCCGGAGGACAGGTGGGTCAGCACCGTTTCCAGATAAGTGCGCTGTACCTCTGCCTCACGCTGGCCGCGCTTGATCTCGGTTTGCGCGCGATGAATACGTTCTGTCATTTCATTGAATGACTTCACCAGCACACCCAGCTCGTCATTGCCCGGTACCGGCAGTCGCTTGCGGTAATCACCGTCGGCAACCGCGGCGGTTCCCTGGGCGAGATCGCGAATCGGGCGAACCAGGCGCCGTGCCGCAAAAATAGATGCCCACAGCGCGATCAGGATGGTGATCAGCGCGACCAGCGACAGCGTCAGGGTAAAGCCGAACTTGAGTGGGCCGCGGAGATACACCAGCTTCTCGTACTCGGCGAAAGCTGATTGTACGCTCTCGCCCAGGTTGGCGTAGCGCGTTGGCAACGGTTGCAATACCTGCAGGATACGATCCGCCACACCAACATCACGCGAATAAACCGGGACGACGACGCGCAGCTGTAATTCGCCGCCGGCAACCGGATCGAGGTTGGCGTAAGACAGGCCGCGTCGAATCTGTGATCGAATCGCCTCGCCCGGCGAGTCCGGCAACAGTGTATCGGCCTCCAGCCCCTCCTGGCTGCTGGACGCAATGACCAGGCCGTCCTGGTCAAACAGCGAGATCTCGCCGAGCGTATATTGTTCGCGCAACAGGTTCAGGGTGGGCGCCGCCAGTCGCGTCGATGTCCCCGAAAGCTCGGCGGCCATGTCGTGTGTTTTTGACACCAGATCCTGCTTGATGGCATCAAGCGACGTGCGGCCGAGCAACAGCGCGTCGTCGAGCGCCTTTTCTACCCGAACGTCGAACCAGGAATCGATACCGCGGTTGATCGCCTGCAACGAAAAGAAGAACACCACCAGGACCGGAACAATGGCAATGACCACGGTCATGGAAAACAGGCGCAGCGTCAAGCGTGAACCTATGGCGCCCTCCCGGTATTGAGTCGCCAGCTTGTAAACATTGGTGCCGATCAGCACCAGCATTAGCACGATGCCAATCAGGTTAATCAGCAACAACAACGAATAGAGATTGCCAAACCGGTCGGAGTTCTGGGTGGCGGCGTTCATCATTATCAGTGCCACCAGCAACAGGCCCGAGAGCAGTGCAACCGGGTGAACACGGCGAAGCAGTTTTTTTACTGTTGTACTGTCCATGTGGTCCAACCGCTGTTCAGGTGCCAGTCTAGACTGGTATAGGCTACCGGCCGCAAAGGCGCCGGCAGGGTTTCGATGTCGAGACTGACGCGGGTGTCGAGCAACAACGCGTTTTCGCTATCGGTAATGGCGTTGATCGGAAATTCGCGATCGTTAATCGTGCCCATGTGCCGAAGCGCCTGCTGCAAAGACGTGAAGCTTTCCAGTACCTCGGCGCCATCCCGGATTTCGCTCACCAGGTACTGCCCCGAGAGCGCGTGAAACCGGATCTGGCGACGCAGGCGCCAGTCTGACAGTCGTCGCGCCCACAGAATCGGCCGCGTGCGATACAGGCGGAGCTCAATGTCGATATCAAGCGGGATGCCTTTGGACACGGCCTCCTCCACCTTGGTGTTCAGCCCGAGCTCAAGGTTTCCACTAACGATCACCTTTCCAGCGTCCAGCCGGGCCCGCATCTGGCTGACGTCGAAATCCGCTGAGCCGGGAGTCGTCAGCAGAAACCACATCAGCGCCGGAATCGCGACAAGCCAGGCCTTAGCGTTTTTGAATGCATCCATAGTAAAACCCGTCGAGCCCGGAGTCCCCGGGGAGTATCTGGTAGCCGGGGTCTCGTCTTTGCGCCCACGGCAAGTTGAGTGCGACTTCATCGGCGTCATCGTGCCGCGAGAGAAAACGTCGCAACTGCAATTCGTTTTCTTCCGGCAGTATCGAGCAGGTGACATATAAAAGCTTACCGCCACTGTCCAGTAACGGCCACAAGGCATCAAGGATTTTGCTCTGTAGTTGCACCGCCGCGCTGATCTGCCCGGGTGTGCGGTGCAGCTTGATGTCCGGATGTCGACGGATCACCCCGGTCGCTGAGCACGGTGCATCCAGCAGTATGCGCTGATAGGGCGTGCCATCCCACCAGCTATCCGGCGCCGAGGCGTCGGCAATATGCAGTTCGCCGGTGAGACCCAGCCGAGCCAGGTTCTGGCCAATGCGCTCGGCGCGTGTCGCCGAGTTTTCCACCATCTCCAGGCTGGCCAGCGCCGGTTCGTGCTCGAGTATATGGCAGGCCTTGCCACCCGGGGCGGCACAGGCGTCGAGCACACGTTGACCCGGCGCCAGGTCAAGCAAAGTCGCTGCGAGTTGGGCGGCGCCATCCTGTACCGACACCCGGCCCTGGCTAAATCCCGGCAGTTGCGTGACGGGCACCGGCCGGCCCAGCACGATACCGTTAGTGCAACAGTCAAGCTTGTCAGCAACTATTTCGGCCGACTCGAGTTCGGCCAGGTAGTCATCACGGCTGGCCTGGCGCGCATTAACCCGAAGATGCATCGGCGGCCGCTGGTTGTTGGCCTCGAGCATGGCTTGCCACGAGTCAGGATAGTGTTCGCGAATCTTCCCGATCAGCCAGTCGGGGTGATTGAATCTGGCCTCGGTAACGCTATCGGCTTGCCGGTACAACTGTTCGTGCTCCCGCTGGGCCCGGCGCAGGCAGGCGTTGACCAGGCCGCTGGCCCAGTTCTTTTTCAGCACACGGGTGACGGCGACCGTTTCGTTGACCGCGGCATGTGCCTTGGTCTCCATGTAGGCCAGCTCGTACAAACCGACGAGTATTAATAGGTGTATATCGTGGTCATGGTCTTTCAGTGGCTTTTTCAGAAGTTGTGCGGCGATGGCGTTGAGCTGGTAATAATGGCGCAAAACGCCGTATAACAGTTCCTGCAGCCAGGGCCGATCCCGGCTGTCCCCCAGGGCGCTGAGCGCCGCATCAAGAGGCTGGCCGTTTTCGATAATTTGTCGCAGAGCCCGGACGGCTAACAAGCGAGGATTGGCAGGTTTTGTTGACATCGTCGGTACGGTTTAGCGCAAGCGCTCACCGGATGTCAGTGCGTGGCCGTTCAGAAACTCACGCACCGTTTGCGGCTTACCACCGGCAAGCTGGAGTTGTTCAATGCGTAACCGGCCTTCGCCGGTCGCCACAACAACGCCGTCACCATCGGCCTGTATCACCGTGCCCGGTGTTTCTTCTGTTGGCGCCTCAATTGCCGACGCCTTTCGCAAGCGCAGCTTTCGTTCACCCCATGTGCAGCTGCAGCCGGGCCACGGCTCAAATGCCCGAATCCTGCGCGCCAGTAGTTCGGCGGGCAGATGCCAGTCGATTTCACCCTCCGCCTTGTTGAGTTTGCGGGCGTAGGTCGCGAGTGAGTCGTCCTGGGGTTCAGGCGTGATTTCGCCAGCGGCCAGCCTGGACAGGGCTGTGACCAGGGCCTCTGCACCAAGTACCGCCAGCCGGTCGTGCAGGCTGCCGCCGGTGTCGTCGGGCGCAATTCCGGTGCTCGCTTTCAGCAACATGTCGCCGGTATCAAGCCCGGCATCCATTTGCATAATGGTGACGCCGCTCTCGCTGTCGCCGGCCTCAATGGCCCGCTGTATCGGGGCGGCACCACGCCATCGTGGCAACAGCGAGGCATGCACATTCAGGCAACCCAGTTTCGGGATGGTGAGTATGGTCGCGGGCAAGATCAGTCCGTAGGCCACGACGATCATGGCATCGGTGCCAAGCGCCTCCAGTTGCTCGGCCTCGTTTTTCAGGGTCTGCGGCTGATACACCGGGAGATGGTGCTTTAACGCACAGGCCTTGACCGGGCTTGGCTGGAGTTTACGACCGCGACCCGCGGGTCGGTCGGGTTGAGTGTAGACCGCGACCACCTCATGACCGGCAGCGATCAATGCCTCCAGGCATGGGACCGCGAAATCCGGCGTACCCGCAAAGATCAGCCGCACGTCACGCCGCCCTAAAGCGCCACGCGCTGGCGTTTTTGCAGCTTCTTGCCGATTCGTTGCTGTTTCAGGGGGGAGAGGTAATCAACAAAGACCTTGCCGTCGAGATGGTCGATCTCGTGCTGAATGCATACTGCCAAAAGGTCGTCTGCCTCCATTTCAAACGGCTTGCCGTTTTCATCCATGGCCTTGACCCGGATCCGTTCGGCCCGCTGGACATTGTCATAGACGCCGGGCACCGACAGGCAGCCCTCCTCCATGACGGTTTCACCTTGCAAATCAGCAAGTTGTGGGTTGATCAAGACCTTGAGATCGCTCTTGTCCGGGGTGATATCGATCACGATCACGCGCTGGTGCACGTCAATCTGCGTCGCAGCCAGGCCGATGCCGGGTGCGGCATACATGGTCTCCGCCATGTCTTTTACCAGGGTGCGGATGGAGTCATCAAACACCTCTACCGGCTTTGCCACCGTGCGCAGTCTCGGATCCGGGTAATGTAAAATTTCTCGCAGGGCCATGATTTCAGGGCCGGTCAGGTCGCCGGCAGTTAGTTTCTATTCTTACTAAAGTGGTTTATTATCCGGTCAAATACGACTGAATAACAAGAAAATTTTCCTTTTCTGGTACCTTGGATTTGAGTCCCCGCTTGGCTACACTGAAAGCCAGGCATAATAAGGAAGACCACCAATGTCGGGCAATTTTAGCCGTTTTTTAATCCTTGTGTTGAGTATCGCTGTGTTCGCTTTCGGTGCTGTGCGCGCCGACACCGTCGAGCTTAAGGAAGGACACCCCGATCGCTATATCGTGGTCAAGGGCGACACCCTCTGGGATATCTCCGCACGGTTCCTGAAAAGCCCCTGGCACTGGCCACGAATCTGGAAAATCAATCAGCAGATTGCCAACCCCCACCTGATCTATCCCGGTGATGTCATCGTCCTGACCTATGGTGCAGATGGCCAGCCCATGCTGAGCGTGCAGCGTACAGAGAAGCTGGCGCCACCGACCACCGAGACCCTCGAGGGCGCACCATCACCGACCACTGAAACCATGGGCGACGGCCGCACGGTCAAATTGTCGCCAAAGGTGCGTGTTGAATCGCTCGAGAGCGCGATCCCGACCATTCCACCGGCTGAGATCGCGCCCTATTTAAGCAAGCCCCTGGTCGTTGGTAGAACCGAGCTGGAGCAGGCCGGCTATGTCACGGTTGGCCTCGATGATCGACTGATACTCGGTGCCGGCAGCGAGTTCTACGCGCGCGGTATCAACAATCGTGAAGAAGAGTTCAAGATATTCCGTCAGGGTGAAGAGTTGCGCGATCCGGAGTCCGGAAAGGTACTGGCTTGGGAAGCGGTCGACCTTGGCGATGCTCGCATGCTTGAGCCCGGTGATCCGGCCAAGCTGGTGATTGTCGCTGCGCGGCAGGAGATTCAGCCGCGTGACCGTCTGCTGGTCTCGCCAAAGCAGGAGGCATTGCCTTACTACGCACCGCGACCACCAAAGAAAAAGGTCAGAGGCTGGATCCTGGCAGCTGAAAACACGGTCGCGGAAATCGGGCCCAACGTCGTGGTCGCACTAAGCGTTGGCCGCAAGGACGGCGTTGAGGACGGTAATGTGTTGCGAATCATGCGACACGCCGGTAAAGAGCGCGATCCGGTAACGCGTCGCAATTATATGCTGCCGGAGGAAGAGTCAGGGCTGGTCATGATTTTCCGCACTTTTGACGAAGTCAGTTACGGCCTGATAATGTCGGCATCACAGCCGATCCATATTAATGATGCTGTGATTACGCCCTGACGTAACTGCGTTAGGGCCTGCTGAATTTGAAACCGGACAAGGATGTCACGGTCAACAATGGTGAACCGGGATGCAACTCACCCCAACCCTGGAATGCTGGCTGAGGCTCAGCCGGGCCCCTGGTGTCGGTAGCGCCACGCTACTGGCACTGCTCGAATCCTTCGATTCCCCCGAAAATATCGTCGGTGCCTCGCATGCACAATTGCGCCGCTGTGTCGGCGACGATCCCGGTCTGCTTGGTGGTATCACCGCCGAACCCGATCCGGCCCAACATCAGTCAGATCTGGAATGGCTACAGCAAGACGAGAGCTATTTAATAACAATACTCGACCCGGCTTATCCACCTCTACTGCATGAAATTACCGACCCTCCGGCGTTACTTTATGTGCGCGGCGATCCAGCCCTGTTGTCGATGCCGCAACTGGCCATCGTTGGTAGTCGCAATCCCACCCCCGCGGGCGCGGAAAACGCCCGCGCCTTTGCCCGCGCCCTCGCGGGTAGCGGTCTTACCATTACGAGCGGTTTTGCACTGGGTATCGATGCTGCAGCGCACCGCGGTGCGCTGGAGGGTCACGGCAGCACCGTCGCCGTGGTGGGTACCGGCGTCGACCGGGTGTATCCGGCACGACACCATCAGCTGGCACACGAGGTCGCGGAGCATGGCGCCATTGTCTCGGAGTATCCGTTGGGCACGGCGCCACTGCGGGAGAACTTTCCGCGGCGGAATCGAATCATTTCCGGTTTGAGTCTGGGCGCCCTGGTGGTTGAGGCAGCGTTGCGCAGCGGCTCCCTGATTACCGCGAGACTGGCAAGCGAACAGGGCCGCGAAGTCTTTGCGATCCCCGGGTCAATTCATTCACCGCTTTCCAAGGGCTGTCATCAGCTGATTCGTCAGGGCGCCAAGCTGGTGGAAACGGCAGGTGATGTCGTTGAAGAACTGGCGGCACTGGTGGGATCGCTTCGGGCGGTGAGCGATGCCACGGCCGAGTCACCCTCGGCACCAGACGAGGAGGCAAACCCGCTGCTTGAATACCTGGGATACGACCCGATTGATATAGATACACTGGTTGAACGCAGCGGATTGACGCCAGAAGCCATTTCCTCCATGCTGTTGGCGATGGAGCTTGCTGGCGAGGTGCAAACCTGCGCAGGAGGCAAGTACCAACGCATACATGCGTAAAAGGTTTATGATGAAAGAAAGCGAAAGCATGTTTGATGTATTGATGTACCTCTTCGAGAATTACATGGAAGAGGGCTCCGAGTTTACTCCCGACCACGATTCCCTTGTATTTGAGCTGACCGAAGCCGGTTTCCCCAGCGGCGAAGTGAACAAGGCGTTTTCCTGGCTGGAAGACCTGACCAATCTTCGCAACAACGAATCCGAGTTGCCCGAGCCACCGCGCAGTGATTCGTTCCGCATGTATTCGCCTGAAGAACAGGAACAGCTGGACCCGGAAGCGCGTGGATTTATCATGTTCATGGAGCAGAGTGGCGTACTCGATGCGGTGACGCGCGAGCTCGTTATTGATCGCGTCATGGCGCTCGATCTCGACGGCATCTCGCTCGAACAACTCAAGTGGGTCATCCTGATGGTGTTGTTCAATCAGCCTGGTCAGGAGCACGCGCACGTACTGCTGGAAGACATTGTCTTTGACGAAATGGAAGGGCATTTAAACTGAAATTACAGGCAAAGTTGTTCTTTGTTCGTCTTTTCCGTGCCTGTCCTACCGATACCGATTTCCCCCCGGGCTTGACAAAGCCCACTCCCAGTCGTTGAAATGCGCCACAATTGATGACACGGGCGCAATCTTGCGCACAACCAAAACGCAGCAACCCTGACACGAATCGCTGATGGCAAAGAACCTGATAGTTGTTGAATCGCCGGCCAAGGCAAAAACCATGTCCAAATACCTGGGCAAGGAATTTACCGCATTGGCTTCCTATGGCCACGTGCGCGACCTGATCCCTAAACAGGGCGCAGTCGATACCGAACATGAGTTCGACATGAAGTACGAACTCATCGAGAAGAACAAGAAACATGTCGACGCCATCGTCAAGGCGATGAAGAAGGCGGATGCACTGTATCTGGCCACTGACCCGGATCGCGAAGGTGAGGCCATTTCCTGGCACCTGGAAGAAATTCTTCGCGAGCGGGGTGCCCTGGACAGCAAGCCGGTACATCGCGTCGAGTTTCACGAGATTACCAAGCGCGCAATCCAGGAAGCCATCAACCAGCCTCGCGACCTGTCCACCAACCTGATTAATGCTCAACAGGCACGTCGTGCACTCGACTACCTGGTTGGTTTCAACCTGTCGCCGCTGTTGTGGAAAAAGATACGCCGCGGCCTGTCGGCGGGCCGTGTTCAGAGCCCGGCCCTGCGTCTTATCGTTGAGCGCGAGGAAGAAATCGAACGATTTGATCCTCGCGAGTACTGGACGATCGAATCGGACCTCCAGGCCGAAGACAAGAGTTTCGTCGCGCGCCTGACGCACTTCGAAAACGAAAAAATCGAGCAGTTCACTATTGAAAATTCGAAGCGCGCGGAAGAAGTGAGCAAGGCGCTGACCGCGGCTGCCAACGGCAAGCTGCGCGTCACCAAGGTCGACAAGAAGCAGCGCCGGCGCAATCCTTCTCCACCGTTTACCACCTCGACCCTGCAACAGGAGGCTTCGCGCAAGCTCGGCTTTGGCGCACAACGCACCATGCGTACCGCGCAGCAATTGTATGAAGGCGTGGATATCGGCGGCGAAACCATTGGCCTCATCACCTACATGCGTACCGACTCGGTCAACCTTGCTGCCGAGGCAATAGAAGAGATGCGCGAGTTTATCCGGGACCGCTATGGTGCGGACAATGTTCCCGATGAGGTGCAGGTCTACAAATCCAAATCCAAGAACGCACAGGAAGCGCATGAAGCTGTTCGCCCGACGTCGGTACTGCGTGTGCCGGAAGAGATTAAGGCCAAATTGTCCAGCGACCAGTTCAAGCTCTATGACCTGATCTGGAAACGTACGGTTGCCTGCCAGATGGTTCATGCAACGCTGGACACGGTCGCGGTTGATCTCGAGGCGGGCGAAGGTAATGTATTCCGGGCTAATGGCTCGACTGTGGTCAAGCCGGGATTCATGACTGTCTACCAGGAGGGCATTGACGACAAGGCTGGCGAAGACGACAAGGAAAAACTGCTGCCACCGATGGAAGTCGACCAGCAGATCGAGTTGAGCGAGATTCGACGTGAACAGCATTTTACCGAACCGCCACCACGTTACACCGAGGCGAGCCTGGTAAAGACGCTGGAAGCGCACGGCATTGGCCGACCGTCGACCTATGCCAGCATTATCTCGACGTTGCTAAATCGTGAGTACGCGGTACTGGAGAAGCGACGCTTTATACCGACTGATGTTGGTCGCGTGGTAAACAAGTTTCTGTCAGAACATTTCACCCAGTACGTCGACTACGATTTCACCGCCAAGCTGGAGGATGACCTGGACGAAGTGTCTCGCGGTGAACGTCAATGGAAGCCACTGCTCAAGGAATTCTGGTCTTCATTCAAGGATCAGGTCGACAGCAAGGCTGATGTGGATCGCCCCGGGGTGGAGTTGCTCGATGAGGATTGTCCCAAGTGCGGCAAGAAGGTCGCCAAGCGCCTGGGCCGCAATGGCTACTTTATCGGGTGCACCGGCTATCCCGAGTGTGATTACACCCGAAATGTCGACGAGGCGCCGGGTTCCACCAATGAGCCAGAAGTGGTGGAGGGACGCAGTTGCCCCAAGTGTGGCTCCGACCTTGTGGTCAAGCGCGGTCGTTACGGCAAGTTTATCGGTTGCAGTAGTTACCCGGACTGTCGACACATGGAACCGCTGGAGCCGCCGGAAGACACGGGCGTTAAATGCCCGGAGTGCAACCAGGGGCAGATGCTCAAGCGCAAATCACGTTACGGCAAGGTATTCTATTCCTGCGAGCGCTATCCGGATTGCAAATATGCAGTCTGGAACTATCCGCTGAATGAGCCCTGCCCCGAATGCGGTCACCCGATGCTAACCATCAAGACCACCAAGCGCCGTGGTACGGAAAAGGTTTGCCCGCAAAAAGACTGCAAATATGCCGAGCCCTACGAGGGCGAGGATCCGGCGCTGGTAGAGAAAAGCGACGACTGAGCCCGCCGGATTCAACCGGCGTGGGTTCGGTGAATTTTGGCTACAATGTCTGGTATGCAGCGACACAAACAAATCCCGCTTAATAAATGCACGGCGATCCCCGCCGAACCGATGATTGGCTGGCACCGGCGCGCAGTGGCCAGTGCTGGCTTCCTTAGCATGTTGTTGGCGATTTCGCTGTTAACAGCCTGTCTTGGCCCGAGTCGGCCCGAAGGGGGGCTTGGCGCAACCGTAAAATGGAAAAACCTGGCCGGCTGGCAGGAAGACCGGCTGGCCGAGGCATGGCCGGCGCTGCTCAGCAGTTGCAACAAGCTGGAGAACAGTGACGATATCTGGCGCGACCTGTGTCTGGAGGCTCGCCTGCTTGGGGAACCGAGTGATGACGAGGCCCGCGCCTTTTTCGAAACCCGGTTCATCGCCCGTCGGGTGGTCGCCGGTGATGATGAAAACGATGACGGACTGATTACCGGTTACTACGAGCCGATGCTGGAAGGCAGCCATGTTAAAACGGCGCGCTTTCGTTATCCTGTTTATCGTCGCCCCGACGACCTGCTGGTCATCGATCTTGGTGATTTGTATGAAGAGCTGAAAGGCAAACGCGTACGCGGGCGGCTTCAGGGTGACAATCGCGTGGTCCCGTACTTCAGTCGAGAGCAGATCGAAAACGGCGGTAGCCCGCTTAAGGGCAAAGAGAT
>Ga0209742_10000010_pt1 | contig 99358 bp, 75 predicted proteins | sample DeeMarSeWOR38_10_FD_187462 | JGI IMG/M metagenome (GOLD analysis project Ga0209742, IMG submission 187462) | Marine sediment microbial communities from White Oak River estuary, North Carolina - WOR-3-8_10 (SPAdes) (version 2) | ecosystem: Environmental > Aquatic > Marine > Intertidal zone >...
CCATCTATTATAAGAGATGCCTTGCTATATGGTGAGCGTAGCTCAGCTGGTGGTAGCACCGGGTTGTGGCCTCGGCGGTCGTGGGTTCAAGTCCCATCGCTCACCCCAGAAATGATAAAGGCTTCAGAGTTGAATCTCTGAAGCCTTTTGTTGTTTTATTTTTTAAACAGAACTATTCCTTTAACTGCACCGCTAATCTGCCATCTTCAATTCTGATATATTCAATACCATCAGCAAATGCCTTCCAGAAACCATTTTCATCGCCAAACTCTTTAACCAGGTCAACGTTTTTCATACCACCGATCCAGGAATTCGGCAATGGAACACCCCACAAGCTTATACCACGTAACACCACCACCGGCTTTGTATTTTCATAGCGTAACTCCAGGCCGGCATTAAGCTTGAGGGTTTTGCCACCGAGAAAAGGCAAATCCGGGTCCAACGGCAGAATAAGTTTTGCACTGGCAAGATTATCCGATAAATCAATTGCAAGCTTTTCCGCAAGATCACTATTTTTTGCCAGCAAAGCATTTAATTCGCGTTCAGTGAATGTTACATGGCGACTTGCAGTATTTTCAGTATATTTCTCCGGGGCCAGCCCTTCACTGCCCTTATAGACTGTGGCAGTTCTCGATCTTTTTGCCGGGTCCAGTCGCTCCAACTTTTCAGCCAGCGTCCGAGATTCAAACTTGTTCAGTTCAACCGGCTTGAATTGCTTGGGGAATAAATAAAACGTGCCTATCCAGACCGTCAGGATTGATGTAAATATCGCTATCACAATCACCAGGAAAAAAAGTTTCGGTCCGCTCAAACGTTTTTTCTGGTCTTGTCCGTTTTCTTTAAAATCAGTAGTACTATTCATCCCCAGCCCTCATTAATCTGCCGTTTTACAATTCCAGGCAGCTTTCTTTTGCATGACTTCTTGTTGCATTACGCCTTTACGTTTAAAACACAAAATAGAGCAAAACTCCAGTCTGCCCCATAGGGTTGCATTTCAGTATACCTAAATGCAAGGGTTACCAGCCTGTGCAAATTTCAACTTTGCTCCTCCTCATTCTGCTCTTCGTTTTCACCAAGTTTCCACTGATGTTTTGGGAAAATATTCTGAAAAATAAATATAAGCCAGGCACACATCCAGAGGACGGCGCCTAATTTCCAGTCCCAGAATGGAACGCCAATCAGGAGGACCAGAAGGATTATGGCAAATATTTTTCGTTTAGCCCGGGTCATAATGGGGTCCCTGCTCCTGTCAGAATTATTATATAAGTTATAGATAGTTACGCTTTACCTGGTATATTCTTGTGTTTATGTTAATAAAACCCTATATTTTAAGAACTGCTATGAAAAACTTATATTAGTTCAGGCACAATTATGGATTCTGGATCATGGATTAAAGATGTCATCAGAGATTTTGTGACACTTTCGCCCCTCAACGATATGGGGTTTGAAAAGCAGGAGAGAATTTTCGACGCACCTCTTGTCGGTTTTTCCAGCGGTGCCGATACGCTTTACAATGAATATAAATCCCATATCGGCCCCTTTTATTTTACCCCTCTGGAACTCTTTACAAAGTCTTTTCCCGAAATAGAGTGCACGGCTGAAGATCTAACGGTTATAAGCTGGATAATCCCTTCCACCACCGCGACACGCAGGGAACAGGGGGAACAGGATCGCTACCCTTCTGAACGTTGGGTCAGAACCCGAGACCTTGGTGAAAAATTCAATGTCGCCATCCGCTCGCACCTGGTGAAACAGCTTGAAAAAGCAGGGATTGAAGCAGTAGCCCCGCTTCTTTCGCCGCACTGGAGCAGATCCGATAAAGGCCCCTATGCACCCTGCTCAAACTGGTCTGAACGGCATGCAGCCTATGCAGCAGGGCTTGGAACCTTCGGCCTCTGTGACGGTCTCATAACTCCGGTGGGAAAAGCAATGCGAACAGGTTCCGTTATTGCCGGAATCAGGATTCCTCCCAGCACAAGGCCCTATGATGATCACCATGCCCATTGTCTGCATTTTACTGAGAACATCTGCAGGAAATGTATTTCCCGTTGTCCGGTCAATGCACTCAGCGAAAAAGGACACAATAAAAAACGGTGCATGCAGTACACGGAACATACCATGCATGATTATATTAAGGAAAAATACGGTATTGAGACCTATGCCTGCGGGTTATGCCAGAGCTGGGTACCATGCACTGAAAAGATTCCTACCAGTGAGGATGTGTAATCTGCAAAGATTACTTTCACAGTACCCATGACAATAAGTCTTTCGAAAAATCCGATCAGCAACTTTTCTGCGGGTTTCTTTTGTCCGTTCCGGGCTGGAAAATTCATCAAGCGCCACCCCACGCTTTTCAAGTACATCATCGTGCCTTTTCTTATCAATGTCGTGGTCTTTAGTGGAGCAGTATACTGGGGGCTCTCCTTCTTCAACTCCATAGTTGTCCATTATATCCCCCAGGGGGATGCCTGGTACTGGGCGATACTGTCATACTTTCTATGGGCAGTGGCAATCATTGTGACTATGGTCTTGGTCTTTTTCGGTTTCACTGTCATCGGTGCCATCATTGCCTCCCCATTCAATGATATTCTCTCGGAAAAAACAGAAGAACTGCTCACCGGCATCTCCAAGGATGAACCTTTTGTTTTCACGGTCGTTCTCCGGGATGCCATGCAAACGGTGATGGACGAAAGTAAGAAGATCATAATCTTCGTTTTTCTCATGCTTTTTCTGCTGCCTCTCAACCTGTTGCCGGGGGGGTCACTCCCCTATTCTGCACTTTCCATCCTGCTGACAGTTTTCTTCCTGGTGGTTGAGTATACCGGATATGTCTTCTCCAGGAAGCATCAGACCTTCAGGGACCAGAGACGCTTCATTTTTTCGCACAAGTTTATGATGCTGGGGTTTGGTACCGGAGTAATGGGAGTGCTGGCTATCCCCTTTCTGCAGTTTTTCTGCATTCCCCTCGGGGTTGTCGGGGCTACCCAACTCTGGTATGAGCTCACGAGCTCACCCGAAACAAAACGACAATAAGACATTTCATCAAAATTAATTTATCTGGTATCCCCTCTTCGTAAACAGATCAATTGAAGCGTCCACAACTTCCGCATCGTACATGATGCCCCTTTTCATGGTTATTTCCTCAAAAGCATCGTCAATACCGAGCGCTGGGCGATATGGACGGTGTGAGGCCATTGCTTCAATAACATCGGCCACCCCGATTATCCTGGCTTCCATGAGTATCTCCTCTCCCTTTAGACCATATGGATAGCCTGAACCGTTAAGCCTCTCATGATGCTGAAGCACTATATCAGCAATAGGCCATTTGAAATCGATACCCTTTAGTATCTCGTAGCCTGCCTTGGGGTGCTGCTTTATCAGGGAATACTCAGAATCACTGATCTTCCCCGGTTTACTAAGGATCTCGGCAGGCACGGAAATCTTGCCCAGGTCATGAATGACACCGGCCATACGGATGCCGTCTATCATCTGTTTCGGCAGACCCATTTCAAATGCAATGGCCGTCATTAAGTCAGTCGTTCGGCGTTGGTGTCCTGCTGTGTAGGCGTCTCTTGTCTCAACCGTCCGGGCAATTGCCTGAATTGTGCAGTCGAGGTTCTTGCGAAGTTGTTTCATACTTTTACGTAATTCCTCTTCAGCCAATTTACGCTCTGTAATATCCTTGTAAATCTTAACAACTATTGCGGGTTTTCCATCCTCATCCCACGAAACTACCCTGGCAGTGCCATCAAAGTGCATATCCTTTCCATTCCGGGCCCTCATCTTCATTGAATGACGCTTGACAGCACTGCCATTATGAAAAGCCTGCCGGGTAAGACAGGATGCGGTATCACAGCAAAGCCCCTTTTTGCCGTAAAGAGCTTTACAGCAGGACTTGCCGATAATATCAGGCCCAAAAATCTTCTTTGCCTTATCATTGGCCCAGAGAATTACCAGATTCCTGTCAACAAGGGTTATATGGGCATCTACTGACTCAAGCATGGTCTGGTATTTCGTTTCACATCTACGGAGTGATTCCTGGGCCGCAAGTCCACACTGAACTTTTTCCTGTTCCAGTTGCTCAACCCGCCTGATCAGGTTGTCCAGCGCTGCCCTGTCGTTTACTGATTCGCTCTCAAATTGATTGTTAATAGTGGTTTTCATAGTTTGTTTATCCCCTTTAAGCGAAACTATTGATTGATCCAAAATCCTGTAACCCTGAACCATGATGTACTTTTTCCTTAATCTCTGTAATCGGAAGACCAGCAATGGCAGATAAATGGCGATAATGAAGATTCTCTTTGTTTATCAGATCGCTTATCCTGGAAAAGGTGTTGCGGATAAAGACCTTTCCAGTCTGATTTTCCTGGTGCACACCAAAGCGGATCATATTTCGTTCCTCCTGGGAGAGACGACTTATAAGATTCTTTGTTGTCCAGATTTCACCATTCCGTGCAAGATCGGAAAGTCTGCCCGTAATGTTGATAGTGTCGCCCAGGGCTGTAAACTCAATATTGTTTGCTGACTGGATTGTTCCGAAAAATTCCTGGCCCTCATTAATGCCTGTATTTAAAAACAGTTCGTTGTTCCAACCAGTGCGCAGTCTCCACTTACTGCTTAATTCTTTCATAATTTCGCGTATTTCAATTGCACAGTTAATAGCATTCATTAAGTAATTAACTCCTGGCTTGTGGATGAAATAATAGAGCATCCCATCCCCTGCGTGCTTGCCGTAGATACCCTTATATTTTTCAAAAGACGGGCCCACAGCCTGCCACATTTCATTGATCAATTCAAAATATTGACCAGGAAGCAATTCAGCGCTTATTTTTACTGAACTTTGCAGATCCGCGACCAGGACACAAAGCGACACCAAGGATGGCATTCTGTTCTTCAGAAGTTCACTAATGATCTTGCCGCGTTGAGAGAGCATGTTAAGCAATGCTGTATTGATGCTGTCCGTTGGGATATAGACAAAGAAGGTCCCCTCCCTGAACGACATGGTGTGCACCCAGTAGGATTCCCTGGAATTATCAGATTTAATGAATGTAACCGGGATATTATAAAGGTTATCTTTTGCTGAAAGACTTTTTTGTTCATACAGATCGGCAAGAATTCTTATTTCGTTTTCAGATATCCCCTCGTATATATTATTTAAATTGTCTGCTCTGATCTTATCCTGCAATACGTTTAAATGAAGATGAACAGACTCCTCCCAATTCCGAACCTCTTTTCGTAATTGCTCATTGAGCAGCAAACGGAAGACATTTCGGGACTCAACATCAACTATTTTTCTTATATTTCGATTAAAAATTAATTCTTCAGCTGGATTGTTAATCCATTCAATTTCAAAATTGTGATTGATCAGGTATGCAGGAGAAGTGATATCAGCAATAGTCACCTGGAGTTCGTTCTCGGAAATTCTACGATAAGATTGTGGTGCCTGTTCCTGAACACGACGTCTTTCAACTACAGGTTCAGCAGTCCGAGGTGCCTGTTCCTGAACACGACGTCTTTCAACTACAGGTTCAGCAGTCTGAGGTGCCTGTTCCTGGACACGACGTCTTTCAACTACAGGTTCAATGCTATCCAATACATCTCGAATCTTTTCGCTTTTAAGGGGTGCCTGATCAAAAATAGTCCGTTTTTCAGTTGAGGGTTCAACTTTTTCAAGTACATCTTGAATACTTTCACGTCTGCTTTCCTGGAAAATTTTGGTAATATCTTCCATGGAATTACCCTGTTGTTTTAATTGGTTAACCCTTGCAATACGGTCTAAGACACTTAGTGGAAAATAACCTATCTGTTTAACACCTTTAAGATCGGGGCCGGGCCGTCGTACAATGGGTTTAGGGAGTATACCCATCTTGATATAATTATTAAGTGTCGCCCTAGAAATACCTGTTTTCTCGATTATTTCTTTACTTGTAATCATATTGCGCTGTTCCATAGCCTAGCCCTCATTTATCTTCGAATACTTTCCACAACCTGAAAGGTTTACGATTTGGACAGTATAATAAAATATGGTACATGTCAAGAGCTTTTTTTATACAGTTTAATTTTTTTATTTTTTATAATTATACAGTCTAAATAGGATAATATTCTAACAACAGAGATATATCGTTTTAACCTAAATTAAATCCTTTATTAATAAATAACGGGTGGTTATAAAACGTCTCTCATAAAACAAATCATTTAAACAGATTATACAGTTAATTATAATAATTTGTACAGATAAATTCACATTTGTACTGTATAAATATATTATTTAAGTGTTTAATTAGACAGCCAAGCAGCATTGATTTAATACAAAAATAAGAATGTTTATGAGAAATAGAAGAGTATAAATTGATATGAATTCATTCCCTATTCCATTTGAGAAAGAAAACCTGGAGGTAGATCAGAACTATCGCGCGAGGAAAATAAATTTGAGACAAATATGATCTAACGTGAGAATTGAATATTTATGTTGTTTCTTATTTAGAGTTGAGCGACTTCCCTTTTTTATATTTGGGAGAAAAAGTTGAGACAATTATAAACTATGATGAGAATCCATTATTTAATTTTTTTCTTATAAGAGTGCCCAATTATTAAAACTATGAGGGCTTATAAATAGAGATATCTATTCTTAAACGGATGCAGAATAGAAATAAATAGACCAGTGGAATAACGCAAAGTCACTCATTTCCCGAAGTGCATTTATATATTTGTCTTGGTTGCGGCTTAAAATATCTGCCCGCATTACAGTCATTTAGACGGTATATATGCTGTAAACAATTGTCCAGATATACATTTCAGATAAGGCGGAAACAACCAGAACAAACAGTCCAGATCATTCAATCCGGCTTTGATCTTTCTTTGGTAGGACTTGCTTAGATTCCTTCAGGTGTAGGAAACACGAAAAAGACTGTATAAAAGAGATTATCCAGGGGAGTAAGACTTGCTTCAATGGCTTTTATATTTTACCATTAAAATCCTTGATTCTGCGAACAAATAATGTACAGAACTTTTTTTCTACAGTCCAGTTGCTGCCATTTGCTTCTGTACAGCTTCAACAGAATCATTTAATGCCGCCAACTCTTCACTCGTAAGTTCGAATTCAATAATACGCTCTACTCCCTGCTCTCCAAGAACTACGGGCACTCCCAGGAAACAACCGGATATACCGAACTCACCCTCAAGGTATGCAGCGCAGGGCAGCACCCTCTTGGAGTCCTTGACTATGGCCTCAGCCATCTCGACAGCAGAAAGACCCGGCGTATAAAAAGCAGACCCTGTTTTCAGATGGTTGACGATCTCAATACCGCCCATCTGGGTACGCTTGACGATTTCATTGATCTTTTGCTTGGAAAGAAGATCTGTAATGGGTATGCCGGCGACATTTGCTAAACGGATAAGGGGCAGCATATTATCACCGTGGATACCCATAACCATGGCATTAACGTCTGCCGGGGCCACTTTCAATGCCTCGGCGATAAAAGTACGGTAACGGGCGGAATCAAGTACACCGGCCATGCCGATCACCCTGTTGCGTGGAAATCCTGAGACCTTAAAAGCAGTATAGACCATGGCATCAATAGGATTGGTAACAACGATCAAAACACAGTTCGGAGAGTATTTGGCAGCTTGTTCAGCGCATGTTTTAACAATAGCCACATTCTTTGCCAGCAGATCATCCCTCGACATACCCGGTTTTCTGGCCAAACCGGCTGTGATGATAACAATATCCGATCCGGCTGTATCAGCGTAATCGTTACTTCCCTTAACCAGCCAGGGAAAATTCTCAACCGGGCCTGACTGCCAGAGATCCAGGGCCTTCCCTTGCGGCACCCCTTCAACCACATCCAGTAAAACCACATCTCCAAGTCCACGGACCACTGCCCAATGGGCAGCAGTGGCCCCAACATTACCTGCACCAATAATCGTAATTTTCTTTCTCATCGCTTTCGCCTCTCTTTCAATTTTCAAATATTTCTCAATTCTGCCGGCTTCTTTGCTGGCTGAGCAGAATCTCCTCAACCCGTTTCAGGTCACTTATGGTATCAACCTCCACCGAATCGTATTCCGTAAGAACAACCTTAATTCTATAACCAAATTCCAGGGCCCGCAGCTGCTCAAGTTTTTCAAAGCGCTCCCATTCCCCCTCCGGCAGGCTTACGAACGTAAGAAGAAACCCTTTACGATAGCCGTAAAAGCCTAGATGTTTATAATATGTCGGCTCCACAACCTCCTTCGGGTCTCGCTGGAAGGGAATGGGCGACCTGGAAAAATAGAGGGCGTATCCGTTTCGATCAAAAACGGTCTTAACATGGTTGGGATCCCCTATTTCTTCCTTGCGGACAATCTTATAGATCAAGGTGGACATTGGCAAGGCAGGATCGTCAAGCAAGGGCCGGGCAACCTGTTCAATGACTTCGGGTGGGAAAAGCGGCTGGTCTCCCTGGATATTGACCACTACATCCTGTTCCGGAATGTCAAGCTTGGTGGCTGCCTCCGCAAGCCTGTCTGTTCCAGAAGCATGATCAGAGCGGGTCATTACAACTTCTCCCTGAAAGGATCTGACACAGTCTGCAATACGCTGATCATCGGTTGCAACAACTACCCTGGAAAGCAAAGGCACCGAAAGTGCCCGCTCATACACGTGCTGAATCATGGGTTTTCCCAGTATAGGAGCGATCGGCTTGCCCTCGAATCGGTTGGAATGATAGCGGGCTGGAATTATTGCCACAACATGAGGTTTTGAAATATCATGATGATCCATGGTTTCTTTATCGTTTGGTTACAGGTAATATTAAGGTAACGGAAAATTTTTATATGCAGCTTTCTTAACAAATATTTAGGCGGCTTGATACCTTTTTTATACTAAAACATCGTGAAATATGGCAACCAGACATTATCCATTGCAGTCTATGCAACTGGGCCAGAACAGCATGCAATGGCCAGGAACCTGTCAAAGAAACTTGCCATTCCTATGGTAAAAAATGAGCCGCTGGATCAAGATTATCTCCTGGTATGTTCCCCTAAGGGTCTTGCCCTTATGCAGACCGGGAAGAACTGCCCCGGTCCTATCATGGTCGATTTTACAGCAGGCAGCATGCAATACCGGATCAGGCATGGCGGTGGCAGGAGCCAGGCCCTGGCACGGGCCATCGGCTTAAAAAAAAGGTGGCACCCTGCTGTAATTGATGCTACCGCAGGGCTCGGCCGTGATGCCTTTATCCTGGCACATCTCGGCTGCCTTGTGCACATGATCGAAAGGTCGCCAATTCTTGCCGCCCTGCTTGAAGATGGTTTGCAGAGGGCTGTAGAGGCGGAAATCACTGCGAAAATTGTCAGGAATAGACTGTATCTTACCCATGCAGACAGCAGGGTTGTCCTGCAGAAACTGACTCAGGATGAGCTGCCGGATGTTATTTATCTGGACCCGATGTATCCTGAACGGACCAAGAGCAGCATGGTAAAGAAAGAGATGCGTATCCTGCGTGAAGTGGCCGGCGATGACAAAGATGCAGCTGCGCTCCTGAAAATTGCCATGGAGCGTACCCGGAATCGTGTGGTTGTCAAAAGGCCGCGCTTGGCACCCCCACTCAAGGACATGCTGCCTTCCCATGAGATATCAGGGAAAACCAGCCGTTTCGATGTCTACCTTATCTGAAAACCTGTCTTTTTGCGCTACTAGGCTATCTCGGCAGCCGCTTTTTCCATGGCAGCGTCTATCTGCTGCAGCCGCTCTTCAGACAATTTGACCGGCACCTGATATACCAGAAGCCTGTTCATGATCTCAGCCGAATTGGGCAGGTTCTGGGGATCATATACCACCCTTCTTCTGCCATCCTGGTCTTTAAAGGGCCAGCCGCTGTCACAGATGGTAGAACCGTTTATCAAGTGCTCCCACTTGGGATAGTAGTGCCAGGTGTTGTCGGCAAAACTGATTGCCCCTGCTCCCTTATCCTGCAGTATACGATTGACTGCCTGCGCCTTTTCGCGACTCGGCAGAAAAAAAGCCAGAAAAGTGGCGGAGTCTCCCTCCTCGTCAATAAGTGTTCTGAAAGTTACTCCCGGCAGCCTGCTTACAGAATCCTTCATGGCTGCCTTGTTCTTCTTCTGGGATGCAATAATATGGTCCAGCTGAGCCAACTGGGCTATGCCTATGGCACCCTGAAGTTCCATCATGCGGTAATTAAAACCAATGAAACTTCTGCCTTCTCCACCCCGGCCGCCAGGATTAGGCACATGGTCATGGCCGTGGTCATGATACTCCGACATATTACGCCAGATCTTCTCATCATCGGTTATGATCATGCCGCCTTCGCCAGTGGTCATTGTTTTGACCGCATCAAAGGAAAAAGTGCCGCATTTGCCGAATGTCCCCAGGTGTTTGCCGCGCCAGGTTCCGCCGGCTGCCTGTGCCGTATCCTCTATCACCGCAATATTGTGCTTGTCAGCAATGGTCATGATCTCATCAATCCTGGCTCCGGCCCCAAGCATGTGAACTGGGATGATGGCCTTTGTTTTTCCGGTTATCTTTTTTTCTAGGTCAGCCGGGTCCATGTTCAGTGTAGTATCAACCTCGGTAAAAACAGGGGTGGCCCCAACATCAAAAATAGCCTCCCAGGTGGCCACAAAGGTAAATCCCTGGGTGATGACCTCATCTCCAGGCCCGACTCCCAGGACAGCCAGTGCCACTTTCAAGGCCACGGTGCCGGAGGTTACCGCCTGGGCATAACCTGCACCATTATATTTGGCAAAATTCTCCTCAAATGTAAGAACCTTGTATATACCCTTGCGCTGTTCACCGAATTCATAACGAAATAACACTCCGGTTTCCAGCACTTCCATGATCTCTTTTTTTTCCTTGTCTCCAAACACTTCAAAGCCCGGCATCGCAAATTCTCCTTCCTTCGTTGCTTATCGCCTCAAAATCTAATTATGCAGCCATTGTTTAATCTGGTTCGACTCGTTCAATAGTACAATCTTAGGGCTGTAGTCTTGCAGTTCGTCTTCGGTAAAAAAAGCATAACTGACAATTATGATCTGGTCTCCAATCAATCCCTTGCGGGCTGCAGCGCCATTCAAACCGATCACCCCGGAACCTGCTGCTCCCTCTATGGCATAGGTATCAAATCGTTCCCCATTATTAATGTTATATACCATCACGCGCTCATAGGGGTGCAGATCAACTGCCTCGAGAAGATTCTTATCAATTGTCAGGCTGCCCTCGTAATTCAGATCTGCTTCTGTGATGGTTGCCCGGTGAATTTTTGACTTCAGCATGTGCCGTTGCATTATTTATCATCCTTCGCATTTGCCCGCTTCAAAGGTTTTTCCCAAAAAGCAGTTGTCAATCAATCTCGTTCCGCCTACTTGCACAGCCAGGGCAAGTAAAGAGTTTATATCCATGACTTCCTTGTCAGCAAGAGTATCTTTATCAACTACGGAAATATAGTCAATACCAACTCCGGGATTGGCTGAAATTATGTCGCGGATTTCATCCTTGAGCTGTTTCGTGTCGGTCAGGCCTGCAGCGAACCTCACCCTTGCATGCTCGATGGCCTTGTAAAGACATAGGGCATCTGCCCGCTCTTTTTCCGAGAGATACGAGTTTCGTGAACTCATGGCCAGGCCGTCATCCTCCCGCACTATGGGATGTCCTACTATTTCTATGTCCCAATTCAGGTCCCTGACCATTTTGCGGATAACACTCAACTGCTGAAAATCCTTCTGACCAAAAACAGCGAAGAGGGGTTTGACAATATTGAAAAGCTTGGCAACCACTGTTGTCACACCCTCAAAGTGCCCTGGCCGCTGTTTGCCGCACAAGGTGTTCGTCAAGCCGTCAACTCTTACTCGAGAATTAAAATCAGGCGAATACATTTCTTCGTTTGTCGGTGCAAACAGAACATCCACATTCTCACTTGCAGCCATCCTTCTGTCTCTTTCTAAATCCCTGGGGTACCTGCTGAGATCTTCACGTGGACCAAATTGCAGAGAATTGACAAAGAGGCTGACTACCACATGGTCAGCAAGGTTTGCAGCGTATCGCATCAGCCTTAAATGGCCTTCGTGAAAATAGCCCATGGTCGGAACAAGGGCGATTGAGCTTCCACTGGCAATAACCTCTCTAGACCAGTGGGTCATTTCAGCGGATCGACGTATGATCTGCATGTAGCCTTTGGGAATTACTCTTTGTTTTCTTCAGGCGAAGAAGGTGGTGAAGTGGGCGCCACCACATCCAGAGATGAGAGTTTTGCCTGTACCTTTGACTTGAGGGCTGGATCAGGCTCATCAGTCAGGCCTTGCAAAAGTTCTTCATATACCTCGCGTGCCTGGGCCGGTTCCCCTTTGGCAATAAGGATTCTGCCAAGGGCGAGATTTGCCTGTTGAGTAAAACCGGCATCTTTTTTCAAGAGATTATATTGTGCAATAGCCTGATCGTATTGACCGCCTTGTTCATAACATTGGGCCAGGCTCAACCTGGCTAGCGGCATTAGGGGACTGGCAGAAGAAAGCTCATCCAGGGCTTCTTTAAATCTTGCTGCAGCCTTGTCAAACCTGCCTTCCTGGAAATCTATATGTCCCAGTTCCAGTTTGCTCCAGAGGGCCGCATCGGTGCGGGAATAATCCCTGATCACATTCTCAAGGATCGGCACCCGTTGTTCCGCAGAACCAGCCTGCATGGCAGAGGCCAGAAGTGATGCTCCCTTGTTCTCCTGCTGCTCGGTATAATAATCATAAAAAATCCAACCCAGGACAAACACCGCTACGCATATCAACGCAATCTGCAGGGTTCTGGCATTCTTCCTGATAAAGGAAATATACTCCGGTGGAAGATTCAATTCTTCAAGGAGCCCCCTGCGGGTATCAGGTTGTTGCGACTCAATATTTTTCCTGCTGAATAAACTCTTTGTACTCATAATATATCCCTGGTTAGATCTTGATAGGCCTGTCCTGTCCCATGCTGAGCAATAACTCTATATCGTGCCACTCCTGGGGAAAAATCTGCCTGTCTCGACATCAATTATTGTCTCCTTTCAAATCAAGGCCGCCTAGTATAATATTGACTGCAAAAAAAAGCACCCGGGTTTTACCGGAATATTTTTTAAAAAGAAAAAAATTTTATGCCACTATGTTATAGATTAGGATAATCTTTTATCTTTTTGCGGCCAAGCAGATATAACGTAATACGAGAAGCAGCCGCATAAAAAACTGACTGCAGCAATTTCATATGCCGATGCTTGATTTGCCAACACCAAGAATACTGACTGTCACTGAGCTTACACGGTCGATCCGGGGCATCCTGGAGACAGAATTTCCTTTTGTAACTGTAAGCGGTGAGATCTCCAACCTTCGACAGCCATACTCAGGCCACCTGTACTTTACGTTGAAGGATGAGGGTTCACAACTGAAAGCAGTGCTCTTCAAACCGCAGCAGAAGTACCTCCGGGACCTGCCCGCAGACGGACAGCAGGTTATTTGCAGGGGCCGCATTTCGGTATATGAACCACGGGGTGAGTATCAACTAATTATTGATTACCTGGAACGCCTGGGAACCGGCGAACTGCAGGTTGCATTTGAGATGCTCAAGCAAAAACTTGCGGTTGAAGGGCTTTTCGATCAAGGGCACAAAAAACAAATTCCCCGTTTCCCTTCCCGAATTGCGCTTGTCACCTCCCCGGAAGGCGCTGCTCTATATGACTTTCTTAAAGTCGCCCTGCACCGCTATCCATCGCAACCCATCGAAATATTTCCTGTACGGGTCCAAGGCAAAGAGTCGGCACCCGAAATATGCAATGCCCTGGCAACACTCAACCAGATGAATCGATCGGAAGTTATCGTTTTATGCCGGGGCGGCGGCTCAATTGAGGATCTTTGGCCCTTTAACGAGGAAAGCGTCGCGCGTGCCATTTACGCATCAAACATTCCAGTTGTCTCGGCTGTCGGCCACGAAATTGATTTTACCATTGCCGATTTTGTAGCTGACCTGAGGGCCCCCACCCCTTCAGCCGCGGCTGAGGCAGTAGTCCCCAACAAACAGTTACTTGCTGAACATGTCCAGCGGCTAAAGCTTCTCATTGCCAGGTCCACAATGCAAAAAATACGGGAAAAAAGACATCGGGTGGATCTACAGCAGCGTATGCTTGGCGATCCAAGATCGCTCATAGCCCACAATTTCATGTACCTTGACAATCTTTATTCCTCTCTTGCCCATACAATTCAAAAATATCTGTACCGGCTGAGCATGCGAGTCGAATCCCTCTCTGGCAAACTCCACAAACTCAGCCCTGTTCAACAGCTTGCCTACAAACAGGAATGGACAAGGGAACTCGGCCGACGTCTGCAGAGATTGATGCTTCAGTACTTGGAGAAAAAGAAAAACAGGTTAATTACCGCAACAACCCTTCTTGATGCGGTAGGCCCTCTGGGTGTTCTTGGACGTGGCTATGCTGTTGTCCGCTCCGGCCCGAATGAAAAACCGCCGGGCGAACTGATACGCACGACAAGGCAGGTAACGATTGGTAAAGAACTGGAAGTTATACTGCAGAAAGGAATACTCGGTTGCGAGGTCACCGAAATAAAGGAAGATGGTCGGGACGAGAGGATTTGAACCCCTCCCCCCTAGAATGACATAGATTTTATATTAATTTCGGTTAATATTTATCTGAACCATTTCACTTTATCCTTGTTTTTCAGGAGGTTCCATCCATCTACCACGCATATATACAGACACGTCTTAATTTGATCCACCATCATCCTCTCATATTCCGATGGCTCATCGCAGTCTGCCGCCGGTGGTTTGGCTCCGTCAGTCAAATCTGTACATAGCCCTCAACCTGTATGCACTCTGTGGTTCCATAGTTCCGATGCCGACATTACCATTGTGATTAATTCGCAGGCGCTCACTTCTTCCGAGTGTTTCATTTGAAGTAGTTGCGAAACGGATGGCTGTACCTTTATGTTCTGGGGTTAAATCCTCTGTAGCAGTAAATACTATAGTAGCATTAGCACTTCCCCAATTCTCGTCTCCTTTCCCACCATATCCTCTGCCGGCCAGGAAGGGAAGAGTGTCTCCTGCTTGAACTGGTAAAGGCGTGCCACTAATCACCCTTTGCTCTCCTTACTTCAAGTCCTGTCCCCCTTCACTGAATACAGAATATGTTCTTTGATAATTGAATAGTTTTCGGTCTGTGGGAGTAGTTTAAATAAGGTTTTATAGCTTAAAACCCTAAACAAAGAAAAACAAATTAAGTTGCTTCAAGGAAATCTTACTTTTTCTTTTCTTCTCATATTCTTTAAGGGCTTCATTAAGGAGAGTACGAACAGCTTCACTCTTGGATGGAATACGCTTGCTTTGCCTTCTGTAATTATCAAGGCGTTCAATCAAATCATCATCTACAACAACTAGAATTTTGGGTTTTTGGGTTGGCATATCAGGCAAATACCACAACTGGGTATAAAAGGCAAAACCATTTAACGTTATAAATTATTTTAAATTATATAAATTTTAGATATAAGGGGATATCCCTCATGCTCCTATATTGCAAGAATGGAAAAATAATCTTAAAACATACGCCTGAAGATCCTTATTGTGGTGCCGCTATAAGCGGTTAGCAAACCAGGTAAAATCTTTGAGCGTTTGTCTTTAGGAAGTACCTCATGGCAATACTACTTCTGCCAAGCATTGAATTACTTACTGGCTACCCAGTGACAAACAACGCACAGAATATACCGGAACCTCAATTGAAGAGGCTAAGGCGAGTAAGGGCAAACGCAAGGCGCAGAAGAAAGAGAGGCCAAGGGTGCTTGATGTTGTCCTCGGTGACAGAATGACATTTTCGCAAATGACAGTATGGTACATTAAGTTGGAAAAAGTAAAAGAATTGGCAAGCTACAACAGGACTGTAATCAATCTTAAAAACTTCAATGCAGTTTATGGCAATATGGCGTTGAGCTCTTTTTCACAACATTCGATAAATCGCTAATTCCGACCAGAACCGGGATCGACAACATGGTCGGTCTTGAAAATATCACGATGATCGATTATCCAAATGGTTTATGGGATCAAACAAACAATCTATTAATATTCAGGAGGGGTGTGCTTGCAACAGACTACAAGCGTGATTGAAATGGGCGTAAAGAGTTTTTAATTGATGCCGCTTGCTTTCCTGGCACGAATGGTTCTCCTGTCATACTTTTTGACATCGCCAGCAGCTACCAGATGCGAAAAGGAACATTCATAGGCCCAGTCCCCTAGATAAAACTATTGGGCGTGCTTTATGCTGGCCCCAATATACAGTCGAGGATGAGGTATAAGTTGTGCAAGTCCCAACTCAACAAAAAACCTTGGCTTTTACTGGGATTCTCAATAATCTTGGAATCATTATTAAGGCAGAACAGCTTCTTGCGATTGAAGATATGTTTCGCCCCACAGGGCCCAAAAAACAATAAATGACTTACAACAAAAAACACTGTAGCCATTTATTTTACTGGTCGGGACGAGAGGATTTGAACCTCCGACCCCAGCGTCCCGAACGCTGTGCTCTACCAGACTGAGCCACGTCCCGACCTGAAAATTTGGTCATCAAAAACTGAAAAAAAACGGCAGGTGCTGTTTCCGCCTCGCGGAATTACACCTGCCGGAATCTAACGATTTTTTAAAACGACAAATTACTTTACAGCACTAGCAAGTTTGCTGCCGGCTTTGAATTTAGCTACTTTCTTAGCAGCAATCTTGATCATTTTGCCGGTCTGAGGATTACGGCCTTGCCTTGCAGCTCTCTTGGCAACAGAAAAAGTACCAAAACCAACCAGTGTTACCTTGTCACCTTTTTTAAGTGCTTTGGTAACTGCGTCCAACATACCGTTCAAACCTTTTTCTGCTGCTGCTTTGCTGATTCCTGCGGCTTTAGCCATGCTTTCCACTAAATCACTTTTATTCATGCCCCTTTCTCCTCCTTACTTTTTGTTGATAGGATTATTTTACAAGTTGCCTTGCGGTTAGTTTCTTTACCCATGCTTTAAAAACAAAGAATCTTATGGGGATTTAACGAACTCTAACTTGATTGTCAAACAAAAATTGCCTCTATACCTAAAAAAAATGGACTATTGTATGAATGAAGAACAAAAAAAAATATCCCTAGCAAACTGATTCATCAGGAAGAAAATTAAACCTTAAAAAATTTCTCTCTTCCTGCCTTTCATGTCAAGTGTGACTTTCTCTAGTCCATAATCATTAAACTTTTTCAAAACCTGTTGTCTGATTGAATTCTGGGCGAAACGAACTATATCATCATGCTGGAGTTCGATAATGGCTGAATCTCCAGTTATTCTTACGCGGCAGCCCTGAAAATAGAGGTCCTGAAGAAAATTTTCACATTTTTTTATAAGCTCGAGTTTTTCGCGGTTTATTTGCTGACCTGTGGCAACCCTGGTAGCCAGGCACGAAGACGAATGCTTATTCCAGTTTGGTAGATTCAGGTCTCTGCTGAGTTGTCGGACTTCATCCTTCGTCAACCCGGCTTCGGCAAGCGGTGTTTTAACATCAAGCTCTTTCAGGGCTTTCAAGCCGGGTCGGTGATCGCTTAAGTCGTCAAGGTTGGTTCCATCCATGAGGATACTAAAGTCAAGCGCCTCAAGCTGTTCTCTGAAAGTTTCATATATTTTCTTCTTACAGAGGTAGCATCTTTCCCGGGGATTTTCAGTAAACTCAGGCCAGGAAAGGGGATCAAGGCTTACTGTGAGCAAGTTGCTGCCGACGTAGCTGACAGCTTTCCTGGCTTCTTCCGACTCTCCCGGGGGCAACAAGGGTGTATCGGCAAAAACTGCCATGGTGTTCTCAGGCCCAAGCACATCAAAGGCAACTTTCAACAGCAATGTGCTGTCAACACCGCCGGAGCATGCGACAGCCACCCTACTCTCCCTGCCAAGTATTTCTTTCAGGTTCTTCTTCTTATCATCAAGAGAAACTGACACTGCTATACCTTATATAATAGAATTTCCTACTCGTCCTGTTCCGGTTCGGCTGTCGGCAGCATCTGCAGGGGCTCATTGAGGGTGAATTTATTCTTCAGTATCCATTTTTTCAGGGTTTCAGCAATTTCTCTGGCCTTGATATAACTTGATAAGGGTGCCGTCTGCACCGGTTTGCCGTTAACCTCTATTTCACCGCTCATCAGCTGGGCGTAATTCACTTCACCGTAGTTCCTGGCAACCCTATTGGGATAATCATAGGCATAATCAACTACCTGGGTGAATAGCTGATCATTTGAGACCCCGGTATAGGCTGCCATTTTGGCATTCAGGATAGGTATTGGTATACCCAGTCCTACTGCCAAAGTGGTTCCGTAGCCAAGCATACTGATGCCTTTCAGCCAATTGGGAGACATCTGCTTCAGGTCTCCCTGCACCATTAGCGTACCCGCAGGACGCATGGGCGCTCCTCCTGCGGTGCGTGGGACATTTGGATTATGCTGGGTGCCATGCCAGGTGACAAAACCGACACCGCCTCCGAGAAATATCTTTGTCCCCAAGCCGATGGTCTTATATAGAGGATCATTAAGGAGCGGGGAGAGTTCGCCGGCACTGCAGTAATTGGCATTCTTAGCGTGCGGCTTCAGGGTGCCCATGTAGGTATAGATAGTCTTGTCCGAAAGGTTTAGGGCACAGTTGTAGTTCTGATAAGCGTTCCTGGGATTTGTCAAAAGGGCAAAGGGAAGTTCAGCAAGGGTTATTTCCTTGGTTATCCTCTTGGCCGGATAGCAGTCAGTACCATACGCTATCGCCTCCAGGGCCACCTTCCTGCCTGCAACAAGGTCCTCAATAACATGGCCGCCGCCGTAACGGAACTCTCCAGGATAGACCTTATTAAGCGGATCATCTTCTGTCGTTTCCGTTGCTCCGATGTAGATATCAACTGCGGCCAGACCAGAATAGGCAGGTACATTATTAAGCAGCACCTTTGAGGCCTTCAGCGTTGGCGTGGTATGCCCGAAATTGATAAAGGCGCCAGATGAACACATGGGTGAAAAGGTTCCGGTCGTCACAACATCGACCTTGCCGGCAGCCTTTTCCGGGCCTTCCTTGCGGACAATGCCGACCATCTCTTCAGCGGTTACAACTACTGCCTCGCCGGCCCTTATCCTGGCATTGATTTCTTCATAGGTCTTACTGACCATCTTCTTGCTCATTGAAATCTCCTGTTCATAGAAAATTAGATAATGACTTTAATAATTGGTGCCAATTGTGATGCAATGGCAACGAGTATCGCAGTCAGTAACAGGGCCTAATAATATCAAATATATCAGGGGTGTAATACCTGTCCATCGAGTGTTTTTTACGAGACCGACAATTGTAGCAGTTTCCAGGTTAGCAAGGCAACCTTTTTACTGTTGCCTTGCCTTTTTTCTTTTCTTCTGGCAAGAGATGCTTTAAGTTCACTATTCTTCCAGGAAACAATACCAGACAGCTTAAAAGGAAGCTCAAGGAATGAAAAGCTCGAAAAAAACAGACAACAAGGCGGAACTTCAAAGAATACGAAGGAAGATAGACGCCATTGACAATAAGTTTCTGGAACTCCTGAAACAAAGAATCCAATACGCCCAGGAAATCGGCCGCATCAAGTCAAAAGACAAGCGGGCCAAGTATGATCCTCTTCGGGAGCGGCAGATATATGCACGTCTGCTGGAAAAAAACAAGGATGAATTTCCCGACGCTGCCCTGCGTTCCATTTTCCATGAGATCATTACAACCTGCCGACTGTCGCAGAAAAGACCGGTGGTCTCCTATCTTGGCCCGGAGGCCACCTTTACGCACCTGGCCGGGGTCAAATACTTTGGCCATTCTGCTGACTATCAGTCCATGGAATCCATTGAGGATATCTTTTCAGAGGTTGAGCGGGGAAGAACCACCTTTGGTATCGTACCAGTGGAAAATTCCATTGAAGGCGCAGTGTTCTCAACTTTGGACTCCTTCATGAAGCACAAGGTGAAGATCTGTGGCGAGGTCAACCTGGAGATCAGCCACAACCTAGTCTGCCAGTCGGGAAATATTGAGGATATCAAGACTGTTGCATCGCATTCACAGCCACTGGCACAATGCCGGGAGTGGTTGAAAAAGCACCTGCCAGGCATCCCAACCCTGCCCGTGTTCAGCACCGGGGTGGCTGCCCAAATGGCGACAAAAGATCCCCATATCGGCGCTATTGCCAGTTCGCTTGCCATCAAGACCTATCAACTCCAGGTGGTCGTGCGCGGCATTGAAGACTATCGGGGCAACACCACACGTTTCCTGGTAATTGGCAGAAAATCGCCGTTGCGGAGCGGCAGGGACAAGACCTCGCTGTTGATTGGTCTTCTCGATCGTCCGGGAGCCTTGAACGAAGCCCTTTCCATATTGGCTGACAAGGGCATTAACCTTGCCAAGATCGAGTCACGTCCCATAAAGGGTATGCAGTGGAAATATCTCTTTTTCATGGATATGGTTGGCCACATGGAAGATAAAATAATACGCGACGGCTGCAGTGAACTTCAGTCAGTCTGCTCCTACTATGAATGGCTGGGCTCATACCCGATGGCTGAAGACGAAACCAGCTGAGACTCTTTTCCCAGTTCTTCCAGACCACTTGTTACCATGCTTTTACTTGCAATAGAAAGCTCCTGCGATGAAACCGCAGCTGCCATACTGCAGAACGGGTCCAGACTGCTTTCCAGTGTGGTAGACTCACAGGTACAGGTCCACAGCCCTTACGGGGGAGTTGTACCTGAACTTGCCTCCCGCAGACATATCGAGACCATCTATCCCATTGTTGAAGAAACCTTGAAACAGGCGGCAATACAACTGGACCAGCTCGATGCCATCGCGGTAACACAAGGCCCTGGGCTCATAGGTTCCCTGCTTGTCGGTGTATCCTTTGCCAAGGCCCTGGCATACGTTAAAAATCTTCCCTGTTTTGGTGTTGATCACATGGCCGGCCATCTGCTCTCCATCTTTCTGGGGAAAAAGCATCCTGACTTTCCCTATGTAGCCCTTGTGGCATCCGGCGGCCACTCAAGCATTTACCTGGTAAGGGATTCTTTATCCTATGAAATGATAGGCCAAACAAGGGACGATGCCCCAGGGGAAGCCTTTGACAAGGTCGCCAAGCTGCTTGGCCTCGGTTATCCCGGCGGCCCGATTATCGCGAAATATGCAAATACGGGCAACCCTGAAGCAATACCTTTTCCCAGGGCCTGGCTCGATGCGGACAGCCTTGATTTCAGCTTCAGCGGGGTAAAGACCGCTGTCGTCAATTATGTCAACGGGGAACAACAGAAAAATATAGACCTCCATATCCCGGACATCTGTGCATCTTTTCAGGAAGCGGTTGCCGATGTTCTGGTAGGAAAAACCATGGCTGCAGCCAGAAAATCCGGCGTCCCCAGGGTCGTGCTGGCCGGTGGGGTCGGAGCCAATCTACGCTTGCGCGATCTGTTGCGCTCGCGCGGCCAGGAGGAAGACATCGAGGTATTCCTGCCGCCGAAAAATTTCTGTACGGACAATGCCGCCATGATAGCCATTGCAGGATATCACCTCTTCAAAAACAGCAAGCAGGGACCGGGGCGTCTTGATATGGATGTTTATTCACGATCGCAAATCCACTTTTAATTTATATCACCTCTGTTATTCCTTGATTTGTTCCATTTTTTTTTATAATTGATTTTACTGTAAGTAATTCGTCCGACAATCATCTATCGCTGCTTTCAATGAAAATTGAACCCCTTCGAACCATCAGATATTTCTACCTGCGTTTTATTCGTTTGCGGGGAGAACCAAGCGTCTTGGCCCGTGGTGTAGCTATAGGGACATTTATCGGCATAACTCCAACTATCCCTTTTCATACCGTGCTGACCCTTCTTTTTGCCTTCATTCTCCGGGGCAGCAAGATCGCAGCCCTGCTAGCAACAATCATTGTCAGCAACCCTGTTACCTTCTTCCCCCAATATTACGTGTCCTGGCAGATCGGCAACTGGCTTACCTCAGGAAGGCACTCCTGGGAAGAGGTCGCAACACTGATTGAGTCAATAGTAAATGGAAGCAATTATGCCGAAACACTGACAGCCTTGGGGCATATCGGAATAAATTCCCTTATCATACTGATCGGGGGCGGCATCATACTTGCCCTGCCCTTTACCATAGCTTTCTATTTCCTCTCATACCACTTGTTCTGCTCCATTCAGAAAAAACGGCTGGAGAAAAAAAAGCTCGATTAATTGCCCGCAAATCATGCTGCCAGACAAAAAAATAAAAGACATCCTCAAGCAACAGAAGCTTTCCCCGAAAAAGAGATTTGGCCAGAATTTTCTGATCAATAAAAATGTTTCGGGAAAAATAGTAAGGCTGGCAAACATACAACCTGATGATATTATTATTGAAGTGGGAGTCGGTTTCGGGGCACTTACCGTCCATCTGGCCCAACTATGCAGGAAAGTTATCGGCATTGAGATTGATTCAGGCATCATCCGTTTTCACAAAGAGGAAAACATCCTGCCTGAGAATGTATCACTGGTCCACCAGGATATTCTTCGGGCAGATTTCACACGGCTGGCAAACGAGTCTGAAGGCCGTATAAAGCTCATAGCCAACCTGCCTTATTCCATATCCAATCCGCTTCTTTTCAAATTGGTTGAGCACAGGGATAAAATGGAATGGGCCGTCCTGATGCTGCAGAAGGAAGTGGCTCAACGGCTTACTGCCGATACAGGCTCAAAGAATTATGGCATTATCACCGTACGCATGGCGACCTGCGCTTCTATTCAAAAACTGCTTGATCTCGGGCCCCAGCATTTTCATCCCAGGCCCAAGGTCGATTCCCAGGTTGTCAAGATTACCTTTTATCCTGTACCCGAAAGAGCAGCAACCCTGCCGGAACATGACCCTGCCCTTTTTAGAAAAATAGTTAATGCCGCCTTCCAACAGCGGCGTAAAACCCTGGTCAACTCCCTGTCTGCAGCAAGTTTAGCCAACATTGATAAAAAAACAATTGAAGCAGCCCTGGCAAAGATGGGGCTCGACAGCAGGACCCGAGGCGAGAAACTGCAGGTCGAAGACTTTGTTGCATTGACAAATATTCTGCACCAAGCTTCACTCGGTTAAAATGATATTCAGTGTTTAATAATAACACAAACTGTTTACCCGGAGTCATTTAAATGAAGAATTTTGTCTTCCATAATCCAACAAAAATAATCTTCGGCAAGGATACCATCCCATCCATCGGCAGTGAAACGGCTGCCTTCGGGCAAAAGGCGCTTCTGGTATATGGTGGGGGCAGTATCAAGAGAAATAACATCTACGGCCAGGTGACCAAATCACTCAAGGATGCAGGGGTCACCATCGTGGAACACAGCGGTGTCCAGTCCAATCCAGTCTTAAGCCACGTGCACCAAGGCATTGCAGTGGCCAAGAAAAACCAGATTGACGTAATCGTTGCGGTTGGGGGAGGATCGGTTCTAGACAGCGCAAAGGCCATAGCAGCGGGCACCCTGGTCGATCATGATGTGTGGAAGTTCTTTATCGGCAAGAAAAGCATCAAAGGTGCCCTGCCCCTTACCTGCGTGTTGACCCTTGCCGCTTCCGGTTCCGAAATGAATTCGGGTATGGTAGTTACCAAGGAGGACACAAAACAAAAATTCGGCTTTGCCAACAAGCATCTCTATCCCAAGGTATCCATCCTCGATCCCACGGCAACATTCACGGTATCGCCGGCTTACACTGCATATGGCGCTGTCGATGCCATTGCTCATGTGCTGGAATACTACTTTACCAGCCAGGAGCCATATACTCCTGTGCAGGACCACTTCATGGAAGGCCTGGTCATGAGCTGCATGGACAGTTGCAACCGGGTGCTGAAAAACCTCAAAGATTATGATGCCCGGGCCGACCTCATGTGGACTGCCACTCTGGCCCTGAACGGTCTGACTGGAGCAGGTCTTGGCAAGGTCGGCTTCCCCATGCACTTGATCGAGCACTCTTTAAGCGCCTTGTATAATGTGGCCCATGGCGCTGGCCTTTCTGTGGTTATTCCCGGCTGGATGCGCTACCAGTCGCAGCGGACCTCAGAGAAATTTGCCCAATTCGCGGAACGGGTTTTTGGCATTACTTCCGGCAGCAATGAAAAGAAAGCGGCCGAGGGAATCCAGTCCCTGCTCTCCTGGTTTGTTAGGGCAAAAACCCCGACGAGCCTTAGAGACCTGAACATTGCAGAAAATGATATACCGATAATAGCGAATAATGCCCTGACACTTTCAAAGATATGGGGCATGACGGATTATAAAGAGGAAAAAATCGAGGAAGTACTGAAACTATGCGTATAAGGGTGCAGGGGATAAAGCACTGTCTTCAACATAAACAGGAAGCTTAATCTCAAAGCTTGCTCCGCTACCCTCATTGGACTCACAGGTTATTGTGCCATTGTGCTCCTGGATTATGCCATAAACAATGGAAAGACCTATTCCTGTCCCCTTTCCAGGCTCCTTTGTTGAAAAAAAAGGATCGAATATCTTCTCCTGAAATTTCGGGGCAATTCCTTTTCCTGTGTCAGCGTAAGTTATTCGTGCCTCATCATTATCAAATCTTGCTATCAAAACTATCTTGCCCTTCCCCTGCTCTTCCATGGCATCCATTGAGTTTTGAATCAGATTAATAAAAACCTGTTCCAGTTTGACATGGTTGCCATGCAACATGGGAAGGTTATCTGCAATCTGCACATCAAAAGAAATATTTCTGATCCTGAGTCTTTCATGCATGAGGATCAAAGTATCATTCAAAACCCGGGATAGCTTGACGGGACTGAAAGATGTTACATCGCTTCTCCCAAAAGTTCTCAGATGCGAAATAATATTTGAAATTTTCCCGATCTGCCGAAGTGATTCATTAAATTCCTCCGATAGCTCTTTGTTATCAACTTCATTGGCTTCAAGATCATTTAGTGTGGATTCGAGGATTATCTTAATGTAGGAAAGCGGCTGATTGATCTCATGTGCTATGCCCGTGGCAATCTCACCTAATGAAGCGAGCTTGTCCTGGGTCAGGGCTTTTATCTCCATCTCCTTGCGTTTCTCCTGTTCCTGTACACGTTTGCTAATATCTCTGGCAACACCGATTCGACCGATCATATTTCCCATATTGTCTGCTAGGGGAGCTACATTTAATTCAATTGGAACAGACCTACCATCCTTGATTGTAATTTCGATCTCATAAGTTGAAGTTCCCCCAGCATCAATGCCGGTTTCGAACCTTTGCATTAAAGTTTCAGTATATGAAGGGGTAACAATCTCGATGAAGCTTCGGCCAAGTAGTTCCTTATGTTCATACCCGGTAATCACTTCAACCATTGGGCTAATATAGGTAAATTTTCCATCCAGATCTAAGGTGTAAACGATATCTCTAATCGTCTCTACAAGTGTCCGGTGTTTTTTCTCACTTTCCTGTAATTTCTGAAATGCTTTCGCATGAGCAATACTCAAACCTGTTTGAGATGCTATCGCCATGAGTAGATTAATATCCCCTTCCCTGAATTCACGATGTGGATGTAAACTATCAACTGCCATTACCCCAAGGGATTCACCCTCATGAATAATCGGGACACAAATCACGGTTTGTACATGCAATTTTTTTACAATTTCTCGATTCCTAGTATCAAGCATATGAGATATTTTACTCATATCCTCTATTAATTGAGGCTTCTGCTTGTTAAAAACTTTCTGCAAAATACCTTCTTTGCCCGGATTGTCTAACCGGAATTGAACATTATTCATTAGTTCTATTTCATCTTCTTTGAATCCGAATCCTCCAGCAAAAAAGAGCGAGTTTTTATCATTTTTTGCCAATAAAATTGCTCCACGATCATAATCAAGCCGCTTGCTCATCACGTCTGAGACTGCAGAGGAAATCTCTTTTACATTTTGGATAACCGAGGTTATCTCACCTACTTCTTGAACTAGTTTTGTTAAACTGTAACGAACATTAAGCTCATTTAAATAAAATTCTGCAATATGACTTAGTTCAGTATAATCGCTCTGCATTTTATTTTTCTCTAAACGAAATGAATATTGCATTAAATATGTTACTAAAGATAATGAAATAAAAGCGACCAATATTGCATAATTAGTTGGAAATAATACATAAGCCAAAACGGAAGATATCGCACCTAAAAATATAGTATGATGACGAATTCTAGCCCATTTAAAAATTTTACTAGGTTCATCCAAAGAAATAATATATCGACAATATTTCGCACCTTGGTGTATACAATCTGGATGCTCAATTTTAGGAAATTCATGGAGAAAAAGTTTAAATAAAGCTTCAAAACTTCCAATCCTATTTTTACACTGATAAAGTTCTTCTTTAACACCTGGTTCAGGTTTAGTTATAAATTCACATTTGTTATTGTCTAATGAGTTTATCTCTATTATGGCTGCTCTGCTTAACTTATTATACAATTTTCCTATTTGTCGTATAACATTTACAGGATTTGCAAAACCAAAGACATATAAAGCAATAAAATTTTGAGACACCATTAAACTCCTACCGGTATCTCTTGAAATATTTTTGTTTCCAGTTTCTTTAATTAAAATTTCCTGCAATCTATTCATTTGTTGCTGATTGCACCAATAACCATAATCGTTATATTGTAGTTTGGATACACCTGAATATTTCAAAACTTTGTCGATGTCTACGTATTGGTAATTGGCTTGTACATAATCGATATAAGATCTTAAAATACGTATATTATATAAAGGAGTATCATTACTAATTTTATCTTTCTTTCTCTTAAAATCCTTCATGTTTTTGACCACAATGTATTGTTCAAAATTACGAATAACATTCTACTACTCTATAAATTAGCTAACAGAAAAACTTATGACCTGATTATATGGCACAAAATTGTTAGGAAAAAAAATATATTAAAACCAGAATTGAGCAGCTACGAAGATAACCACTCATAATGAGATGCTGATTAGAAGGTTAGAAATAATTTGTAACTTGGGTCCAGATTATGGTTTACAACCGCGTACAAGAACTATAGGGGTGTAAGTAAAACGACGCGGATCTCTAAAGAATTTAACAAATTCATCCTTAAATTCTTCAAACCCACCAGAAAACTCGCTAAACGCGTAACCAGATTTCCGAGCAGCAACCTCGACCTTATATAACCAATTTTTCTCATCAATATCCTTCAGTTCTCCAAATATCAAATGGTGTGTTGTAATATCTACATTAATATCTTGAAAACCTAAATCATATAGAAACGAATAAAATCTTCGGCCTGCATAAGGATCAAAATTTGCCTTCCCTTCTAATAGTCCAATTAATCCGAATAATGCTCTTTCAAGCTTAGTTGGTATTCCATGATGAATAAGACAGTTAAAATCCAAGTCAACCATACAGAGAATACCACCAGGTTTTAATATTGAGGCAATATTTTTTACAATTTCAAAGCTATTCTTTCGAAAGTGCTCCAAAACAAAACGCACCCAAATAAAATCAAATAAGCCAAGGTGTGACAAAGGTTTTCGAATATCATCTAGTTTAAATTCTAGGCCTTTATCTCGATAATGCGCTTGGGCATAATTGAAACGTTGCTGAGATATATCAACTCCAACAGTCGAACCGTTTGGTTGAACGAGCTTATTCAAATAGAAAGTTGTTTTGCCTGGCCCACACCCTAAATCAGCCACTCTCATGCCAGGTCTTATACCAGCCCAGATAGCCTGATTTTGCAATATCTCAGGATCAACCTTCAAGTCAAGACGAAGGGCTTCATCCGGGCTTTCCATTATATATTCCGGATCGGTCATATATATATTTTATTGAAGTCTATATGACCTCTTTTAAATAGGTCTCTGTAGACATTTTTGAGAAAAATGACAATTCCGGGATATTAAGAGCTTCTTGGGCGAAGTTTAAGACTTTCTCGTAATTAAAATGGTGATCCATTTTATGATAAAACAGAGCAAAACCCCTTTTAGGTCTAAATTCCTTATGATTGCAAGTTGGTCGTGTAACAGGAAGATTGTTTTCCTTTACCGTCTCAAGTATGTCTTGGTCATTGTAATATATTAAAGGTTTAAAAACAGTCAGACCGCTTTGCAATTTTATCAATGGATAAAACCGCTGAGCTATCTCCATAAACCTGTCTTCTGGTTGTTTACCTTGCACTGCATTGGATAAACTTCTCTCTGCATAGATTCCTCCGGTTATATGCTCGATGGTAGCGCTTACTAGATCCCATAAGGAATAGCTTACAACCATTACCACTTTCCCAAGATCTGGTTTTGTACGACCGAAATAATTCATTAATTCGTTTTTCTTTGTCCGGTTACATATCAGACATGGACTTATTCCCTGCTCAGGTGCATCATTCAGCTTCTTGTCAGCATCAACTATAGAATGCCAATTAATGGCAACACCTCTGTTTTCCCAATACTGATCAAGTCTATCTCGTTCTTCAATTGTTAATACATGTTCAGGAATAACTATACCTCTGGCTTCAAGTTCAAATTTAAAAGTTCTTCTTGCTAGATCCAAAAAATGAAGGACAATAGTTGAATCTTTGCCTCCTGAATAAGCCATAATTAAATCTTTACCTTCAAGTTCTTGCAGATCCTTCTTGTTATCTGAAATCCACTTCTCATAGGTTATTGTCATTAAAGAAATCCTTTATATTATTTTGTAGTATTTGTGCTTTTTCTTTGAGTAACATTAACAGATTTTATTTAATACTTTGTAAGAAAGAAGATTTCCTTTGGGGGTATAAGGTGTTTTAGCTAAATTTGAATTATAATAATTTATAAATGCTTCAACACAGGTCTTATCAAAATGGTTTCCAATATTTTCTACAAGGAAATCAAATGCTTTATTTACAGGCATAGGGTCACGATAATGCCTTTTTGAAGTTAAGGCTTCAAACACATCAGCAACTGCTATAATTTTCCCACCAAAAGGAATATCTTCATCGGCTAATCCATCAGGATATCCAGTACCATCAAGTTTTTCATGGTGCGACGCTGCGACTCTAGGTACTTCTTTATAAATGCCATCAAAATTGATTCTTTCCAGGATTTTCCGACTTTTATCTGCATGAGTTTTTATATGATTGTACTCTTCATTTGTCAATCTTCCTGGTTTTTTCAATATTGCATCATCAACACCTATTTTTCCATAATCATGTAATGAGGCAGCAACTCGAATCATATCTGTATAATCCGTAGGTAACCCTAATTGTACACATATGCCCACCGCATATTCTGTAACCCTCTCAGAATGGCCAGCTGTAATCGGATCCCTTGCTTCTGTAGATGCAACTAATGCCTGCAGAATTGATTGAAATTGCTTTATTCTTGACTCAACAAGATTGATATTTTTAATACCAACAGCGATTTGCGGTGCAATTCCCATTAATAGATTAATATCACGCTGAAGTAGTTTCCTTTTTGATTTAAGATTATCTACTGCCAAAACACCTATGGAATCATTTTCATATACGATTGGGCAGCAAATAAACGATTTAACACCCATGGCTTTAGCAAATTCTAAACTCCTAGCAGAAAGATCATTCTTAATTTCATCAATATTATTAACCAATATCGGTTTTTGCTGGTGATAACAAGTAACAAAAACACCTCTAGAATCTTCTCTATCAAGATTAAAACCTGAACTCATCATGAATTTATTTAACTCATCGAAGTCATATCCATAACCTGCTCGAGATATTAATCTGTTATTCGCTTCATTTGATAAAAGAATTAAACCTCTATCATAATCTAGTCGAGTATGTAAAATATTTATGACTTTGGATAAAATGCCCTCTAAGTCATTTTCTTTACTTAGTGCTTGACCTATCTCGTTTATCATCAAAGAGTTTTCGTAATTGATATTTACCTGTTCAATTAAATTCTCTGATGTCCAACTTAAATTCTCTACCGCATTCTGGAGTTCTTTTACTTCAAGTTTTTTTACATACCAATTTAAAAGAGAAACACACGTGAGAGAAACTAAAAGATAAAGAACAAAAATATGTTCTGAAAAAAGAAATAGAATAAAAATACTTGAAATTGTAAGAGCAAGAGTTGAAAAATCTCGAATTTTAGAAACTAAAGTAGAATATGCTGTATACCAACTTACTTCATATCTGCAAACTTCTCCACCTTTAAAAATGCATTCAGGATGTGTAATTGCTTTAATTTTGTAATTAAATATTTTTGATATGGCTTCCCAATAACCGAACCTATTTTCACATTGAAATGGTCGCTCTTGAACACCTTCATTTGGCTTAACAATAATCTCAACTTTATCAGGAGCAACTCTCTTGGATGTAAATGTTGCTGATTTAGTGAATCTTGAAGCATACTTGCCAACTAATTCGTATGCATTCTGTGGTCCAATAAGTCCAAGAATGTATCGTCTCATAAAACCTAGAGCATCTGGTGATGCAGCATAAGCGCCAGCCTCTCTAGCAATATCCTTCTTATCAGTTAGTTGGCTTAACTTTTCCTGAAATTTATTTATTTGGCTTTGGGTAAACCAGCTGCCCTCATCTGCAACCTGGTATGATTCCATGCCAGCAAATTGTAGCAGTTCATCAACATTAATATAAGGATATCTTGCTTTTATTAATTTGATATAATTATCAATTATACGGCTATTGTATAATTGGGGTTCTTCTGCTTGGGAGTGGTAAATATTTGAAGGTTGTAACAACATATTTCTTAATATTCTTTAAGTTCTTTTTGATACACGTTTTGTAAGTCTATTAACATGTGCAAAATACTCATCACTGCTCTTTTCAACATCCAGAACCCAAAAATTATATGTTTTATCAATCGGGATTGAATGTATTTCGGCATATTCTTTCGGAAAGATGAGCGCTGAAATAGTTTCCTGCTCATAGTAGCATGATAAGCGGGAAAAAACTGAATGCAATATTTTGCTAGGCAACTTTTCTGGCTCAAGCACAAAAGCATGAATACAATTTGTCAAATCTGACAGATTCATGCCTAACTCCGTTACACAAACCATGAATACCGCCACGAGATTCGTTTTATTTCTTAACGCAAATATATATTTTTCTCTCTTCAGTCCATAAGCTTGAAACTCATCATTAATTTTCTTGTCGCAATTAATTTTTGATGGTTCGAGATCCAATGCTTTTAAAGCTAATCCTCCGTATTTTAGTTCATAAGAGTATATTAGTTCTGACAGGTCATTATAGGATGCCTGACTTAGGGTCCAGTTTTCAGGCAAATTGCTGCTTAGACTGCCATCGGTATTCTTGTTAAAATGTAAATAAGCAAATTCATTAACCGAACATCCATCAGATGAATTTCTTGCAGCACCACCGAAAACGAGGTTGGGAAATTTATTTTCAGGACGGAAATAACACGCAACATAATCCATTTTAGTAGATGGCAATCTGTGAAACTCGTTTATATACCTTCCAATTTGCTCCAACACAACCAGGCCGGCCCTGCTTCTCTTGGAACTGTCAGCAGCATGGTGGTTGATGATCCAGGTTTTATTGTAAAAACGGAACATGGACATATGTCCATAGATGTTTCCTTTATCCTGGTATATAAAATTAATTGCGATATCCAGATCCTGCTCATATAGTCTCTTATATATATAATCGAATTTATTTCGATTATTTTGCATATAGAGATATTTCTGTGGATACACAAAACCTGTTTCAAAAAAGAAATCCCACAGGTCATCAATATTTATTTTACTGCAAACATATGCATTTTCATTAATTGCCTGGTGCAAAAACGAGCTGAGCCTGATCTGGTCCAATATGGTCATATCTACGAACACCAGGCCACACTTTACATCTTTATCATCAATTGGAGTTCTATAAACAACTTGGGACTTGCATGTAATGTTCGCCCCAGGCATAAACTCAATAATTGCTTCAGGAATTATCATTCCCGGCAATAACAGAGAGTTCTCAATGCTCTCTTCAACTGAAAAGCCGGCACCGGAGATATTTTTTACTCTAAGATTAACCTTGCGCCCGGTAAAGGGATGTTGGAAAATTATATTGGGGGTTGGTATCAGTTCCTGACGGATACTCCTGAATTTTTTGGATTTGAACCTCTGAATTTGATTAATGATAGGTTTTAATATTAATGTATTGCCGTCAGTGGTTTCTGATATACGAAAAATATCGCAAGGGCCGGAGTAGAGAGTTGTACCATCTTTTTCTATTATAATATCGGCCGGATATTCTCGTTTAATTTCTAGGCCATTAAATGGTATTTCCTTGGGGATAATTACTGAAAAGGAGGATGGACTGAAAGTTGCCAGTCCACCATCGAAAAATAAACCATTCTGGATGAGTTTTAGAGAGATTCCATTACAGTTATGCCTTTTAACTATTCTTGAATTAACCTCCACAGCTTTCGCAGGCAGACAAAGTTTTACTCCATTTTCGCTAATTGAAATCAGCTGTGCTTCAACTAAGATCTGCTTCAGGCCATCCGTGAAATAGAAATTCTCAAATCTGTAGTGATTAATGTTATATGTAACATCAAGAGGGGCAGACCATGTACACTCAAAATAATGGTCTTTACATGGTTGCGGTTTTGCCTGGACAGACACCAAAGTATCATATTTCAGGTGTCGAAAATTAAGAAATATATCACCTTCGTGAAAATTAATTCTGTTCAAGGAGTTTATCAACCGACTCTGGCGGATCTCTTTCCAGTCCTTGCTTTGCAGCTTGCCAGATGTATTTTCCGCAAGCAGTTTCAGTTGCGAGTTTGAGTGATGATCGTCCATATTGGCTAAATATCCCCTTTTTATTTTGGACCAGTTTCCATTGTACCACATTGTGGTACATAACAGCATGGTGCAAACTCGACAACCGTCGAGAATTATAGATTATTCCAGAAATTTCAAAAAATTACAACCAAAAACGTTACTCACAACAGCACGATGCAACATTTTAACTGGTTGAATTAATATTAAAAAATTGGATTATCTTCTGAAAAAACCTTGGTCGACACGTAGATGCACTATCAGATTAAGAAACAATTTTCTATTAAAAACAAATAGATAGAGAGTGTCGGCTGTCTTTGCTTACTTCACCCACCAGGTCATCAATGCCTGGATTGGATTGTAGTAAAGCGGGAGGGTTTCAGGACGCTTAAATTTATTCCAGTAACTGACCCTGTGCCTGGCTACATACCAGTTGGGAACCACGTAAAATCCATACCACAACACCCTGTCCAGGGCCCTGCAGGCAGCTTTCAGTTCCTCCTGCGTAGCAGCGTAAATGATCTTGTCAACGAGTTGATCAATAACAGGGTCCTTGATGCCGATCAGATTTCGGGAGCCTTGGCGATCGGCTGATGTGGAATACCAGTAATCCCTCTGTTCGTTCCCGGGAGACTGGGACTGGCCGAAGACATGCACGGTCATGTCAAAATCGAACCTGTTGAGGCGATCGATATACAGTGCAGGATCAATAGTCCTGTAGGAGGCATTGACGCCAAGCTTTTCCAGGTTATTGACATACCCGGCCATGACCCTCTCAAAAGAGGGGGAAACAAGAAGGATCTCAAATTCAAACGGTTTACCTTCCTGGTTTACCAACCTGCCATCCTGCACAGACCACCCGGCCTCCATGAGGATATTCCTGGCTGTACGGAGATTATCCCTGATGCCGTTCGGGGTATCAGTTGAATACGGAGTCAGGGGTTCTGTAAAAACTTCCGGCGGCAGCTGATCCTTGAACGGCAATAAATAATCAAGTTCCAACCCTTCCGGCAGACTTTTTGCTGCAAGGTCAGAATTGCTGAAATAGCTTGCACTCCTTGTATATTCATTAAAAAACAGCTTATTGTTCGCCCATTCAAAATCAAAGGCCATTCCCAGTGCCTGGCGCACCCTTCTGTCCTGGAATAGCGGGTTTCTCAGGTTGAACACAAACCCCTGCATGCCCTGGTTGTTGCGATGGGGAAGATATTCCTTGATTATCTGCTTGCTGTCAAACTTGGGTCCAACCAGGTCCCGCGCCCATTGCTTAGCAATGTTGATATACATGAAATCAAACTCATTTGCCTTGAAAGCCTCCACTGATACTATCTGGTCCCTAAAATACTTGAAGGTGATAGTATCAAAATTAAACATACCTTTGCGGGCTGGATGATCAGCCGCCCAATAGTCTGGATTCCGCATGTACGTTATGGATTTTCCCGGATTGACTGATTGAACAACGTATGGCCCAGAACCTATGGGCGGCACCATGGATGGATCGTCAAAGGGGTGCTCGGTATAGAATTTCTTCGAAAATATGGGCACCTGGCTGGCAATCAGGTGCAATTCGCGGTTCACTCTGGCAAAGTTAAAACGTATGCGGTTTTTATCAAGAATATCTGAACTGGTGATATCATGCAGATAAGCCTGGTAAAAGGGATGGGCTGCATCGCTCTTCAGGGTAGTAAGGGAAAACTGGACATCTTCGGGAGTAATCGGTGTGCCGTCCGAGAACCGGGCATTTTCGTCTATTGTATACGTCACTGACATGCGGTCTTCCGCCAAGTCAATATCTCTGGCAATGAGGCCGTACCCAGCAAAAGGCTCGTCAAGGCTTGCAACTGCAAGAGTCTCAAACACCAGGTTATCCAGCCCCGAAGGTGCAGAACCTTTCAGGGTGTAAGGGTTCATCTTGTCAAAGCTGCCAAGATCATGAAGCACCAGCGCTCCACCTTTTTCCGCCATTTCAGAGGTATAGTTAAAACGCTTGAAGTCAGCAGGATACTTGAGCTTGCCGTCAATACTGATGCCATGAGCAGCCTGGCTCTCCGTAATGTTCCCGGCTGAAATGACCAGAGCCAGGGCTGTCAGGAAGAAATAAAAGGTACGGCCTATGAACAAACAGAAACGTATTTTCCTGTGCATGGGGTACTGCCTCTCATATCATTTCAATACTCAATCTTGACTACGCATCACTTCAGGAGAAAGGTTATTCACCTTCAGTTCGCCAGTCAAATGAAAAATGACTGAAACTTTGCTATAAGTATAAATATATAGATTTTTCGTTTGACCTTATTGTTCAAGATGATTAAAAAATCCGTTTCACTTTCCAGCGAAATACTATTTCATACTTACGGAGTACCAGAATTATGGGAAAAACCATTGCGGAAAAAATATTTGCAGCGCATCTGCGTGACACCCCTACACCGGGAAACTTTGTACTCGATATAGACGTGGTTTTGTGCCATGAAATTACTACTCCCATTGCTATTAACGACCTGGAAGCAAAAAACATGGATAAGGTCTTCAATGCTGACAGGATCAAGGCAGTCATTGATCATGTCTCACCGGCCAAGGATTCGAAAACCGCAACCCAGGGTAAAATCCTGCGCGATTGGGCCAGGCGGCATAATATAAGGGATTTTTTCGATATCGGCCGCAACGGCATCTGCCATGCACTGTTTCCTGAGAAGGGTTTCATACGGCCGGGCTATACGGTGATCATGGGAGACTCCCATACCTGTACGCATGGAGCTTTCGGCGCATTTGCCGCAGGTGTCGGAACTACTGATCTGGAAGTTGGGATCCTCAAGGGTGTCTGCTCCTTCAGGGAACCGAAGACCATGAAAATCTCGGTAACCGGCAACCTTTCCAAGGGCGTTTATGCCAAAGACGTCATCTTGAATATCATCAAACAGATTAGCGTCAATGGCGCGACAGACATGGTCATGGAATTCTGCGGTCCAGTCGTGGAAAAGATGTCCATGGAGTCGCGCATGACCCTCTGTAATATGGCAATCGAAGCAGGCGGGACCTCCGGTATCTGCATGCCTGACAGGATAACGGCAGAATACCTCTGGCCGTTCATCCAGGATTCATATGCTACGGTTGAAGAGGCGGTCGCAGACTTCCAGAAGTGGCATTCAGACCCTGATGCTGTCTATGCTAAGGAGTTGGCAATCGATGTTTCCGGCCTCAAGCCCCAGGTTACCTATGGGTACAAGCCGGATGAGGTGAAAGATATAACTGAGATGGAAGGAACCCCTGTTGACCAGGTGTATATCGGTTCGTGCACCAATGGTCGCTTGGAGGACCTGCGCGAGGCTGCAAAGATCCTGGGACACAGGAAGATTGCCCCAACTATCCGTGGAATTCTCTCCCCTGCTACTTCGGAAATATTCTCCAGGGCCATGGAGGAAGGGATCATCAAAATTTTCCTGGATGCCGGTTTCTGTGTCTCAAACCCTACCTGCGGGGCCTGCCTCGGCATGAGCAACGGCGTGCTGGCGGCAGGGGAAGTATGCGCCTCAACGACCAACAGGAATTTTAACGGACGCATGGGAAAAGGCGGCATGGTCCACCTGATGAGCCCGCTTTCGGCTGCAGCAGCGGCAGTTGCTGGCCATATTACCAACCCGGTCAAGTATCTTTAACCATCGGCCTTGCGTGCATATGCAAAGATGGACACAACGTTTCAAAGCGCTAAGCAACACAGGAGAATGAGATGAAAGATTTCAATGGCCAGGTACTTTTCCTGGACAGAAGTGATATCAATACAGATGAAATAATACCTGCCAAATATCTTACCGAAAATACCAAGGAGGCATTAAAACTTCATGTTTTGGAGGATCTGCACCTGGAAGGTTTTGATGCAAGGACTGATATAGCAGGGAAAAATATCGTTGTCACGAGAGCCAACTTCGGCTGCGGTTCCTCCAGGGAGCATGCTGTCTGGGTGTTTGAGGTGAACGGCATAAACGTCGTTATTGCAGAGAGCTTTGCCAGGATATTCAGGCAGAACATGTTTAACTGCGGCATGCTGGCCATCGAACTTCCCGGGGAGAAAATCGACGCCCTTTTCAGGTTAGGAACTGATGTGGTCGCACAAGTGGATCTTCAGCAGGGCCAGGTTGTTGCCAAAAACAATAAGGGAGATGAATTGATCATTCCATTCGACATAAATCCCTTTGACCGCGATCTCGTGATGGCCGGCGGTTGGTTGGCCTATGCCGACAAAAAATATTGATTAGGTATGCTGGATACTGGATGCGGGTAGTAGTTTACTGCATGATAAATTGGAGTATTGGAGTAGCGGAGTAAGGGGTTTAAAAAGCCCAATTCTTCAACACTTCATCACTCCAACTTTTTTTATCCCTTATGTCAGTCCTTCAATCATCTTTCGTCCTGCAGAATAATAATCATTGGATTGTTGCGTTAAACGACAATCGCCGTCTCCTCACGTATGACGGCAAACCTTGCCCCCCTTTTGACCCCTTGAACCCCTTATTTATAATCCCTTGTCCGCCAGCTCCTTGATGAGCTTTTTCTGTTCGGCAGTTAGAGTCTTGGGGACATCCACAGAGACCTTCACATAGATATCACCCCTGGCGCCTGTTTTTCCTGCGGGCAGTCCATGGCCTTTCAGGCGAAGTTTAGCATGCGGCTGGATCCCAGCCGGAACCTTGACCTTGAGCTCCTTGCCCTCAAGTGAAGTTACGCTTAATTCAGATCCCAGGCACGCCTTGCTGAATGATATATGCTTTTCAATTATAAGGTTATTATCATCCCGACTGAAACCAGGATGCGGCTGCTCATTGATTACAAGATAAAGATCGCCTGGCGGCCCACCGTATGGTGATGGTGAGCCCTTGCCGGCCAACCTGAGTTTCTGTCCTGCTTTAATACCTTTCGGAATCTTGACGGAAACATTTTCTGTCTTGTTTTCGCGGCGAAGGGAAATGGTTTTTTCCGAACCATTCAAAATCTCATTCAGTGAAACTGACATCTCATATGTAACATCGTTGCCCTTGACGGGCTGCTGGGCCGAGGTGCGATAGGATGTTCGGCCGGTACCGGGACCGCCGCTTTGGAAAAAGAAGGTTTCAAAAGGGCTGCCCTGTCCGCCAGAGGCTCTGAAGCCACCTCCCAGTCCACCAAGCCCAAATTCCTTCAGGATATCGCCAAGGTCGAAACCACGGAAAATATCTTCCTGGCTGAAACGCTGCTGGAAATCACTCGCCCCGAACGTATCATACTGCTTGCGCTTTTCAGGATCCGACAGGACGGCATAAGCCTCGCTGATCTTCTTGAATTTCTCCTCGGCTTCCTTATCACCCTTGTTGCGGTCAGGATGATATTTCATAGCCAGCTTGCGGTAAGCCTTTTTTATATCCTGGGTGGTGCTGTCTTTCTTGACCCCCAGAATCTCGTAATAGTCCATAAATTCCAGACTCAGTAATTATCGTAATTATTTTGATTTGGTTTTAGAACGGCACGTCATCTTCCATTGGCGGCACATCGGGCAGCGGCGGCTCTTCGTCGCTGTATTTGCCGGACTGGCCTTCCTCAGCACCCCTTGATGAGAGCATTTTCATCTCACGCGCCACAATCTCAGTGGTGTAGCGGGGGTTACCGTCACGGTCTTCCCACTTGCGAGTCTGGATACGGCCCTCGATGTAGACCTTGCTGCCCTTAGACAGGTATTCCCCGCATATTTCAGCTAAGCGCCCAAAGACGACAACTCGGTGCCATTCTGTCAGCTCTTCCTTCTCGCCTTCTTTTTTCCAGGTCTCCGTTGTCGCCATGCGAAAGTTCGCAACCGCTGTACCATTCTGGGTGTAGCGTACTTCAGGATCTGCGCCGAGATTGCCAATGAGGATAACTTTATTAACCATTCCTTCTCCTAAAGATAAAATTTGAAGATTTCAAAATAGACGCGCCATTTTTATTTAACACAATAATCCTGAGTTTAAAAAAATAACAATGATTTAAAAAAAATCCAGCATGCTTAACAAAAAAATCTGTAGAGTAATAAATCGGTTAAATGACCCGAGGCATATGGCTCAGGGCTCAAGGCAAGAACAAAATGCAAGTTGCTGGCTACAAGATTCCTGGCAAAAAACCATTAAATTTTTTATAAAGAATATTGAATGATAATAACTGGTCCACCTAGTTTCCCTTGCCAAGGAAGAGTCTTTCTTTTTCCAGTGAAACCTTGGCTCCTTGGCCCCTTCAAAAACTACTCCTGATAATAAGCAGTTGTATGCATGTCCCTGCTTTCATAGTTATCAGCCCCCTGCTTTTACCGCCTCATCCAGCATTCTTGGAAGCCCACCTTTTTCCTCGGGAATAAAGCCGAAAACAGCTTGCCATATCTCCTTATTTTCCATACAGAGATAAATACAGGTTCGCGGGTCTGCTTTCCGGTGCAACAGCTGGTAAAGGTATTGATACATTTCCACCCGCAGCGTCCTGAAATACCTGGCTTTACCATCAAGGCCTTCAATAAATTCCTCCTGGAAAAAATGTGCGTTAGGAAAGCGCTGGGTTGCTATTCTCTTCAAAGCGGGCAGATAACGCAGGCACCCCATACTGATCCAGGCGATTTTCTCTTTCGGCACCATAGCAAAAAGAAGGCCAATCGTATCAGCGTACCCTTTCTGCCAGCCGGGATAATAGATTATCGGATCAAAGTGAAATGCAAGCCTGTAGCCCCATGAAGCACAAGTAGCTGCAGCTGCCAACCGCTGTTCCAGGGAGGCGGTCCTGAGCTCTTCTCTCTTAACTATTGAGGGACTGTTCAACGACCAGGCAACAATGGTTCTGTCCCCATGTGCCAACCCCTCAAGGTTGTCAATAACTGCAGTCTTGGTTTTAAGTTCCAGCACGGCTGAATCCTTATCCCGCATGAATTCAACCAGAATTCTGCTGAGCCCGGTTAAACTGTCGAGGGCCAGGCTGTCGGTAAATTCGCCCGTACCGATCCGCCAGAATTGTTCCGGCGCTTGTGAAAATGCTTCTGTGAGCTCATTCAGCAAGTCTTCGACATTCACAAAAAAAGAAAGGTATGGGTTGTTCAGGTATGCCTGCAGGATACAGTAGACGCAATCCATGGGGCAGTTCATGCCGATGTTGAGCACCTGGTAATCACAACAGATGTATTCCTTTGTGCCGGGACATGGCTTGAAAAATTTTCCGCGGTTTCTGCCCAGCAACAGATGACGTTTTCCCTGTGTAAGACTATTGGGATAGAGACCCAGGTCGGTCATCCTGTTTTTTTCATCTATGATGACTTCAACAGTGATATTCCCTGCCCTTGCAAGGATGTTCTTGGTAACCGGGTGGTCAATACAATCCGGTTCCACGTGGATCATTGCTATGGTGTCGGCAGGATCCGATCCTTTACTGCTGCTTTTCATGCTGTCTTCCGTACCTGGCTCATGTAGGGCAATCCCAGGTAATACTCACCTTCTCCAGCTCTGCCGTGCTTGATGCAACCATTTCCATAAATCATGCATTTGCGCTCCAGTTCCCGGACGGCAAGTTCTCTCTGCTCATCTGTCAAGCTGCCGGATTCCAGCATTTTCATGATCGCTTTTATACGAAACTTATCCATACCTATTCTGTAGATCGAGGAAAGCTGGTCACCCCTCCCCCCGTCTTTCAGGGTCAGCGGTTTGTCAATTAATAAAAATTCCTGCTCCGCACTGACACGCAGCCATAGATCGTAATCCTCGCAACAGGGAAATTCCTCATCAAAAAGTCCGTAACGCTCAAAAATCTCTTTGTGCATCATAACGGTGGACATGCCCACTGCGCAAAACTGGAGGCTCTGCCTGAAAATATTCCCACTGTTCTTCTTGTGCCTGTCCTTCTGATTGAGAATCCTGCCATGGCGATACCAGGTTTCCTGGGTATGCGATAACAGGTATGATTGTTTTCCCTGCATTGCCGCGATCTGCACTTGCAGTTTATCCGCTGCAAACCGATCATCCGAATCAAGAAAAGCCACAATGTTATAGCGTGCCGCCTGAATTCCCCTGTTCCTTGCAGCAGCGGGCCCCTTGTTTTCCTGCCCTATATAGACGATATCCGCATTGTAGTTTGCAACCAGCTCCGAGGTATTGTCCTCTGAACCGTCATCGACAACTATCAGCTCAAAATGCGGATAGGTCTGAGCCAACACTGAATCTATGGCTTCTTTCAACCTGTCTTGCCGGTTATATGTCGGGATGACGATGCTTATGAATTTTTCCATTTTTAATTTCACGGTTTTTATGTATAACCTCTTGACCGAAGAAAAAAATAAAAATTATGCAAATTTGGGTCCTGTTCTTTACTATCTGGTGCTGGTTATTTGATCTCATGTATTATATAGTATGATCCTAAATATTCATTTTCTGATAGATATAGTTGATGAAACGCAAAACTATTTTATATATAATTAATAATCCATGTATAATTATCTTCTCATTAATGCAACTCCGTATGAAATCCGCATAGCCCTTGTTGAACATGGAAACCTGGTGGAATTTTACCAGGAAAGACCTGTGGAAAAAGGCCTGGTAGGCAATATTTACCAGGGCCGTGTTGTCCGTGTTTTGCCTGGGATGCAGGCCGCCTTTGTAGACCTTGGCCTCGAGCGCACCGGTTTTCTTTACATCGATGATGTCAGAACTAACAATAAGCACTTTGAAGACCGCATGCTCAATAATGGCTGTCAAAGCTGCTGTGAAGAGGCGCCGGAAGTTACGCAGGAAAATATTGCACCTCAGCAAAATATTGAAGATCTCCTGACCGAGGGCCAGGAAGTGATGGTGCAGATATGCAAGGAACCATTAGGCACCAAGGGGGCACGTCTTACCTGCAACATCACCCTGCCCTGCCGCAACCTGGTCTACATGCCCATGACTGACCATATCGGCATCTCTAGAAAAGTTGAGGATGACGAGGACAGGCAGCGGCTGCGCGAGGAAATAGAGAAATTGCGGCCTCAGGATGCAGGTTTCATCGTCCGGACAGTTGCTGAAAATGCCTCACGCGAAGACCTGGAAGCAGACATGGAATTCCTTCTCCACCTCTGGGGTGAGATCAAGGACCGCGCCTCGCGGGCTTCTGTGCCCAGTATGGTTTATGAAGATTTGGATATTGCCCAGCGGGCGGTTCGTGATCTTTTCACCCCTAACATACAAAGAGTTGTAGTTGACGACAGGTCAACGTATGAGAGGGTCTGCAATTTTGTTGATACCTTTGTCCCCCAATTGCGGAACAGAGTCGTACATTATGAAAATGAAATACCCCTGTTGGATGCGTACGGTGTCGAAGTGGAAATTAGCCGTGCCTTGGAAAAAAAGGTATGGCTGCGTTCCGGGGGGTATATCATCATTGAAACGACGGAAGCCCTTACGGTGGTTGATGTCAACACGGGACGTTATGTTGGCAGGAAAGACCTTGAGGAGACAATATTTAAGACCAATATGGAGGCAGCCAAGGAAATAGCGTATCAGCTACGGCTCAGGAATATTGGCGGCATCATCATAATTGATTTTATCGATATGGAACAGGAGTCGCACAGGGAGGATGTTTTCAACTCCCTGCAGGAAGCCGTCAAAAAGGACAAAAGCAGAGCTAATATCCTGAAAGTCTCCGAGTTCGGCCTTGTTCAGATGACCCGCAAGCGAGACCGTGAAAACCTCTCACAGATGATGTGCGAACCATGCATGTACTGCGGTGGCAATGGTTTTCTCAAATCCAGGCGCTCAGTCTGTTATGAAATATTCCGCAAGATTTCCCATGAAGGAGCCAAAATGGCTGGCGACACTGTAACCATCAAGGTACATCCAAGCGTGGCTGACCTGATGCTCAAGGATGAGACGCTGAACACGGAAGACCTGGAAAAAAAATTGCAGAAGCGCTTCATCATTGTTGCCGACAGTGACATGTACCTGGAAAAATACGAGATTATATGGCAGCGTTTTTAATGCCGTATGCCCGTAACGTAAATGAATCTTTGTTAGGATATAAAAGTGGCTGACAATATTGAAAAAATGACTGGGAAAAGATCCGTTAAATCAATAATCATTTCATTGCTCTTCCTCCTGCTTATAGTCGCTGTCGGCATAGGCTTCTTTAAATATTACGAAAGGGAAAAACCGCAATTCAACTTTAAGGGGGATGTTTCCGTCTTTGGGGTGCAAAAAGAGGTGTCGTTTTCTGTTTCAGATTCAAGAAGCGGTATAAGCTTTGTGGAAATAGTTCTGGTACAGGATAACACGAGCGCTAAAATTTTTGAAACGGCTTTTTCCCGCCAGGGCTTTTTCGCACATAACGGTCCCAACAAACTTGATGAAACATTTGTCTTAGAAGCCGGCGCCATGGGTTTTAAAGACGGTGAAGCGGAATTGCAGGTTACGGTGCGCGATTTTTCATTCTGGAATTGGAAGGCAGGGAACGAGACTGTGGCAACCTATCCAGTCACCCTGGATACCCATCCACCCAAGATATCAATAATTCATTCCACCCGCTATGTGAGTCCTGGTGGCAGCGGTATCGTCGTTTACAAAATTAGTGATACGGCTGAAAAACATGGCGTGACCGTAAATGGTCACTTCAATCCCGGTTTTCCAGTAAGTGACGCTGAAGATGGCCCCTATATCGCATATTTCGGCCTTGATTACTCCACTACTGCTATCGAGAGCGCCGCAGTAAATGCTTCTGATCTGGCCGGCAATTCTGGTAATGCTCCCTTTGGCATGATCCTGAAGAAGCAGAAATTCGATGAAGACCAGATCAATCTCAGTGACAATTTTCTCAACCTGAAAATGCCTGAATTCACCCAGGAATATCCACAGCTTTCCGGATCACTGGTCGAGCAGTTTGTCTACGTGAACAGCCAGGTGAGAAAGGAAAATTATCAGAAAATCGTAGAAGTATGCTCAAGCCCATCGCCCATCCGTCTCTGGCACGGCGTGTTCGAAAGAATGTCCAGAAGCAGTCGCATGGCCGGATTTGCGGAACATCGCACCTATTACTACAATAACGAAGAAATCGACCAGCAGGTTCACCTGGGCATTGATCTGGCATCAACAAAACGGGCAGAAGTGCATGCAGCTAATCGTGGTAATGTAGTTTTTGCCGATTATCTCGGCATTTACGGCAATACGGTCATCCTTGATCATGGCCAGGGTGTTTTCACCTTATACTCCCACCTGAGCGAGTTAGGTGCTGGAGTTGGCGAGTTGAAAGAAAAGGGGGCTGTTATTGGCTTAACCGGGACCACCGGCATGGCAGGTGGTGATCATCTGCATTTCAGCGTTCTGATCAACGGCATCTTTGTTACACCCATCGAATGGTGGGATCAGCAGTGGCTGCAGCTGAATATCGATGACATCCTTTATGGCAGCAATCCCAAATACAGGAATTTATAGTTTAGGTCGCAAGGGACAATGATTCCGGGTTTAGTCTTTTTTAAAGTCCTTGTTCGATGCTTTCAAATTTGGATCGATTCTTTGGGAAAACAAAAAATAAACCTTACATCATATATTCTGGATCAACATCCACAGAGATTTTGACCTTGTCTGCTTTACTCAGGCTGGAGATCTCCCCCTCAAGCCTGCGCACGAATTCATGCAGCGCTTCCAACCTTTCTCCTTTTACCAAAAGCTGCCACCGGTACCTGTCCCGCAACCGGGTCAGCGGTGCCGGCGCCGGCCCCAGTACCTCAAGTGACGATCTCTTCCTTATCTTGGACGCAAGATCTGCCAGTTTGGCAGCTGTTTCCTGAACATTTTTTTCCTCTCTCCCTTCTATCTTCAGGTTGATAAGTCTGGAAAAAGGAGGATATCCCAGTTGTTTACGCATGTCGATCTCGCGGGCATACATACCTGAGTAATCATGCTTTCTTGCCATTTCAATACTGTGATGGTCTGGCTGAAATGTCTGAATAATGACGCGCCCGGGCTTCTCGCCCCTGCCGGCACGTCCGGTGACCTGTGAGATCAGCTGAAATGTTCTCTCACCGGCCCTGAAATCAGGCAATCCCAGGCCGGTATCGGCAAGCACTATCCCGACCAGGGTAACATTGGGGAAATGGTGTCCCTTGGTTATCATCTGGGTTCCAAGGAGAATATCGATGTTGCCAGTGTGTACTGCTTTTAATATCCGAATATAATCATTTCTTTTCTGGCAGGTATCCCGGTCAAGACGGGCTATTTTTGCTCCCGGCAGCATTTCTGCCAACTCGTGTTCAAGCCTTTCGGTCCCAATGCCGATGGCTACAAGGGTGGTTGACTGGCAGTTCGAACATATGGTCTTGCCTGTGAGCGTGAAACCACAGTAGTGGCAGAGAAGTTTGTTTCCTGTCTTATGCAGGGTGAGTGATATATGGCAATGTTTGCACTGGACTGTGTGGCCGCATTCCCTACATATCATGAAGTTTGCGTATCCGCGCCGGTTCAGAAAAATCAGGCTCTGCTCTTGCCGTGCAATATTTTCCCTGAGATTTTTTATAAGCAATGGGGAAAAAACAGACGGTTTGCCTGCGATGGTCTTGACCGAATGCATATCGACTATCTCTACATCAGGAAGAGGTCTGTTCTCAATGCGCCTTTCAAGAGTTAGAAGACGATACTTTTCATTTGTGGCGTGGAAATAACTGGTGACTGATGGTGTGGCAGATCCTAAAATCACCACTCCTTTCGACTGGCTCGCCCTCAAGATAGCCAAGTCCCTGGCATGATAGCGGAATCCGTCATCCTGCTTATAGGAACTGTCATGTTCCTCGTCCACAATAATGAGGCCGGGATTTTTGAACGGTGCAAAGACAGCCGAGCGTGCACCAATAACCACGTCAGCTTTTCCCTGCAGAATCTTACACCACTGATCATAGCGCTGCCCGGAACTCAATCCACTGTGCAGGAGAGCCACCCGTGTGCCGAATCGTGCCAAAAAATGCGCTTCCAGCTGGGTTGCGAGGGCTATCTCTGGAACCAGAACCAGGACTGTTTTGCCCTGTTTCAGGGCATATGTTGTTGCCTGCAGGTAGACTTCCGTCTTGCCGCTGCCCGTAACGCCATGAAGCAAAAAAGAGATGAATGATCCTTTTTTTATGGCAGGGAGGATGGAATCCAGGGCTTTTTCCTGTTCGTTTGTGAGGGTCCCGGGAACATCGCTCTCCAGGAAGCATTCACCGAATGGATCCCTGTAAACCTGCTGCTCTCCGAAGACGATAAACCCCTTCTGTGCCAACGACCTCAATCCTTTCCCAGCGCCGGGATATTCCCGAATGATATCTTTGCGTGGTACAAGCCTGTGATTTGTAGCTGATGAAATTTTTTCTAAGGCCTCTAGGGTTTTCTGTTCAGAAACCAGAAGATCATCAGGATAATTAATCTGTCCAGACAGGGCGCAGCAAGTCTCAGTTTTGGGTTTGGCTGTTCCACCCACAATCTCGCTGCTGATGGTGACCCAGTCTTCTGCGGCCCACTCTTCAAGAAGCCTGCGCTCCTTTGAAACCCAGAGCGTTTGGGTTGCATGGGGACTAATTTCCCCTTTGGCCAGCAGCTTTGAGAACCAGGGGGCATCTTTTATCCCTGCTTCGGTTATTTCTTTTAGATGTATAGCTCCTGATTCTGTCAGTAGAATCCGTCTCCCGCTTTTCTGGGTAAGTCCCGCGGGAAGCGCTGTCTTGATTACCTCGCCAATCGGGTAATGATAGTAATTGGCGATCCATTTATAAAACTCTACCTGTTCTACGGGAAAAAGTGGTTCAGTGTCAAGTGGTCCATATATTTTCTTTAGCTTCTGACCGGAGGGGGCTGAATCTGTTCTGGAAAGGATGTAGCCGGTAATCTTTCTGCCGGCAAGTGGCACAAAAACCCGCATGCCAGGAAGCAGTTGCTGTTTACAATTGTCAGGAGGCAGGTATGTTAATGGCCTGTCAACAGGTGCGATTACGGCCACCTCCAGGTATGCTTTTATGGGATCACTCTTCATTCAACGTGGAGTGCAAAAACCATTTCGACAGATGCTGAAGCAGTTACTTTAAGATTATCCTTCGGCTACAACTTGCTTGATATGTTTTCTGAACTCTGCACCCAGTTCCGGATGTCGCAGTCCAAAGGCTATAATGGCCTTGAGGTAACCCAGTTTGTCCCCTGCATCGAACCTGGTGCCTTTAAACTCAAAGGCATACATTACTCTCTGCCTGGATAACTTCACTAAGGCGTCTGTAAGCTGAATCTCTCCACCATGACCAGGCTTAGTCTCGTCAAGGAGGGTGAATATTTCCGGCCGGAGAATATAGCGTCCGATGATGGCCATATCAGATTCGGTGGTTCCAGGTGCGGGTTTCTCAACCATTCTTTCGACCTTGTAGGTCCTTGCGTTAAAGGGCTTACCCTCAACAATGCCGTAATTTTTTGTCTGATCCTTAGGTACACGCTGAATAGCCACAATTGATTCCTGCACTTCATCGAACAAGGACATCATCTGGTGACAGCATGGTTCATCGCTTAGTACCAGGTCGTCACCGAGGAGGACGGCAAAAGGCTCATCGCCAACAACATTTCGTGTTGACCAGATGGCATGCCCCAGGCCAAGAGGCTTTTTTTGCCGCACGGAGACAATATCTATCAGGTTAGATATATGATTCAGCTCCTCGGCCAGCTTTACCTTTTGCTTCATTTGCAGGACGGTATCGAGTTCAAAATCATAATCAAAATGATTCTCAATAGCTGATTTGCCCTGGCTCGTTACGAGGATAACCTGTTCTATACCGGAGGCCACCACCTCTTCCACGATATACTGAATGGTAGGACGATCGACAATGGTCAGCATCTCTTTCGGAATGGACTTGGTGGCCGGCAGAAACCGTGTTCCAAGACCAGCCACCGGAATGACTGCTTTTCTGATGTTCATATATTTATTCCTGTTTGTTTCTGTTGTTTTTTGATTACGATGTGTACCGGTTAAATTTTATTCGTATACATTGCTATGCAGCATACATGCATAAGATTAAATTATTATATGGTAAAGAACATAGCATATACTAGCTATTGAGCAATGGAATTCTTACACGTAACGTATGATTATTACCAACAAAATAAAATATCCTGACGAGCTTCCCATCGTTGCCCACAGGGCTGAAATAATTGAAGCAATCAACAGGAACAATATCGTCATCATTTCCGGAGAAACCGGGTCAGGGAAGACCACACAACTCCCCAAAATGTGCCTTGAAGCCAGGCGAGGTTTAAAAAAAATGATCGGCTGCACGCAACCGAGGCGCATCGCTGCCATAACCGTAGCCTCCCGCGTTGCAGACGAACTGGGCGAAAATTTCAACAGTCTTGTCGGCTACAAAATCCGTTTTCAGGACAGCACCTCAAAAAACACAAGAATCAAGTTCATGACCGACGGGATTCTTCTTGCTGAAACACGATCAGACCACCGTTTACATGCTTATGATACCCTTATCATCGATGAGGCACACGAACGCAGCCTTAATATTGACTTTCTTCTCGGTTATGCACAGCAGCTTATAACACAGAGAAAAGATCTGAAAGTTATTATTACCTCGGCAACGATTGACACGGAGAAATTTGCTTCCCACTTCAATAATGCACCTGTAATAGAAGTTTCGGGACGCACCTATCCAGTGGAGGTCCGCTATCGGCCAGCAGAGGAAAGCAAGGATGAAAAAGAAAACAATTCCTATATCGATCTCGCTGTCCAGGAGGTTCTCGGAATTTTTAAAAACAGGAAAAATGGGGATATCTTGATTTTTATGCCCACAGAAAGGGACATCACTGAAACTGTCGAGATACTCAACCAGGAACTGAATCCGCCAGTTTCACAGAAGAAGGGGGCCCAGCAAAAGGCCGGCATCCTTATCCTGCCTTTGTTCGGCAGGCTTAGGGCAGCCGATCAAAGCAGAGTTTTCAGGCCCTTTAGTGGGAGGAAAATTATCGTAGCCACTAACATTGCAGAGACATCCGTGACTGTACCGGGCATCCGCTATGTCATTGATACTGGCCTGGCCCGAATCTCAACGTACAATGTGCGTGCCCGTACCACGAGTATGCCTGTAACGGCTGTTTCAAGGGCAAGCTGCGATCAACGTAAAGGCAGGTGTGGTCGTGTTGGCCCAGGAACCTGTATCCGACTCTACAGCCAGGATGACTATCTCTACCGGCCTGAATATACCCTGCCGGAGATAAAGCGTTCCAACCTGGCGGAAGTAATCCTGCGCATGATTGACTTAAAACTTGGAGACCCTGCACTCTTCCCCTTTATCGATCCCCCGGCAGCAAGGGCGATCAGGGATGGCTACGATCTACTCCAAGAGCTTGGTGCAATTGAAATGACCGGCCCCAAGCCGCGTCTTTCTGCCAAAGGCAAGATAATGGCCATGCTCCCGCTTGATCCACGCATTTCCAGAATGATAATTGAGGCCCGGGATCATAACTGTCTCCAGGAAATTATCATAATTGCCAGCGCCCTGGCTATCCAAGACCCGCGCATCCGGCCTGCTGAGGCTGAAGCAGAAGCGGATAAAGCCCATGCAGGATTCAAGGTCCATCCTTCCGATTTCCTTTCCTATCTCAAGATATGGGAAGAATTTAACAGTTTGCCTTTTCGGGGCAAAGAAAAGGATAAGAAAAAGAGCCGCTCCCAGATGCGCAAATTCTGCCGCTCCCACTTTCTTTCCTATCAGCGTCTAAGGGAATGGCAGGATATATATGAACAGATAAACTCAACACTGCGTGAGGAAAAAGGCTATACCATGAATAGAACTCCTGCCTCCTATGAAAATATTCATTATGCCATCCTCAGCGGCTTTTTGCGTAATATCGGTTTCCGCAAAGGGAAAAACATTTACCAGGGTGCCCAGGGTAAGGAGCTAATGCTGTTTCCAGGCTCCGTAATTTTTAATAAAGGCGGCCAATGGATCATTGCTGCCGAGCTTGTTGAAACAACCAGACTCTATGCCAGAATTGCTGCAAACATCAAAGTTGACTGGATTGAACCGCTTGCAGGATCACTATGCCGCTCAACCTATTCCAACCCAAGATGGGAGAAAAAAAGCGGCCAAGTTATAGTTAATGAAAAAATCACTCTCTTCGGCTTGATAATTGTCGCCTCCAGGAAAACAAATTATGCCAGGATTAATGAAGCTACACGCCAGGAGGCACGCTCTCTCTTTATTTACGCCGCCTTGATACAGGGCGAGCTTATGGGGCATTATCCTTTTCTTTTGCATAATCAGGAACTTGTTGTCCGCTTTGAAAAAATTGAAGACAGGTTAAGACAGCGAAACGTCCTTGCAGACGATTACATGTTATACAAATTTTATGAAACCCGCCTGGATCCCTCCGTCCATGACCGGGCCAGCCTTAACCGATTCCTGAAAAAACAGCAGAATGACAAATTCCTGTATATGACTGAAAAGGATGTCCTCATCCAACCGCCGAAATCAGATAAGCTTTCCGATTTCCCTGAAAACATTTCACTGGATGATACCATCTCCCTTAAACTGCGTTACAGCTTTAATCCAGGCAGCGATGAGGATGGAGTCTCTGTTGTTCTTCCCGTGGATCTTCTTGATCATGTTTCACCAGATGTATTTGAATGGCTGGTCCCAGGATTGTTGTCTGAAAAAGTGACCTTTCTGCTCAGGGGGCTTCCCAAAAATGTGCGCAGGAAGCTCATTCCCATACAGCAAAATGCTGAAAAGTTAACCGGTGAATTGAAAATATATCATGGTTCCTTATACGGACGGCTTGAAGAATTGATCTTCCGGCAGTTCAAGGTCAGGATCCTAAGAAGCCAGTGGCCCTTGGAACAGCTCCCCCCGCACCTGCGGATACGTTACCTGCTCCAGGACGGGTCGGGCAAAACACTAACGGCAAGCCGCAATTTTTTGGATCTGAAAGTTGACAGGGGAGAGCGACAGGATAGCAGGTCACTGGATGAAGTTCGCCGGAAATGGGAACGAAACGATATTACCACATGGGATTTTGAAAATCTGCCGGATAAGATACCTGTACAGAATGCCCATAACAAACTCCTTGGCTTTCTGTATCCTACGCTGCAACCAGAAAAACAGGGAAACATCTCCATCAGGCTTTATTCAGATCCAGAAGAAAGCAGACGTGTTAGTCATGAGGGCTTACTGATTCTTTACAGCCTGCAGTTCCCAAAACAGTTTAATCTCCTGAAAAAGGAGTGTGTACTGCCTTCTACCCTCTGGGCTCTTTACGAAGGATTTGAATCCAGACAGCAACTTAATGAAGACCTGCATCATTTTGTCCTGGAATCATTGTTTGTTTGTAAAGACAAAGCATGGCCAAGCAAAAATGAGTTTTTCCAGCGGGTTGACACCTTGAAAAAAGAAGGTTTACTGATACGCACGCGACAACTCACAGACCTGGTATTGCAGCTCCTCAAAGAACGCCGGGAAACCCTTGACGAGATGAACAGGATAAGCTCCATGAGCCGAGCAAAATCAGGCACGAGCATCAACATGGTCGTCTTTCGTGATGAGTTGGCCCAAATAGTACCCACTGACTTCCTGAAACAGTTCAGCCAGGAACAGGTATCCTCAGCCATACGCTATTGCCAAGCACTGCAGATACGTATAGAAAGGGCCTATGTTTCACCGGAAAAAGACAAGATGAAAGCTGAAGGGCTTGCGCCCCATACCGACAAGCTGAAAAAATTCATGCCTAAGGATCCATCACCAACGTGCCAGGAATTGCTGCAGGAGTATCGCATCATGCTTGAAGAGTACAAGATTTCCCTTTTCGCCCAGGAGATGAAAACGCGCTTTCCGATTTCTGCCAAACGACTGGAAAAAAAATGGCAGGAGATTTTATACAGCTGCTGAGCATGAAAGAATTTTGCAACAGGCGCTGAAGTGCATTATTAGTGTAAATAGCAATGTAAATTCTTTGAACCAGTTACTATTATGCCATCCAAGTCACCCCCCAATATTCCCCTGGCCGAGCGCATGAGGCCGACACGGATCGAGGATTTCGTCGGCCAGGAAGACCTTTTGGGTGAAGGAAGAATCCTTAATAGGCTCTTTCAGCAGAGGAAGATCCCCTCACTCCTATTATGGGGGCCTCCGGGCAGCGGTAAAACCACCCTGGCAAAAATCCTGGCCCATAACATATCAGCAGATTTTGTTTTCTTTTCTGCCGTACTCTCTGGAGTAAAGGAGATACGGGAAATAGTAGCACGGGCAAGGGAACGCAAAGATGCGGACAATGTTCAGACCATTTTGTTTGTAGATGAAATACATCGTTTCAATAAAGCACAACAGGATGCCTTTCTGCCCCATGTTGAAAGCGGCCTGCTGATTCTAATCGGCGCGACAACGGAAAACCCTTCATTCCAGGTTATTGCCCCACTGCTCTCCCGGTGCCGGGTACTAGTCCTTAAACCACTTTCCCCGGCGAATCTCGAAACTATCCTGGAACGCGCCCTTGCAGACAATAAAAACGGACTGGGACGTCATGAACTCCGAATCGAAAAGGCGGCACTGGAGCATATCTGCTCCCAGGCGGATGGAGATGCCCGAATTGCTCTGAATATCCTTGAGGTTGCTGCCGATCTTGCTGAACCGGAAGGTGATGATCAGGAAAGCATATCAGTCATTACCCTTTATACCGCAGAAGAGGCAAGCCAAAAAAGGCATCTGCGATACGATGCTGCCGGCGAAGAACACTATAACCAGATATCGGCACTGCATAAAAGTCTGCGTGACAGTGACCCTGATGGCGCCCTCTACTGGCTGGCTCGAATGCTTGCTGCCGGTGAAGATCCTCTCTACATTGCCCGGCGCCTCATCCGATTTGCCTCGGAAGATGTTGGCATAGCAGATCCTCAGGCCATCTCCATTGCAGTTAACTGTCGTAATGCCTATCATATGCTGGGTTCTCCCGAAGGGGAACTGGCCATAGCAGAGGCTGCTGTTTACCTGGCCACCGCCCCAAAAAGTAATGCTCTTTACAAAGCATACAATGACGTAAAACGGGATATAGAAAAAACCGGTTCATTGCCTGTGCCTCTTCATATCCGCAATGCCCCGACACGGCTCATGCGTGACCTTGATTATGGGAAAGGATACAAGTATGCCCATGACGATGCAGAAGGACTGGTCGACCAGGAACATTTACCTGACGAGCTTTCCGGTAGGAAGTATTACCATCCAACTAATCGGGGCCATGAGGCGCTGGTTAGAGACAGGCTGACAAAATGGCGCCAGATACTGAAGGCGCGCAAAGGAAAGAAGCACGTGCAATCCATCAAAGGGGACAATTTATAATGAGACGTTTCGCGATTATTTTTTTTCTGCACTGCCTCTTCGCTGCAGGACTTGCCCAACCAGATTCGTCCAAAGCTGCCCAGCAGAACCTGCTGCTCTTTTACTCCAACGATGTAATAGGAGAAACTGAACCCTGCGGCTGATCCAGCCGTCAATTGGGCGGTCTGTCCAAAAAAGCATACCAGTTGGAAAAAATTCGCAGCCTCCATGAGATACCTTCCCTGACCATTGATGCAGGAAATCTTCTTTTCAAACAGGAAAGTCTCCCGCCCGCCATGCTGGAACAGGCCATGATCTCAGCCGAAGCAATTACCGAATCGTACAACCTGATGCAGTACGATGCTGTTGCTGTCGGCAGGAATGATCTGGCGGCCGGCCTGTCCTTTCTGGAGAAACAGGCTGCCCGTTCCAATTTTAAATGGTTATCTGCCAACCTCGTTCACAATTCCACGGGAAAACCTGTTTTTTCAGCAAGTATAATCCGCTTGATCGGCAATATCCGTGTAGGAATAATCGGCCTGACCGATAACGCTGCAAATGTCCGACTTCGTCCTGATGAGGACGCGACTTTACTGCCCTGGCAGGATATTTTGCCAGGGCTTACTGCTGAGCTGTCCTCCCAGTGTGATATGCTCATCCTCCTTTCGAACAATCCCTCAGACGAAAACCTTGAGATTGTCAATTCTTTTGAAGATATCCATCTCGTGATTCCATCATCTCCCCGGTCAGGCAATTCCCCCCCGCAACTGGTCAATAAGAGTATCGTTGTCCAGACAGGGAAACAAGGAAAATATCTGGGATGGATGTTAATTGATTGGCAGAACTCCAGGACTTGGGGCCGTGACGGTGCAACAAGGGAACTGGCAACACGGAAGCAGGAGCTCGATGGTATTAATGGTCGTATCAGTCGCATCGAACGTACCGCAGCAAAAGAAGACCTTACAGCAAACAAGAGCTATCAGAACCTGCTTGCAGCGAGGGATGAAGCACTTTCGCGAATTGTGTTTCTGGAAAACGAGCAAAAAGCTCAGCAGGAATCAGGCCAGTCTCCCTCAACTTTTGAGAATTACTTTATAACCTTGGATGTGAATCTGCCGGATCAGCCTGATGTGCAACAGATTGTAGAAACGGCAAAGTTCAAGGTCAACGAGGCAGGCAGGAGTCGAGCCACTGCTGCAGCTAGCACATCAGCACAGCCAATGCTCAGCATTGAGAAGCTTGCATTCACGGGTTGGAAAACCTGTGCGCAATGCCATGCGGCACAAACTGATTTCTGGAGGAAAACAGACCATTTCTTTGCCTACAAAACCCTGGTCGAGGATGAGCAGCAGTTTAACCTTGACTGTCTTACCTGTCATGTAACCGCTGAATATGGCGCAACAAAAATAAACGGGGATGATTCAGTGCTGCTTTCATTGCCTCCCGTTTTACAACTCGTTGGCTGCGAGGTTTGCCACGGTCCCGGGAAGTCTCATGCTGCACTCCAAGATCCTGCGACCATCTCTCGAATACCTTCTGCGGTCATCTGTCTGAGATGTCATACACATGAACGTGACGAAGAATTCAACTATGACAATGATGTTGAACGTATAGCCTGTCCTGCCAGCAAATAACAGCAGAAATTAAGCAGGTATCTTCTTCATCCTTTGCCAAATAAAAAGGCCATGCATGAAACGCATGGCCTTTTGGTATGTCTATTTCTGGTCAGGCAAGTATATTATGCCCCAAACGCCTTCTGTAAAGGTGGCACAGTTTGTTTCTTGCGGCTCATCATGCCGTCAACCCACATGGACTGGCCTTCTATTTTTCCTTTAAAAGCACCTTCAATGATGGCCGGTTCATCGGATACTACCATGAGATCGGTTCCTTCTTTGACCACGTCTGTCAGCATGAACAGGACAGAATGACGGCCCTCTGCCTTGACATCCTGAATAGCTTTGTAAAGATCTGATCTGATATCAGCAACTTGATCCAGCGTAGCTAGCTCAATCTGACCAATGCCAACTTTCTTGCCATTCATGTCAAAATCCTTGTAATCACGGAAGATAAGATCCCTGACCGGTACACCTGCCACCGAAGATTTTGCTTTCAGCATTTCCATGAAAAGAGAGTCCTGGTCGGTAACACCTGTTATCTTAAGCAAATCGGCTACTGCAGCCTTGTCCTCATCAGTGCAGGTGGGTGACTTGAAGTTGACCGTATCACTTAAAATGGCACAGAGCATACCGCCGGCGATATCCTTAGGCAGCGCAACATTATTGTTCTTGTACATTTCCAATAGAACCGTACAGGTGCAGCCAACCGGTTTATTGTAAAAGAAAATAGGACTGCCGGTGGTAATATCGCCGATCTTGTGATGATCAACAATGGCAACAATATTAGCATTCCCGATATTGGCTGGAGCCTGGGCGATGTCGCTGAAATCTACAAGGGCAATATCTTTGCCGGCCGCATCGGTCAGTGCTTCAGGTGCGGCAAGGTTGAACTTCTTCAGCACCACCTTGCTCTCGGGATTCAGGTTTTCTGCAGAAATCTGCATACAGGCCTTGGCATCAGTGCCGGTTGCCTTCAGATAGTTTGTAAAGGCAATTGCAGCGGTTACAGAATCGGTATCAGGGTTGGAATGACCCACAACACAAACAGACATAGCAGTTCCTCCTAGATTTATTGAGTTGATAAATATAACAAAAAACAATCCAGCGAATGTGCTTGATTAAAAAGATTTTTCATTACCGTCAGTACGAAAAAACGCAAATACTGAATAGCAATTCAGTCAAATAAGCCGCAATAATAGTGTGTAAGAACCTCCTAGTCAAGCATAAAAAATTACATCTCACCCTGCATACCATTCAGCCAGAGATACCATATTTCCAATTGACCTGTTCTATAAAGCAAGATAGAATTCATTTACTATCCTGACTACTTTAGACATCTAAAAGCTCACATTAAAACCAGCGGGATTTAAAGCTAGTTATGCCTCAAATGCAACGTAAACCCACTAAGCGACCTACAGGGCCTATCATAGCAACCCTGATAATTATTTTCGTTGTTGGACTCTTCCTGGGCTGGGGTTATTTTACTGGAAAATTCCCCTTGAAGCAGACTCAGCAGGACGCTGCGTTAGAAATAACCCGACTGGGGGAGAAAACTACCGAAAAAGAAGAACGACAGATTGAAAAAATCCCCCCCGGTGAAGATGAGGTGGCAAGTATTCATTTAGCACCTGAAGAAACAGGTCTCGCCCCTACTCAAGAAAACGAGTGTCGGCAAACCGCTGGCAAGATACGCTTGTTTTTTGAACACCTCGACCAGCAGAATTACATTCGGGAGTACACCTTTAAAGGTTCAACGCTTGTACATTTTAACGGTATTATCAGCAAATTGATAGCTAATCCCCCTGTGGTTGTCCGAGAAACAGATGACCTGTTTGCAATTTTGAATAACATGGCCCATTTTTTCCGGATTTTGGGACCAAAGGATATCCTGCTGATCAAAGACGTCTTAATACATGAACGGGAATTTATAGAACCGACAATGGCCCTTTTCTATAGATGGTCTGAACTTGAAACCGAGTGTACTGATACCGATCTGGACCTGTCTCTTCCTTTGGCTGGTCTCTATGAATATGCCGGGTACTTCATCAACACCCTGGGTGGCCAGGCTTACCTTTTCCGCCGGGAATTATACCTGAGACATTTGCTGCGGTATTATTCAGTCCTTATTATCGACAGGGCCAACAACATTGATGCAAACCGCTATGGTATTGACATCCGCTACACGCTTGACTTTCTTATCTCAGAGATCCAAGGAAATGGTGGATTGGCGAACAAGCAGACTTACCTGGAAAACCTCATCAGGCTGCAAAAAGAATATCAGGCTGAGTACGGCGCCAAGCAGTAGGGTACTATTCCGCCTTAAATTCCTGTAAATTATCTCCTGTCACCAAGGAAACGCAGCAGCATAAGAAAAAGATTTATAAAATCCAGGTAAAGTTTAAGGGCTCCCATTATTGCACCTTTGCGTATTACCGCTTCCCCGCCATTCATAATGCCCTGCTCACCCATTCGGGTTATTTGTTGAACATCATAGGCTGTCAGTCCGGTGAAAATAATTACCCCGATCCCGGAAATTACCCAGGACATCATTGAACTGGCTAGAAAGATATTAACCACCATGGCGATGATGATGCCCATAAGGCCCATAAAGAGAAAAGAGCCCCAACTGGATAGGTCCCTCTTTGTCACAAACCCATAGATTGCCATGGCCGCAAACATTCCAGCTGCGACAAAAAATGTCGCTGCTACCGAGGTCATTGTATAGAGAAGCAGAATAGCTGACAAGGTCACACCGTTCAGGATAGAATAAACGACAAACAAGCCGGTGGCTGCCTGGGCGGAAATGCGTTCAATCCTGGCGGATAGATAGAATACCAGTCCCAGTTCGCCGAAAATAAGCCCATAAAAAACCATTTTATTACCAAAAACAAGCTGCAAAGCTGTCTGGGAATTGACGGTGAGAAAAGCGGCAAGGCCGGTAAGTCCCAGACCGATAGCCATCCAGTTGAAAACCTTAGCAAGGAAAACAGTCGAAGCCTCGGTTGTTGCCTGAGGAATAGCTCTCTCGTTACTGGTATAGCGGTTATACATACTTAATCCTCCTTATTGAATAATCTTCGCAATAAACATAAAAAAATAACAGCGTTCAATAAGCATAATGTGCGCTGTTTGTATTTGATAGTGGCATTAACTCTATATCATAACTATATATAATAGTTCTACTGAACATAATCATGTTTAGAAAACTTGCAAGATCAATCGTACTCATAACAGGAAAAGATAAATGAAAATAGCAATCAGCGGTAAAGGGGGAGTGGGCAAAACAACTATCATGGCCCTGCTCGCCAACCAGTTCAAAAAACAAGGCAAAGAGGTCCTCATCATTGATGCTGACCCGAGTCCGCATATGGCGCAGACTATCGGCATCAAGAACATCGACAAGATCCGCCCTATTGCCGAAATGACAGAACTCCTCGTGGAACGCTCAGGAAAAACACCAGGTTCCCCATTTTATCAGATCAATCCTCAGGTTGATGATCTGCTGCAGAAATTCATGATCGAACAGGACGGCATCCGCCTGATGGTCCTCGGGGCTATTCAGACTGCGGAAGGCGGCTGTGCCTGTCCAGAAAACACGGTACTCAAGAGGATGCTGACCAAACTGCTGCTTTCTCCAACACAGGTTGTGCTGCTTGACATGGAAGCAGGTGTAGAACATCTAGGTCGCGGCACTATTGCAGGTGTTGATCACCTGCTAATCGTGGTTATTCCCTCAAAATCAAGTGTCAGGACTGCCCTGAAAATAAAAAAACTGGCACTTGATTCCGGTATTCCGAGAGTTTCCTTTGTGGGAAACCTTGTCCAGGATGAGGATGATATACACTTTCTTCAGGATGCACTTGGCGAAATACCAGTAGTTTCATTTCCTGACTCCTCTGTTATCAGAAAAGCGGAACGTAGAGGCCAACCGCTTACCCAGCTAACTGAGGAGATATCGGATGCACCGGAGAAACTTGTGTTTTTTTTGCAGGCAATCTAGAAATTGAAAAGTAACTGAATGCTGATTGCTGATAGATAAAGTGTGGGAATGAATCTTCCCACACGCATGCTACCTGGCTTTCCTGCCGTCGGCCAGTTTCATGATGATCTCGTTTGAGTGTTCAAGCCTGCTGACCATGGTCCTGAATAGGTGCTTGGTTACATCGGGGTAGTTCTCAATAACTTCGAACAGCTTATCACCTGGGAAGCGCCTGACAGTTGAGCGGCCCTTGGAAATGATCGATGCAGACCTGGCCTCTCCTGAAATAGCGGCCATTTCCCCGAAGTAAGCTCCGGGCTGGGTAATCTCGGCGATTTTCTTTCCACCTTTAACAACGATAACAGCTCCCTGTATGAGTTCGAAAAAGTCATTATCCGTATTTCCTTCCCGGATAACGACATCACCATCATCATACTTCTCCATATCCGGGTTGACCATGTAGGGAGGCAAACTTTCCTTGGTCAGAACGGTACGTTTAAGAATTTCGTCCACACTGGTAACACCTTCACGGACTTTTTGCAGAGCTGCATCACGCAACGGTATCATCCCTTCATTGACAGCAGTCTTACGCAGTGTATCTTCAGGCACTTGGGCGCTTATGGCCTTGGCTACTTCATCCGTAACCTCCATCAATTCAAAGAAGCCGACGCGTCCCTTGTAGCCGCCGCCCTTGCAGATTGGACAGCCATTGGCCCCATAAATCTCTAGATTCGGTATTTCATCAGGATCAAACCCGGCCGCCACCAGATCCTGTTCTGTATGATGTTTTACAATTTTCTTACAGTTGACGCAAAGTCTTCTTCCTAAGCGCTGTGAGAGTACCATGGTAGTAGAAGATGCCACCATGTAAGGTGGGATGCCAATATCCACCAAACGGCCTATAGTTGCTGCACTATCATTGGTATGCAGGGTGCTGAAAACAAGGTGGCCTGTCATGGCAGCCTTAATGGCAATCTCGGCGGTTTCCATATCCCGGATCTCACCAACCATGATGATATCAGGGTCCTGGCGCAAAAAGGCTTTTAGGGCCGCGGCAAAAGTCATGCCGATTTCATGGTGCACGTTCACCTGGTTGATGCCCTTAAAGTTGAACTCGACCGGGTCTTCAGCGGTCAAAATCTTTGTATCCTCACGATTCAAGGCGTTGAGTGCCGAATAAAGAGTAACCGTTTTACCGCTACCTGTCGGGCCAGTAACAAGCAGCAACCCCTGTGGCCTGTAAAGACAACGTTTCAGAGTATCATAGGTCTTCGGATCAAAACCGAGCTTGGTCAGGTCAACATTCAAAGAACTCTGATCAAGGATACGCAGAACGATACTTTCGCCAAACAGGGTCGGTAGCGTGGAAACTCGGAAGTCGACCGCCCTGTTCCTGCCAAGTTTCAACTTGATACGTCCGTCCTGCGGCACGCGCCGTTCCGTTATATCAAGATTGGCAAGGATCTTTACCCTGGAAACTAGAGCGTTCTTGATGGATAAGGGCAGATTCATGGACTTGTACAACGAGCCGTCCAGACGATAGCGCACCTGGAAGTTTTTTTCATACGGCTCAATATGGATGTCAGACACCCCATCTTTGACCGCCTTGATCAGCATTCCGTTGACTAGTTTGATGATAGGAGCATCAGAATAGGAGTAAGACTCTATTGAATCCTCTTCATCGTCAGAACCAATCTCCAGCTCACCGGCCGCCTCTGATGCCAAGGCACCAAAATCGTCTGCCACCGCTTCAACCGAGACCTCCTCTTCCTCTTCTACCTCTTCCTCATCCTTGTAGAGGGCAAACTCTTCGTCACTTATCTGGTAGTGGTTGCGGAAGGCGGTTATAATGTCATTTTCCGTGGAAACACACACGGTCAACTTCATTTTGACCTCAGCCTGCAAGGCCTCTACGGCGGAAGTATCCGTCGGTTCGGCCATAGTAACTTTCAGGGCATTTGTATTCTGGGCTATACGCAGAGGGAATGCCATGTATTTCTTGGCAATCTCGTATGGCATTATTTTAAGGGCATCGGGATGCGGTGCCTCTCTGGAGATAGTCACTGCAGGAAAGCCATGCAGGCGGCTTAATACATTGAGGATCGTCTCCTCATCAATGTATCCAAGTTTGACGAGGATGCGTCCCAATCGCATTTGGCTTTTCTTATAAACTTTTAGGGCATGTTCCAACTGGTGCGCGGTAATATAACCCTCTTTCCGGAGGAGATCGCCGATACGAACCTTGCCAGCACCTGACTGGTCCTTCACCGTACCGCTGAGACTCGACTTTTTATTGTCACCACCTGGTTTTCCAGGAGCAGGCCTGGGAGGAATGTTTCTGTTCTGCTGTGGTCTTGCCATAATAAAATTGTCAGGAATTGTAGTTCATTAATATTTCTATAAATTATTTACACCATTTTATAGTTTACTTGTTAATTGTAAAAAATTAAATAAAAAAACAGGCGGGTCATATGAAGCATTATTTTCATATGACCCGCCTGGTACTTATTAGGCAAAGTGGAAATGTCCGCTCAAACTGATTTTCCTGTTAGAACAGCCCTGTAACCTTGCCAGTGTCCGTGTCAACATCAATTCGGCGAAAGGCCGGATTGGAGCTGGTGCCCGGCATCAGGCTTATTGTACCGGCACAGGGGCACAGGAACTTGGCGCCGGAATAGATCAAGACGTCGCGGATAGGCAGCCGCCAGCCTTTTGGTACACCTTTTTTGGTGGGATCGTGGCTCAGACTCAGGTGGCTCTTGACCATCATTGTCGCAAAGTCAGCATACTTTGGATCATTCTCCAGCATCTCGGCCTTGGCATTGGCCTCGGGCTGCCAATCGACGCCGTCGGCGCCGTAGACTTCTTTCGCAATGATCTCGACCCGCTCACGCAGTTTCATTTCAAGCGGATAGAGGAATTTGAAGTCATTTTCTTCGTTGCATGCTTCAATCACCGCATCGGCGAATTCCAGGGCTCCATCGCCGCCCAATTCCCAATGCTTGGACTCGGCACACCGAGCGCCGGCAGCCTCGGCAATCCTGCGGACGACTTTGCACTCTTCATCGGTATCGGTATAGAAGCGGTTGATGCAGACCACCGGATTGATTCCTGCCTTGCGGATCACATTGATCAAATGGACCATGTTCTCGCAGCCTTTCTCGACCAATTTTACATTTTCCTTGGTGTAGGCATCATCCAAAGGCTTGCCGGCAACCACCTTGGGCCCGCCGCCGTGCATCTTCAAGGCGCGGATAGTAGCGGTCAGGACGGATACATGGGGCTTGAGTCCAGAGAAACGGCACTTGACGTTCCAGAATTTCTCAAAACCTATATCAGCGGCAAAGCCGGACTCGGTGATATTGTAATCAAAGAGTTTAAGAGCAACCCGGTCGGCAATGATCGATGACTGGCCAACGGCGATGTTGGCAAAGGGGCCGGCATGGACCAGGCAGGGATTATATTCTGCAGTGCACATCAGGGTCGGGTTGATAGTGTTACGCATGAAGGCAGCCATGGCATTACCCACTTCCAGGTCACGGCAGGTAACCGGTTTACCGCTCTTGTCAAAGGCCACGGTGATGTCATTGATCCGCTCTTTGAGGTCGGCCAGGTCAGTAGCCACAGCCAGGATGGCCATCAACTCGGATCCCACGGCAATGCCGAACTTGGACTGCATGGTGAAACCGTCGTAACGGCCGCCAAGGCCGATAATGATATTCCTAAGGGCCTGGGCGCAAAAATCTATGATCCAGCCCATTTCCACCCGGGTAGGATCAATATCAAGCCGACGCATGCCGGTCAGCCTGGCAAGTTGCTCGTCATTGTAATTCCTCTCATGCTGCATGCGGGCTGTCAGGGCCACCATGGCCAGGTTATGGGCGTTCATGATATCGTTGATATCGCCGGTTAGCCCCAGGGAGAATTCGGTCATGGGAATCAGGAGGGAGTTGCCGCCGCCGGCTGCCGTACCCTTGACGTTCATGGTCGGGCCGCCGGAAGGCTGGCGGAGAGCGCCGCCCACATTGACACCACGCTTGCCCATGCCTTCCATGAGGCCACAGGAGGTGGTACTCTTGCCTTCGCCCAGAGGGGTCGGGGTAATGGCGGTCACCTCGATGTACTTGCCATCCGGCTTGTCCTTGAGCCGGTCGATGATCTTCAGGAAGTCAAGTTTGGCCAATCTGCCCATGGGCAGCACCTCTTCCTTCTGGAGCCCAAGCTTCTCGGTCCACTCCTCAGGAGTTGGCATATTTTTTTCAGCAGCCTCGGATATCTGCCAGTCTGCCATTTCCACTGCGTTATAAGCCATATCAAACCCTCCTTAATTTCTCATTTAGATTTATTGTAGTAGAAATACCCCAAACCTATGCGACATTGATGATTGAATCCACCGAGAACAGAAAGCACGGCATCAAAGTAATAACAACAATTTAAACCAAAAAGCAAGTAGAAATACCTACATGTCTACCTGTATTCCGCCAAAAATTGTTGGATATTTTTCTTGAAACCTTTGCAGCAGGGGGATCATTACCTCACGCATGGACGGTTCCGCCCCCTTGGAGGTGCGTAGCTTGAAGATATGAAGCCATTCTAGAAGATTGGCAAAGGTAATCAACTCGGTTTTACAGGAGTTGGGCAGAACGGTTCTGGCAGCCTGTGGCGAAGATGTTTCCAGTAGTTTGAGATATATTCTTTCGGTTTCCTCCATTGCCTGTTCCCACAGGCGGTATTCTTCGCTTCCCTTTTTGAAGAACATCGGCTTGATAAAGGTAACCTCATTGCCGAACTTGTCCTGGCTGTAACGGCAGTAGCGCTGGCTTTCCTGCAGGTAGGAGACCGGCCGGTGACGCACTATCTCATGCGTTACTGCCCGATTCACCACAAAGAGAACTGCTATATGACGATGCTTGGCTAAAAGATCTGCAGGTAAGGCATCCACTGTTTCAAGTGACATCTTCTCCACCTGCACTCCTTCCTGTTTTATCAGGCCTCTGGCCGGCAGGAGGTCTTCATAAAACAAGGGATGGCATTTAGCAAGATATGCGGTAATAGCCTTTACCATTTTCACCGAAGAATTTGCCTTATACAGTTCCCTGAATGCCCGCACACTTCCTGTAACAAGGAGCTCCTTCTTTTCCACTTTGTCTATATGCAAAAATTTGGGAATCAAGTGAAAAAACTGACTGGCAACAGATTCAGTGTCATAAAGAATCCTTAAAGTCAGAACTGCCATTTCCGTCACTGAATTATGGCCATGCTTGATAATATTCCGTATAAACGGCTCTGCGGACTCAGGCGTGATCTTGTCCTCGCTTTTATAACAGATGCGACCGCAGGCCTCGATTCGGACAGCCAAGCTCTGCTGGTCAAGATCCTCAAGAATTTCAAAATAGGGTGCAATTACTCTCATCTGGTTCCCTTAGAATTTAATTAAAAAATTAACAACTGCATTTGCACTGACTTCCACCTACCATTCCCGGATGGTGCCCTTTCCAGAAGGGCGAAAGCTCACGAAGGTTTTCAATGATCGGGGGCAGTTTTTCCAGAATGAAGTCAACCTCATCCTCGTTATTATAAACGCTTAAGCTGAAACGGATGGATCCGTGCGCTGCAGTGAACGGGACACCCATGGCGCGCAGGACATGAGAGGGTTCAAGCGAGCCCGAGGTGCAGGCGGAACCCGACGATGCACATATACCGAACCTGTCCAGATGCAGCAAAATCGACTCCCCCTCGATAAACTCGAAGCTTACACTTGTTGTATTAGGAAGGCGTTCCGTCTTGTGGCCGTTTAACATGGAGTGGGGTATTTTTTCTAAAAGTCCATTTTCAAGCTTGTCACGCATGGCCTTTACCCGGGTATTTTCTTCCTGCAACCGTGTTCCTGCAAGTTCGCAGGCTTTACCCAGGCCAACAATTGAGGCAACATTTTCGGTCCCACCTCGCCGGCCGTGTTCCTGGTGCCCCCCGATAAGAAACGGGGCAAAAGGAGTGCCGCGGCGGACATAAAGTACCCCTATTCCCTTTGGTGCATGCAACTTGTGGCCTGAAATGGATAGGAAATCGATTGAGCTGTTCTTGTTTAAATTAATAGGGATCTTGCCAACCGCCTGGACTGCATCGGTGTGAAAAAGGATCCCTCTACTTTTGGCAATTTCAGCCATTGCAGCAACAGGGAAAATTACACCAGTCTCATTATTGGCCCACATTACACTGATAATAGCCGTATCATCACTCAGACTTTCCTCATAACGCTGGAGGTCAAGCATTCCCTCCCTGTCCACGGGCAGTTGGGTTACCTTGTGCTTGTGGCCAGTGAGCTTGTCAATGTTTTCACAGAGGTTCTTGACAGCAGGATGCTCAACCCTCGTGCTAACGATATGTCTTTTGTCCGGAAATGCCTGCAGAGCAGAGAAAATTGCCGTTGAATCACTTTCTGTCCCGCAGCTGGTAAAAATTATTTCATCTGGAGAGGCACCAATAAGATTGGCAATCTGTTCCCTGGCCTGCTTGATAGCCTTGCCTACCTGCCCGCCAAAGGAGTGCATGCTAGACGGATTTCCATATAAGTCTGAAAAATATGGCAACATGACTTCAAGCACTTCCGGAGCTACTCTGGTCGTGGCATTGTTATCCATATAGACAACGTTGGAACTCATTTTTTAACCTCCTCAACGATCAGGGTGTCAAGAACCTGTTCACGCAGTTTTTTCTCAACATATTCCTTCAGTGTGGTCTGTGAAGCAACGCAACTGACGCAGGCCCCTCGCAATGAAACCATGACAAAATCGCCATCCACATCTATGAGTTCAATATCACCGCCATCCTTGCGCAATGCTGGCCGTATTTCCCTCTCAAGTACATCCTCAATCATTTTAATTTTCTGAATATTGGTCAGTTTCTTGGAAGCACCTTCAGCCCTGACTTCCTTCCTTCTCTCTTTACGGACCTCAAGGATCAGTTCTTCAATGCGCTCATGGCAGTTTCCACAACCGCCACCGGCCTTGGTAAAGTTGGTGACCTCTTCTACCGTCTTGAGGTCGCTTTCCTGAATTGCCCTTCTTATCTCAAGGTCGGTTACGCCGAAACATTCGCAGACAACCTCACCCTGGGCCATAGGGATTGGCACGCCGCGGAAATTTGCAATAGCTGCTTCCAGGGCCTCGCGTCCCATTACCGAACAGTGCATTTTTTCCTTGGGAAGACCTCCAAGATATTCTGCAATATCCTCATTGGTTATCTTTTCTGCTTCGTCCAGGGTAAGGCCCTTTATCATTTCGGTCAAAGCTGATGATGAGGCTATGGCACTGGCGCAGCCAAATGTTTTGAATTTTGCATCTTCAATCTTGCCGTCCTCATCAAGTTTGAAGGTAAGTGTAAGTGCATCACCGCATGCCAGAGACCCCACCTCTCCCTTGCCACTGGCATTTTCAACCTCCCCTACGTTACGGGGATTTAAAAAATGATCCTTAACCTTTTCTGTATAATCCCACATAGCTACCTAAATCTCCTGAAATTAAATATAAAATAAGAAGTACCCATGAAAATATAGACACACTTCTCCCGAGGCCAGAAAATGGCAGGGCAGAAATTTGAATATCTAAAATCACAGGGCTGTAACAGATTGACAGCTCACCATAATTTTTTGGTATGCAAAAATCAACCAGTAATCAATCTTGATAGGAATTGTACTCTGTGTTCCTGGTTTAATAAACATTCAGAGACTACCGGGGTGTGGAGTAAGGAGTAAGATTTCAAGTTTTCGAGGGGGTCAATGGTTCAAGGATAACGCCTGATTGTTTTTTGCGTTGTTAATGATAAACTGTCAGGTTTTTTCGTAATTGTTAATAGATCCTTGCGATAACGCCCCGACAGCGTGAGGTGCCGTACTTTACCGGAGAGGCTGGTTTTGCTGTAGTGGTGACTGTTTTATCCCGGACCAGTTCAAAAAACCTATCAACCCCTTCCTGTCAGTCATTAAAATCAGGCCTTTTCCAGTCATACATGTTTCTGCGCTTGACAAGTTCCCTAATCAGACCAAAATAGTCACTACCCGCATGTTCACCTTTTTGAATATATTTTGTTGTCAGAGAAACCATTTTTCCAGATTCAGCCATTTAAACTCTCTCTGTTTGGTAAATATCGACGATAAATAATATTCACTTTTGGCCGATTATTCATTTTTGGGAAAGAATTTTTTCGTTGTCCAACCTCTACAAAAAAGGGTAAACAATAGTTGACCGTTCAATCCATATTTACTATAAGAATGTCCTTCGGTTAACATGCCGCTTTGTGGGACAGCGGCTTTCTTTAAGATAATATTTTTCGTTACGTAACACTTAGGTCTCAGGAGAAAAAAAATGGGAAAACACGATAATGCCTTAATTCTTTGGTTTGAAGAAATTGGAATAGAAGATGTGCCGTTAGTTGGAGGTAAGAACGCCTCCCTTGGCGAGATGTACCAGAAGCTCACCTCAAAGGGAGTGGCTGTGCCCCACGGTTTTGCCATTACGGCATATGCTTACCAACACCTGCTCAAAGACGCAGGCATTGAAGAAGCCATCAAAGATGCCCTTAAAGACCTTGATACCCATGATCTGCATAACTTGCAGGCACGAGGCGAGAAGGTGCGTAAAATTATCCGGGATGCAGAATTTCCCGATGACCTTCGCCAGGCCATTATAGAATCCTACAAAAAAATGGAAGCTGAATACGGAACCAGTGTTGATGTTGCCGTCCGCTCCTCAGCCACTGCCGAAGACCTTCCGGATGCCTCCTTTGCCGGCCAGCAGGAAACCTACCTGAATATCAGGGGTTATGATGCTTTGATCGATGCCTGCAAAAGGTGCTTTGCCAGTCTCTTTACCAACCGTGCCATCTCCTACCGCCATGACAAGGGTTTTGGTCAGTTTGATGTTTACCTGTCCATTGTAGTACAGAAAATGGTGCGCTCGGACTCAGCTTCCTCCGGTGTTATCTTCTCCATCGACACGGAAAGCGGCTTCAAGGATGCCGTCTTTCTAACCGGAGCCTGGGGCCTAGGAGAAAACGTTGTTCAGGGTGCTGTAAATCCAGATGAATACTATGTTTTCAAGCCTACCTTAAAGCAGGGCAAACGTCCCATTGTTGGCAAGAGGGTTGGCTCAAAGGAAATAAAAATGATCTATGATGACAACCCGAATGCTGAAGAGCCGGTAAAAAATATTGAGACTACCCCTGAGGAGCGTGGCAGCTATGTAATTAACGACGATGAAATCCTCAAACTGGCTGAATGGGCCTGTATTATTGAAGACCATTACGGCAAGGCCATGGACATAGAATGGGCAAAGGACGGTGACGGTGCATCAGTAGGAACTGGCAACCTTTTCATTGTTCAGGCCAGGCCGGAAACCGTGCATTCCCAATCCAAGGCCGGTGTTATGGAAACATATGTTCTGCAGGAAACCGGCAACATTATTGTTTCAGGCCAGGCAGTCGGTACCAAGATCGGCCAGGGAAAGGCCAATGTCATTGAAAATGTTGCCCAGATCCATGATTTCAAAGCCGGTCAAGTACTGGTTACCGATATGACCGACCCCGACTGGGAACCGATCATGAAGATCGCCGCTGCCATTGTCACCAACCGCGGTGGCCGTACCTGCCATGCCGCCATCATCTCACGCGAACTCGGCATCCCCTGTATTATAGGTACGGTGGACGGCTCTAAAAAAATTAAGAGTGGTCAGGAAATCACTATATCCTGCGCAGATGGCGAGACCGGCAATATCTATGAAGGTCTTCTGAAGTTTGAGGTGGAACGACTCGACCTGGACAATATCCCCACTACACGCACAAAGATCATGATGAATGTGGGTATACCGGAAAAAGCCTTTACTGAATGCCAGATCCCCAATGAGGGTGTTGGGCTTGCCCGCGAGGAATTCATTATCAACTCCCACATCGGCATCCACCCCTTGGCCCTGCTTAATTTCGATGATCTCAAAGCCAGGGCCGCTGCCGGTGACGCTGAAGTGGCTGAAGTGGTCAGGCAAATTGAAGAAAGGACCAGCGCCTATCCCGATGACAAGAAGCAGTTTTTTATCGACAAATTAGCCGAGGGTGTTGGCCGCATCGGTGCAGGATTTTACCCCAAGGACGTAATTGTACGTTTATCCGACTTCAAGAGCAATGAATATGCCAACCTTATCGGCGGCCAGTTCTATGAACCTGAAGAAAGCAACCCCATGATCGGCTGGCGCGGCGCTTCCCGTTATTATGATGACAAGTACAAGGTGGCTTTCGGCATTGAATGTGATGGACTTTTGAAAGCGCGAAACGATATGGGGCTGACCAATATCAAGCTTATGGTCCCCTTCTGCAGAACCCCCGAAGAAGGCCGCAAGGTTATTGAAGTCATGAGGGAATTCGGCCTGGTGCAGGGTGAGAACGACCTCGAGGTCTATGTCATGTGCGAAATCCCAAGCAACGTTATTTCCGCCGATGCTTTTGCCGATGTCTTTGACGGCTTCTCCATCGGCTCCAATGACCTCACCCAGCTTGTCCTGGGACTGGACCGTGACTCTGACCTTGTTGCCCATATCTTTGACGAGCGCAACGATGCGGTAAAGAGCATGGTGAAAAGTGTAATTGATACAGCCAAGCGCAGGGGCAAAAAGATCGGCATCTGCGGCCAGGCCCCGAGCGATTTTCCGGAGTTTGCCACCTTCCTGGTCGAATGCGGCATCGATTCCATGAGTTTGATCCCTGATACTGCCATCAAAACAAGGCTGGCAGTTGCTGCCAAGGAAAAGGAGCTGGGAATTACACCGGAATAAAAGTTAATTCGAATCATTCCCTATACATTTCAAAAAAGGAGGGCCACGTTTAGGCCCTCCTTTTTTTTCAGTATCAACCAGAGTGCAAAAACGAACGAAGAAATAGCAGATATAAACTGTACATCTTAACTTCTTCATAAAGGCGTATTCAACAACCTGAAAACAGCAAAACCGGAGGGTAATATTCAGACCCTGACCTCGGTTAATTTGTTCAGGGAAACAGTGATAGTGCTAACTGAGCTATCATACAATTCTGTCCATAATTACAGATAATTTAACTTGCATGGAATGAAGTGATACCAAGATTATTTATTCAATTGACAGTCTGTCAGGATATTCATTATAGGTTATTTATCTAGGTGTCATGTTTCATAATGGTTTGATATGATGGTCCAGTTTTTTGATAAGGAGGAGAAAAAAAGCGATTACTTACTAACCCGGCCCTTTAAATGTGTTCATTGCATAGCGTAAACAGAGAGGACCATTACTGACGCCCGGCTTTCCTCTGTAATCATTCATTTAATGTTGCATGCATTATTTTTACAACCTATTTGATGTAAAGGAAAAAAATAGACTGAGCAAGAGAGCTGACTTTAAGACTTATATATATAAACTGCAGCCGTAAGGAGTTAGAAGCCATGAAAACACTCCTGTCAGCTTGAAGTTATCATTGCAGGATAAATGATGGAAACAAGAAATTACAGCGCCAAGCAACCAGTTAAAGGAGACAGACGAAAAACTCTTAGTCGGAGGATATTTGGTGACAGGAGAAAATCAGCTGAAAGGCGAAGCGGCACAGACAGGCGTTCCGGTTGGGGCATGATAGAAGACGAACTGCTGCAGGGAGCCCTGGCTGCGACGGCTTCCATAGTTTATCAATTAAGTCGGCCATTTACAATTATACTCGGTTATGTAGATCTTCTATCGGCTGGCACCAGTGAAGGATATACTCAGGAAAAACTTGCTATCATAAAAGCACAATTAAAGATCATTTCTAGGATACTTGATAGTTTCAGAGAGGTTGACGATTTTAAGACTATAGATTTTGACGGAGTGGATATACTTGATACAGACAAACTCCGGGATGTGGGATCGAATGAAAAGGAGCGCAGAATACTCTGAAACAGCAACTGCTCAGTACGAGGAGTTATCGCGTAAAAAATTTGATTAACATGGAAGCTTGTTACTTGACAAGAAGCGATCAGTTAGCATTGCGCTCATTCTTTATAATGCACAGGGTGTGTGTCAGGGAAAGTACCTAATTTAAACAGCCAGCTAATTGATAAAAATGTTTTGTCACCCTTCAGGTCGATCCAACATTTTTTTAAAAAAATCATCATTAGTACCAAGGTACAATAGATTTTTTGCCTTTAATAAGTATAGTGACATTAAGGAAAAATATTCATCTCCTTCATTTATAAATTCATTTAGGAGAAGTAACCATGGCCATAATCGAAAAAACTGTAGAAATAGGATATAACGACCAGCCAGTTGGCAAAGTTGTCATCCTCTACGGTAATGTGACAGCCAGATCAGTTGATGGCACCGAGCGCCTGCTTAGTATCAACAGTCCTGTATTCCCTTATGATACAATCATTACAGAAAGCGATGGCAAGGTTTCCATCATTATGGATGATCCGGCCCAATCTCAGCTTGATATCGGAAGGATGAGTGAAGTTCTCATTGATGAGGATATCTACGCCGGAGTTACAGCAGAAGATGTAGCAGCCGCAGCAGCAGAAGTAGAACAGATTCAGCAGCAGCTTCTTGCTGAGGGCTTTGATCCAACTATTGAACTCGAAGCCCCAGCAGCTGGAGGCCAGCCTGATGCCGGTGGTGGTCATCCTACCCCAGATTTCGCTCGTGTCACCCATGAAGGTGAAGTTACCAGCGGTGCAGAAACCACAGGCACAACAACCGATACGGTTGATCCTCTTGCAGGTATTATTGCGGATGTTGAGGAGCCTGTCAATGATCCTCCGACCGTCACGGTTACTGCTGCTACCACTTTTACGGAAGGTTCTGCTGCTGCCGGCGATCTGGCCTTCACTTACAAAGGTGGCGATCCTGACGGTGATGTAACCTATTTGCTTACCAATGACAGTGGCGGTTATCTTGAGTTTGGTGCAAACCCGGGTGAGATTGTCCTGACCCAGGCAGGCGCAGATGCGATCAACGCTAATGTGCCGATTACGTCTCTGGAAGCTGAGGTTACCGTAACCGAGGTCGGCCAGGAAGGTCTTACGGCTGTTGACAGTGCTACCGCTGCGGTTGACCCGGTCAATGATCCTCCGACTGTCACGGTTACTGTTGCTGCCACGTTTACGGAAGGTTCTGCTGCTGCCGGCGATCTGGCCTTCACTTACAAAGGAGACGATCCGGACGGTGATATAACCTATTCACTTACCAAGGATAGTGGCGGTTATCTCGAGTTTGGTGCAAACCCAGGTGAGATTGTCCTGACCCAGGCAGGCGCTGATGCAGTCAACGCTAATGTGCCGATTACGTCTCTGGAAGCTGAGGTTACCGTAACCGAGGTCGACCAGGAAGGTCTTACGGCTGTTGACAGTGCTACCGCTACGGTTGACCCGGTCAATGATCCTCCGACTGTCACGGTTACTGCTGCTGCCACGTTTACGGAAGGTTCTGCTGCTGCCGGCGATCTAGTCTTCACCTACGAAGGTGACGATCCGGACGGTGATATAACCTATTCACTTACCAATGACAGTGGCGGTTATCTCGAGTTTGGAACAAACCCGGGTGAAATTGTACTGACCCAGGCAGGCGCTGATGCGATTAACGCCGATGTGCCGATTACATCCCTGGAAGCTGAGGTGACTGTAACCGAGGTCGACCAGGAAGGTCTTACGGCTGTTGACAGTGACACCACCACGGTTGATGCGGTCAATGATCCTCCGGTGGCATATGACAATGAATATTCAACAACCGTATCAGATGCGACTGTAAACATTGTGATTGTGCTAGATACCTCTGGAAGCATGGCAGGCGATCGTCTGGCTCTGGCTAAGGATGCTGTGAATAACCTGATCAACACATATGGTGATTCTCTGAATAAGGTGATGCTTGTTGACTTTAACAGTGCAGCAACCGTGCATACGAGTGGTGGTGAAGTCTGGATGAGCGGGGCTGATGCCATAACACAGATTGATAGCCTTATAGCTGATGGATGGACGGATTACGATGACGCAATCAAGGCTGTTCAGGACGACTACGGTACTCCGCCACCAGCTGACAATACCTTTGTCTACTTCCTGTCCGATGGAGAGCCCACCTCCAGCGATGGTAGCAACCCGAACACAATCGAACCTGGTGAACGGGATGCCTGGGAAACATTTCTGGGTGACCCGGAAAATAACATTGACGAGGTTTATGCCATCGGTATTGGCTCAGGCGTCTCCCAGACTGATTCGGATTTACAACAAGTTGCCTGGTCTTCGGAAGGAGACGATAACAGCAATGTTATCCTGGTTCTTGATGAAAATGATTTATCGGGCACTTTGGAAAACATTGCCCAAACTGTTTATGGCAACGTGGTTACCGACGGTGACCCGATTGACTATGATCCTGAGGGTGATCCATTAACACTTACCGAAGTGAATGGAGCTGCATTGACAGACGATCCGATTGTTCTTGAAAAAGGGACTCTCACCATCAATCCGGATGGCGAATTTTCCTTTGCCCCAAATCAAGGAGCAACCGGTGATCAGGTCTTTACCTATACTATTTCCGACGGTGATGAAATCGATACTGCTACCGTAATAATTCACTTGCCGCCGCCGAACGAACCTCCAAATGCCGTTGATGATTCTTACTCGACAACCATTGAGGATGCTTCTGTTAATATTGTCCTTGTTCTGGACACCTCGGGAAGCATGGAGGGCGATCGTTTGGCTCTTGCCAAGGAGGCTGTGGAAAATCTCATTAATACATACGATGATTCTCTCAACAAGGTGATGCTTGTTGACTTTAACAGCGCAGCAACCGTCCATACTAGTGGTGGTGAAGTCTGGATGGATGCAACAGATGCCTTAACACAGATTAATAGCCTGATAGCTGAGGGATGGACGGATTACGATGACGCTATCAAGGCTGTTCAGGACGGCTACGGTACTCCGCCACCAGCCGACAATACCTATGTTTACTTCCTGTCCGACGGAGAGCCCACCTCCAGCGATGGTGGCAACCCTAACACAATCAGTGATGCTGAACGGGGTGAATGGGTTGATTTCCTGAATTCAGAAAATATTGATGAGGTATATGCAGTTGGGATTGGCTCCGGCGTCTCCCAGACCGATTCGGACTTGCGGGAAGTGTCCTGGTCTTTGGCTGGTGATCACAATAACAATGTAATATTGGTTCTTGATGAAAATGATTTGTCAGCCACTCTGGAAACCATTGCCCGAACTGTTCATGGCAACATTCTGGATAATGATACCGACCCTGACGGCGACACCTTGAGTGTTACCGAGATAGATGGCCATCCTCTGGATGGTATTCCTTCAACAAGTGAACAATTTGACCTAACGGGGAAAGGTACTCTCATCATTAACGAGGATGGCGATTTCTCTTTTACTCCGGATCCAAACGCCACAGGAATGGTCACGATTGATTATACAATTGACGATGGGCATGGTAATGCCGACTTTGGTGAGGTCTCCATCGATATTGCCTCACTGGTAGACCCGGATCCTGATGATGTAACATAATTTTTAATAAGCAACTTTAAAACCGCTGCCCATCATTTAATGAGCAGCGGTTTTTTTATGAGCACCAGGAAAGAAATTTCTCAGCCACGATTTACCAGCAATGCCAGGTTCAGGCGGCTGCCGGTCTTGGTTTTTTCGTAGATAGAGCTTAAGTGGGCCTTGACCGTACGTTCAGTTATATCCAAGTCGGCGGCAATTTCAAGGTTCGAGTTGCCCTGTGCAACAAGGTTGGCAATTTCAAGTTCCCTCTTTGTCAGGCTGCTAAGTTTCTGCTCAGAATTGAAAACCGCTTCTTCCTTTGCCCTGGCATAGGAGTCAAGTATCAAACGCTGCATGACCTTCTGGCCCAGCCATACCGCTCCACTTGAGATAATCCTAACAGCCTCACTAAGACGCTCAGCAGAAATATAGGTGTTTGCATACCCGACAATCCCCAGCTTGAGAAATGTCAACCCTTCCTCTTCATTCGGTTGATCGGAAAGCAAGAAAATCCTGACAAGCGGATTTTGCCTGCGGATTTCCGTAAAGGTTTTGATATCTACCAACGGACGATGCAGAAGGACAAGGCCGAATGTATTATCAGCACAGCAACTTTTAAGCTTATTTAAAGAATCAGCTTTTTCCAGCTCATAGTTGCCGGTCAGCAGGTCTTCCCACCTTTTGAGAACCGTATCATCCATGCTGCTTAAAAGTATAGCCATAGATCACTGTTCCCTCAGAGCCATATACTTGGCTCTTAAAACCGGCTTCAGCAGGTAAGATAAGATTGTTTTCTCTCCTGTCAGGATATCAGCAGAAGCAACCATCCCGGGAATGATTGGAAGTGGATTTGTTTCGGGACCAAGGTAATTCTTGTTTGTCCGTAATCGGACAAGGTAGAAACTGTTCCCTTTTTCGTCGGTAATACTGTCTGCGCTGATATGTTCTAGTTTGGCTTCAAGACCTCCATAAATGGTAAAATCATACGCTGTGAACTTAACCTTTGCTTCCTGGTTCGGCCTGAGAAATGCAATGTCGGCCGGTTTTATCTTGGCTTCGATCACCAGGGTGTCTTCCAGGGGAACTATCTCGACTAGATCCATGCCGGGCTGAATGACGCCACCTACTGTATTCACCAGAAGCCTGTTAATGGTGCCGGTCACAGGCGAACGAACATTGGTGCGCCGCAATCGATCCTCCAGGGCAATTGCCGAGGCAGAAACATCTTCAAGTTCAGCAAGCACTTCGTTTAACTCAGATTTAGCCTTATTGAAAAAAGCCAACTGTTCCTCGCGCATCTGAAACTCAGCCTCCTGGAGTTTTGATCTGGCCTTGGGAATGGACTGCTTAATCGTTTCGATCTCTCCCAGCATTGCGCTTGCCTGGCGCTCAAGGTGCAGGACTTCAACTTCAGAAACTGCCCCTTGGGCAATCAAAGGCCTAGTCAATTCGAGTTCCTTCGTTATCAGGGCATATGTCCTGGTCAACTCTTCAAGCTTTGTCGTTAATTCCTTGTGTTCATGCTCCCGCTGCCGGATCTGCTCCTTCAAGATCTGCATGGTGGAAGTGAATTCACGTTTTCTTGATTCGAACAACTCCTGTTCTCGTACACCGATCTCAGGCTTCTCGTCAATAATTTCCTGCGGAACCTCATAAGCGGTCCCGTTGGCTTCTGCCAGCAACCTGGCCGCCTTGGCTTTGAATGACAGGTATTTTACCCTATTCTGTTTGAATGATGAAGAAAATCTCGTTTCATCAATTCGCAGCAGAAGCTGGTCTTTTTTTACAAGTTCACCAACATCGACCATTATCTCAGAAAGAATGCCTCCTTCAAGGTTCTGCACTACCTGTATCTGGGTAGAAGGTACTACCTTGCCGTCACCGCGTGTCACCTGCTCAATTTCCGAAAAGTAGGCCCAGACCAAAAAAAGGACAACGAGCACCAACACCACCCAGAGTATGGCTCGGCCTCCCCTGGGGGACTGGGCCAGGATAGACGTTCTTATATCGGTGGTCAGATCAACATCTTCTGCCGGCATGCGGTAAAACAACTCGTTCGATCCAGGTTTCTTTTCAGGTTCTGACAAACTCTTGTACCCAAATTTAAATATTTAACTGTCCTCTTTTAAGCGCTTCCAGCACTGAGGTTTTCGGCCCATCTGCAACCACAGTACCGTTATCAACGACAATAAGACGATCAATCATTTCAAGCAAGGAAGCCCGGTGGGTGATCAATATCAGTGTTTTGTTTTTTATGACTTTAGAGAGATTTTCACGCAACAGGACTTCCGTCCTGTTATCCATATTGCTTGTGGGTTCATCAAGAACCAGTACCGGTGGGTCCAGGAGCATTGCGCGCGCCAGCGCAACACACTGGCGCTGGCCGCCTGAAAGACCCCTGCCCAGCTCCCCTACTTCCATATCAAAACCCATGGAGTGTTTTTTGACAAATTCATTCACTCCGGTAAGTGCCGCAGCCCGGATTATGGTGCTGTCATCAACATCATGGGTACCCATGCTGATATTATCACGGATTGTGCCGCGAAAAAGAGTGATATCCTGGGAAACATAACCAATGCTGTGTCTCAAGTCTGCCGGGTCTATCTGCCTGATATCTGTACCATCCATACTCACCATGCCGCTAATGGGCTCATACAGGCCAAGCAGCAGTTTACCCAATGTGGTCTTTCCTGATCCTATTGGACCAATAATGCCAACCTTTTCCCCAGCTTTGATCTTCACGGAAATATTATTCAAGACCTTGCCCGTCTGGTTCGGATAGGAAAAGGTCAGGGTCTTAACTTCAATCTCGCCTCTTATCTGCGATCTGTGCAGGAATGTCTTGCCCTCTGGTCGCTCGACAGGAAGGTCCATGATTTGATTCAGGGTCTTGAGAGCAGCCCTGGCCCTATGGTAGCGTGTGGCTAGGCTAACAACCTGTGACATGGGGGCTATAGCCTGGCGTGAAACTATAACCAGTGCAATCAAACCGCCCTGTGAAAGCTCGCCTTTCGAAATCATGTAAACACCTAAAATCACTACACCCACGACTGACATACTCTGCACAAAAAAGGAGAAGTGATTTACGGATGATGAAAGAAACCTGGAACGTGCGCTCCACTTGGCAATATAGCTGACTGCCTCTTCCCAGGCCCTTTGGATCTGGCTTTCTGCACCAAGCATCTTGATGGTTTCCAGACCGGTGAGACCTTCAACCAGGATCGCATTTTTCTGCGAAGAAGCCTGGAATGAATTCTCAACTGACTTTTGCAGCGGAACCTGGATAATCAAAGCAAAGCTCAAGAGCAAAACTATGGCGACAATTTGCACGAGAACGATAATCCCACCGAGATACCAGATGACCAGAAGAGCCAAAACCACGAAGGGCATATCAATCAATGCCGTGATAGAGAATGACGTGATAAAATCTCGGATGGATTCAAACTCCTGCAGGTTTTTCGAAAAAGACCCTATCGACTGGGGTCGGGCTTCCATGCGCAAACCGAGCACCTTCTGGAAAAGAATGGCGGATAATTTGAGATTCGCCTTATTCCCAGCCTCGTCAACAAAATAGCCGCGAAGGCTGCGCATAACTAACGAAAACACATAAACGGCAGTGATACCGATTGACAAAACCCAGAGCGTCTCAAAGGCGGAGTTCGGTATGACCCTGTCATAAATATTTAAAACATAAAAGGGGCTTACAAGGCCGAATACATTGATTAAAAAAGAAGCGATAAAGACATCACGGTAGATACGCCAGGACTCAAAGAGTGTCCCCCAGAACCATCCTCTTTTTGATGTGGGACTGATCTCTTCCAGGGATTGACGATCCATCCTGAATTTTGGCCGTACAAAAATTCCATATCCAGTGTAGACATCTTCCAGCTCCTGTTTTGAAACTGTTTTCTCCCCCATACCAGTCTCTGGCAACAGGATCCTCAACTGCTGATCACCATTATGAATGGAGACAAGTATACAGGCCCTCCGGTCTTTTAACAGCAGAACAACCGGTAGTTGCATGTTGGTAATTCTATCAATGGGGCGGCGGAGAATGCGGGAAGATAAGCCTGCGCGGTCTGCAGCCCTGGGGAATAACTCTACGGTGAGCCTATTTTTGACCAGGGGGAGCCCTGAACTTAAACCGGTACGGGATGCAGATCTGCCGTGCAGTTTGGCAAGCTGTATCAGACAATCAAGAAGCGGATCGTCATGGGTGTCTGTTTCTCCACCAAGATTCCAGTCACTTGATGGAGTTTTAACTTTCTTTTCCTGCATGAATTCGTTATCGGATATTTTAAAAAAGTAGTTTCAATCCTCATGTAACCAGATACTATTAACGCATTAATGTTACCGGGTAAATATATTTTAGTGTAAAAATAAATAGATGTTCATTTTTTGTTGGATAACTCACCAAAATGGCTTATAAAATGAGTTTATGATAAACTCATTGAAATGGAGCAGACTATGCTTTATGTGGAAAGGGATAAAATTGGAAATATAATTGCTTTACATATCAAGCCTGAACCAAACGCTCAAGAGCAGAAGTCCATAATGGATGAGGAGATACTTGAGTTTCTGAACAAAAATGTAGATACAGACCCGTGGATACAGCTGCTGTCACTTTCTGACATCGGAATCATCCGTATTCTTGAGGACCTGATAGATCTGCTCATCCGTAAAAACATTATTCTTTTTACTGAATTACCTGAAGAAGCACAGGCAAAAATCAATGACCGAAAGCGCGTACGGGAAAAGTTAGGCCCGGGTGATTTGATGGTCGATGATATTTTATAGAAAATCGCGGAAATCCTTACAGAATATAGGTTTCTGTCAGCTCTCCTGAATCTGCCCGGTCACCGGCTTCGGTCTGTCGATAATATACCCCTGAATCGCATCAAGATTGAGCTTCCTAAGCAAGTCCCATTGCTGCTCGGTTTCCACACCTTCAGCAATAACCGTAATATCAAGGCTATGTGCCACGCTGCAGAGAGCCCCTATAAAGAAAAGACTGTCGCTGTCCTCGTCCTTCAGTTCACCCGTATAGGCCCTGTCTATCTTCACGTAGTCCGGCCGTAGAGTTTTCAAATAACCCAAATGTGAAAAACAATGCCCGTAATGGTCAAGGCCAACCTGGTGTCCGTACTGTCTGACAACTACGCTGAACTCCTTGATCAGGTCCTGATTCTGGACTGCACCAAATTCCGCGAATTCAAAACTGAAGCGAGGGGCATTCGCTGGAAAATTTTGCAGGATATGCTCTATCCACTTCTTGAATGAACTGTTCTGCAGCGATGCAGGCGAGATATTAACGGCGACACGTCCGACACTTAGTCTGGCAGGATCTATTTGCATGGCTTCCTCTAGGACGATTCGATCCAGGTATGAAACAAGATGCAAACGTTCAGCAAAAGGCATAAAAACGCCTGCATTTAACAAGGTATTGTCTTCATTAATAATGCGGGAAAATATCTCGAGATGAATAATCTGGGTCTTATCAGACGTATTGACAACCGGTTGGGCAAACAATGAGATTCTGCGTTCCGACAAAGCCTGTTCGATGGTTTCTTTCCACTGCTGCTGCCCCAGCGGCATTTTTTCAATCTCTTCAGTAAGAGAATGAACCTCATATCTGTTCGGGCCTGACTGCTGAGCTGACCGTAGGGCCAAGTCAGCCTCTGAAAGTAAACGGCTTAGAGTGGTAGGACTTTCATAACTGACCGCCCCGACATGTCCCACATTATCGGTCAGAGTTAGCTGCTCAACAGCCAGCTGGTTTAGTTTTGTATTTATAGAATCTGCGATATTTTCTGCATCCCAGGAAGATGCTTCCGGCACAAAAATACCGAAATCTCCACCTGTTAACCGGGCAAGCACACTGCCCACATACTGATTCATTGCCTCCTGGAGCACGACGGCAACCTTTTGCAGGAGTTCATCACCGGCTTGCAAACCTCTCTGTTGGTTCAATTCATGCAGATCATTAATCTGCACCAGGAAAACAATCCCCTTTGCAGTGCTGTCACGCCGGTCAAGCTGGGCTGTTAGCTGGCTCTCGAAGTAACGCCTGTTTCCTAATCTCGTTAGGGTATCATGATAGGCATGCTTTCTGAACCCTTCTGCTATTGTCACCTGCTCTTCAAACATTTCCTTGACTTTGCCGGTCATGCGGTTCATGGCCTCAACCACACGCCGCAGCTCTTTTGTCTTGGGCAGTTTTTCTTGGATTTCGTACTTCTTCTTACAGAGAGCATCTGCCTGCCGCTCGACCAGCACAAGGGGTTTCAGCAGCATGCGCAGCCCGAATCCACCTGCCAATAAGACTATTATACCGCAGACAAGAAACCATAACGACATGCGAACCACGTTCTCCCAGAGCGTTTTATAGGCGTAGCCGGGATGGCTTTTCACGTAAACGCTGCCTGCCTGGAGCCAACCAGCCATGACATTTGCCGTGGCTTCCGGGGTTTTTAAAGGGACAAGGTGTATAAACCATTGGGGAACATTCTCGATGGTGATGTCAAGCTCCCGATCTATGATGATATTCCCACGGTTATCGGTATACCTGACAGTCCGATAATAACCCCTGTCAAATACTGCATTGATCATACTCTCTATTGCAGTCTTATCATTATCAATACTGTACTGTGAAATTGATAATCCCAGGGAGGTGGCAGTGTCCTGGGCATGCGATTCCAGCTGGTCAAGGAGAAAAGACCGGGTACTTTCCAACTTTGCCAGCCACGCACCTAAAAAGAGAACAACAAACAGGAGCAGGGTAAAAACAACCAGTTGTCTGTAAAGTGTCATAGCTTACACCAAGTTCTGAGTTCAATTGTAAAATGAATGCATCATAACTAAAATACTATTGCAAATATTGACTTGATTTTTCTTTGAAAATTTTCTTGCCTACAATATATTCTATTCTCTCTTCACATCTTTTTCGATTATAACAAGGTTATTGTCCCAAATTGGCTTCAGACATCCTTTGTATAACATCCTGCCAGCGCTGCAGACGGCTGCTGCTGCCGGCCAACTTGCCTCTCTCCCGCTGCTTTGCGAACCACAGGCCGGTACCATTGAAACTATATATAGGCAGCAGGTCATTCCGCATGGAAGCAGACTTGATTTCAGTCACTAAGTTATCCAGAACGAGAGGTTCAGCGTCAGGTGTACTGAAGTATGTTAGGACCATATGATGAACGTTATAATTTAGGGCCTTTACATATGTAAGGTTTAATTTTTCCTCTTCAACCCCCATAAACTTCAGGGTAAAATATTTGGCAATGGTAAAATCTTCGCAGTCTCCACCCTGTGTCCCAAGGAATTCAATCGGGGTGGCCCAATAGTCCTTTTCTCCCCAGTGCACCATGTCATCGACAAACTCCAGCCGGTTAAAAAACTGATTTACTTTTTCAAGTTTTTCCAGGTCAGTTCGACTATCATCCTGAATAATCAGGTTTTCCCATGAAGCAAGAAGGGAACGGGCATCCGAGCCATATTTGAGCTCGACTTTATTCAGAAACTCTTTATCGAGGTGGAAGTTCTGCCCGCTGATGATTGATACTGTGCTGACCAAAACAGAAAAAAAAACCAGGATGTACAGCAACTGCTCTAATTTGTTGGTATGTTTAACCACAATGACTCAGTTAGAGAACGACTGTTATTTGTTCACTCCCTGGAGAAATTTGTCAGGGGGGGCGTTGTCTATCAAAAAAAATGGGATAGCACGTTTTGCCACCCCATTTTCACAACTTACAGATTTATTTATCTAGCTACTAATATCTGCTACGATTCAAAAGGGTTATCACCTTTCGGATTTCGTGGAAACGTCCCAGTTGATGGCACCTGTTGTATTGGTATACCATTCGTCGCCTACCGGACCAAAGGCCGTTGTTGCAGGCATCGCACCTTCCTTTATCTTCTGGGTTTGAACCTGCATGTCCTCCTCCACCTGGCTTTCAACAGGCCACTGCAGTCCCAAAGTATGGACTAATTTTCCCATACCACTCAATACCCTGTACTGGGCGAACAACTTATCATACTTTGCATTTACCAGGTCAATCTTGGCATTGATAAGTTCTGCCTCTATGTCAAGAACATCAAACATTGTGCGCCTGCCGATATTCCACTGCTTCGAAAAAGCCTCTGCAGTTGCATTTGTTGATTTAACGTAATTTTCCAGATAGGCGATCCTGTTCAGGGAAGATTGATAGGCAACCCAGGACAACCGAATGGATTCGACAATCTGGCGATATGTATTGTTTCGGATCTCTTTTGCTTCACAGATAAGCTTATTGGTTTCCGCGACCCTAGCCTTGTCTCTCCAGCCGTTAAAGATGTTAAACCTCACCATGGCTATGGCGCTGAGTTCCTCTATATATTCAGGTACATCAACTTCATCTTCCCATCTTTGATCCACGGCTATGTCAAGTTTTGGGTAATATTCGCTCTTTGCAACAACATGCTGGGCTTCCCTGGCCTGTACGTCTGCCTGGGCTGATTTGAGGATAGGGTAATTTGACAGTGCCATTTGCTCTGCCTCGTCAATTGTTGCAGGCATAACAGAATCTACAGGGTGGGGAGCAACCAGATTCTCGGGCATGCGACCAACGGTAAAATGGTAGTCTGTCATGGCATCATTGACATTTGCCTCGGTCACAATCACATCTGATTCTGCCAGGGACAGACGTGCCATAACTTGGTCAAGATCTGCCTTGCGATCAATGCCTGACTCGCTTCTCAACTTCATCTGGTCGTAGATGCGCTGATGAGTTTGGACATTTTCTTTTGCAAGGTCAAAAACTTCCAGTTGCCGGAGGACATTCAGATATACACGGGATGTACGCAGTGCGATATTCTCCGAAGTTCCCTGCAGCAAATAGGCTTGGGAAGCTACACGGGATTCCTGTCTTTTTACTTCGTATTGCGTGCCAAAACCCCGAAAGAGATTCTGGCGGAGGCTTACAACTGTTGATTGCGGATGAGAAGTTCCATCATCCAGGTAATTATCTATCTCGCTGACACCTGCACCATAGGAAACGTCAAGAATGGGCCAGTAATCCGACTGTGCCTGTTTGACCTCCTCGTCTCTTGCCTGGCGGTTAAAGGAAGCTGCTCGTATCTCAGGGTTAGTCTGCAGCATGTAATGCACCGCATCCTGCAGGGTCTCAGCGCATAAGCTTCCTGGAATCCAGAGTAACCCCCCTGAAACGATTATGCCTAAACACTTAAAAATTGATCTCATCTGAGTGCCTCCCCCTGATTATAAAAACTCTATTGCAGAGCAAAAACCATCTTTTCCTTCAAGTTATTCCTTATAAATTCCTAAAGTTTTCACATCATATTGAATCTATAAAGATTATTTCAAATTTATCACAGTCCTAAAACTTTCTCAACTACTTTTAATCTTTAAATAATTAAATATACAGTTCCTGGTTTATTTCACAACGCAATGAAGGAGGATGTCTGGTTCAGATTGTTTGATTTTAGATTATTTACTCACAAGTTGCTTACACCGTAAAAAACATTTACATTGTATTACAATAATTATTGTAATTAGATTTAGTATAAAGTGAAAATCATTTATAACAGTGGAGCAAGCCGATGAAAACACACCTGACTTTTTTTAAAACTTTAGGAGTATTCTTAATACTGTTCATTTTTCTCTCACCCGCTTCAGCAATGGATGATCCGGGATATGTGATCAGCCGCATGCTGGTATGTGTAACCGTTTCAGACAAAGAACCGGTTCATCCTTCGGAAACATTTGCGGTTGATATCGGGACAGTATACTGTTTTTTGGAAGCAAAAGAGATCGAACAGGATACGACAGTCAGCTTCGTCTGGTATTATGAAAACAGAGAAATGGCGCGAATAAGCCTCCCCCTTCAAAAGGGCGGGCGCTGGCGAACCTTTTCCAGTAAAAAATTGGAGGGATTACGAGGAAACTGGAAGGTAGAACTTGTGGAAGCTTCCGGTATCGTGCTTAATACCATTTCTTTCCAGGTACAATAAAAAAATCCCCTCCTGTTTCATTTTGAAGGGGATTTCAGCGCAACAACGTTAATGCTCTACCGCGGGCGGAAATGTTTATTACTTGCCGAGCGATTTTATGTAACTTATCATCTCCTGCATCTCGGTTGAATCAACCCCGAGCGCATTACCTTTGTTGGCATTAACAATGCATACGTTAATAACTTCTTGAAGGCTTCCCTGTTGTCCGCCCATGATCGCAAAACTGCTTTTTGCTCCTGAGCCCTCCAAGCCTCTCCCATTGGGATGACAGGAGTTACATGATCTTTTACCTCTCGCAAATTCCGGGTTTTTAAAATGAGCCATTCCCCTGTCCTCTGGGGTGTGATTCTTTGCAGCAGCAACGGCAAGTGTAAGGGCCGACGTTAGAATGACAAAAATAAAAACTGTTTTCTTCTTCATTGCTTCGCCTCCATGAAAAGTTAACGGAAAACCGAGGGTTCAGATACGTAGGACTTCATACCATTTATCCATACATTCAGATTATTGAAAGGACAAAATTCATAATTTTTAGAATTGAGATTCAGTATTTTGTCTAGGACAATAGTATGTAGTAAAAATCTAATTTATAATTTGTATATATCTTGCATACATATTTGACAAAAACTAAGTACGTAGGTAAAAATAAATAGTTAGTTTGGGCAGATATTAGAATCTGCCACTGAAAGCATTTTCATATACCGGATGGTGAAAAAATATGCCGATTAAAGATAAGAAGGATTCACTTTCCTCTGAGCAACAGCCTTTTACAACTCGTTTCAAAGATGAAATTAAACTAGCCAATCTTTTCAGGTCTGCAGCAAGTATTAAAGAGCTTCTCAGCGGCCTGAAGCAGGAGATGAGATCTTATTTCGACGCCGAAGCCCTCACAATCTACTTTGCGGACCATAAGAAAAAGCAGATGGTCTCGAAAGTCAAAGCGGGCCGCTTGCGTAAAGAAATCCGCCTACCCATTGACAAAACAAGCATAGCAGGTTTTGTTGCCTCGACAGGCTCTATTGTCAATATAGCAGATGCCTATGACAAGAATGAACTGCAGGGCATCGACCCTGAGCTCAAATTCAACCGGAAATGGGATGATCAGACAAAATTCACAACCCGCCAGGTTTTGGCCGCTCCTGTCTACTGCAAGAAAACGCTTTTCGGGGTTGTTCAACTCATTAACAAAAAAGATGCCAAGAAGTTCTCTTCCGAGGATGTTGACAATCTTAAGGCGATAACGGAAGCACTTGGACGCTTTATCATAGAAAACCTTCCCAAAAGCAAACAGAGCCCACCAGACAGGCTAGAAGAACTGCAGTCCCGCGGAAATATCCCAGACCCTTACGGCATACTTGTTCAAAACAGCATCATTGCTGCGCCCGAACTAGTACAAGCTCTTGCTAAGGCTGTGAAAGAGAAGAAAGATATCGAAAAAATCCTCATTGATGACTTTGATTTAAGCAGGAAAACCCTTGGAAATGCCCTTGCAGAATTTTATGGCGTCCGTTTTGAAAATCTGTCGACTACCATCTACAATCCTCTTGAATATATCAAGGGCAAGAATATCGACTTTTTTCTCCGCGGCCGCTTGGTGCCCCTTCATATAGATGGAGCGGAACTTCTTCTTGCCATTAACGATCCAAACGATCACAGCAATATCCTGGAAGTCCAGCAGCTTTACCGCACCCCCAAAGTGGAATTACGCTTTGCCCTCAAAGAGGACATTGAAAATTTCCTCCTTTCCTTTAGGGGAGCGATGAAAACCAAAAGTCGCGGAAGCGGCAAATCGGTTGGGGACCTACTTGACGAACTCAAAGGCCTCGAAGTTGAATCTTCATATCAGGAAACAGAAGCTCTGGATGAAGAAGCTGATATCAACGATAATGCAGTTGTCCTTCTCGTCCGGAAAATTATCGAAGATGCCAACAACCAGATGGCTTCCGATATCCATATCGAACCATATGGGTTCGAAAGAGATGCTGTTATCCGCTACAGGATAGACGGCCGCTGCCAGCAGGCTTTGACCGTTCCCAGTGCGTATATCCGTCCCGTTGTCTCGAGGATTAAAGTCTTGGCAAAGATGGACATCTCTGAGAAGAGAAAGCCCCAGGACGGCAAAATCCGTTTTAAAACAAGCAACAACAAGATTGTCGAACTTCGTATCGCCACCATCCCCACCACCGGCAATAATGAAGATGTTGTCCTGCGTCTCCTGGCGTCAGCAGAACCTATTCCTCTTGATCAGATGATGCGCAAGGAAACCTTTGAACGTTTCGCCAATATCATCCAAAAGCCGTATGGCATCGTCATGGTCGTAGGCCCTACCGGCTCCGGCAAGACCACAACACTCCATTCAGCACTTGCCTATATTAATAAACCAGAACGTAAGATATGGACAGCTGAGGATCCGGTAGAAATAACTCAGCATGGCCTGCGGCAACTCCAGGTCAATCCCAAGGCCGGCCCAACCTTTGCCCAGGCAATGCGGGCCTTTCTGCGTGCTGATCCTGATGTCATCATGGTCGGGGAGATGCGTGATCACGAAACCGTTAAAATGGGCATCGAGGCCTCTCTTACGGGCCATCTTGTCTTCAGCACCCTGCACACCAACTCTGCGCCGGAAACGATCACCCGGTTGATTGATATGGGGATGGATCCCTACAACTTTGCAGATGCCCTTTTAGGTATCCTGGCCCAGCGCCTTACCCGCATTCTCTGTCCCAAATGCAAAGAACCTTACCACCCGGAAAAAATTGAATACGATCATATCCGAGATCTCTATGGTGAATATTTTGAAGAACGGCTCAACGTGCCATATAGTGAAGAGTTAAATTTTTACAAGCCCAAGGGGTGCAAGGAATGTAACGATGTGGGCTACCGGGGCAGGATCGGCCTTTACGAATTGCTCGTGGGCGATCGGCCCATGAAGATGCAGATCATAAATCGGTGTCTTGTGGAAGACCTCCGGGAGGTCGCAATAAAAGGCGGCATGACCACCCTGCTCCAGGATGGCATTCACAATACCTTCCTTGGCAAGACAGACATGAAGCAGGTACTGAGCGTCTGTTCTCGCTAGCCTGCCTTAGTTTTTTTGGAAATCTCAAGATTGCTGGGGTTAATATTTTATCTTCAACCTGTCAGGAAGTTCCCCTGCCAGGAGCTAGGAAACAGTTTTCTGTTGTGCACTTTCCGGCAAAGCATCTTGATTTTATTGCGGCAGAGGAGCAGCAATGGCTTCCTGATTGAACCTTTGCAGCAGTTCCTGCCACAGACTTAAGCGATCGGCCTCTCCCAACCGTTCTGAACTTTGCTTCCTGGTCAACCAGTATCCATCTCCATTAAAACTGTAAATAGGCATAAGATCAGGCCGTTGCGAGGCTGTAAGAATTGCATCTACAAGGCTATCCAGAATAAGGGGCTCTGCCGTTGGCTCAGCATAGTAGCTTAAGATCATGTGCGGCTCTTTGAGTTTCAGAGCCTTGACATAGGTAAGGCGCATCTTTGCATCAGCAACGTCAAGATGGCGCAGGGTAAAATATTTGGCCGCAGCAAAATCCTCACAATCTCCGCCATTGCTGAGAAGCATTTCTTGTGGTGTTGCCCAGTAGTCTTTCTGTCCCCAGTGATAGAGGTCCTCCACATACTCGATTTTATTAAAAAAACTGTTCACTGATTCCAGCTTTTCCATTTCAGGCGCATTTCGCTTCTCACGCATCAAGGCATTCCAGTCAGCAATTCTCTGCTGGCCAGGATCAAGCGCAACGGCTTCCTCTGGTGTCGTCTTCTTCACCCCGCAGCCGCTCAGAAGAAAAAGCGAAAGACACAATATAAAAACAACAATGACAGATGTGGAAAATCTAACCTGGGAATCTTTTGTTGCTGTAGACGAAAATTTTGCCATATTCATTACCCTGCGAATATTCATATAACAAATAAGCATTTGGGTGAGTTGCTATATAGCATATTTTCGCTTGGGTTGACACCTGCATTTTTCTGAAATTATTTTCCCGCTGAATTATTTATAAGCAATTTCACATCATACTTTTTTCTACATTGTGGTACTTTTCGCTTGACAATTTCAATAGAATTATATCTATAAAGTTATTGTCTAAATGAGATTATTGTCATGCTTCTGATGACTATCCGCCATAAGTCGATTAAATTTTTTACCTGGCTAATCTGCTTCCTGACATTCTACTTGGGATTCAACCATCAAGTTATGTGTTACGAGCTCCTTCCCCAGGGAGGCATTCACAAAATACACTTGCAGTTCATCGAATGTAATCCGTTAGCCTCATCTGCTATTCCCGCAAAACATTCACCAGACAGAAACATGCCTGTAAATCTGTCCGCGAGACAGGCAACAAATGATTGCCCTACTTGCAGAGATTTTCATATATCGTTCAAAAAGACGCCAGGTTTCAATTCTTCAAGCATAGGCCCCATAGTCTCATACCTTTCGGCACATCCCCTATTAATAACAAACGGGTTCCTAACAAATTTAAAATTCAGAGGAACGAAACATCCACTGGACACTCAAACACGCTTTACACTGTTTAGCCCTTCACTGGCATCGTTAAAAACAATTATCCTCCTGATTTGACACCCCGCCGATTTATTTAACGGCTCCAAATAGTTATTGCTGAAACTGTCACAAATTCTGACGGTTCCGGCAGAAGTGTTTAATAATTCTTTCTTCGTATCCATAAGGAGGAAGTTATGGCACGATGTTTGACCTACCAGGAACTTGAAAAAAACAATTATGATAATGAAAAAAAACTGCTGCACCTTGAACAAAACATGAAATCTCTGCAAACAAGTCTTGCCGGCTCACAAAGACACCTCCTCGTTTATTATTCTCTCCTCGAATGTGTCGAGTTTTTCTTAAAACAGCCCAAATATATCGATGTCGCACGAATTATCTACAACACGTGCAAATCAATTATTGGTGCTGAAGCTGGTTATGTGGCTTTAATTGACGAACGAGAAAAATTTCTTGATGTTCTTCATCTTGACACAGGGGGGATAACATGCACTGTTAAGCCCAGCTCGTCATTACCCATAAGGGGTCTTCGCAAAGAAGCCCTCCAAAAGGGAACCACCTTATGTTGTAATGATTTCAATAAGAGCAAGTGGCTGAAATTTTTGCCTAAAGGTCATGTGAAACTGCAGAATGTCTTGTTTGCACCGATTGTAATTGATCAAACATCTGTAGGTTTACTTGTTTTTGCCAACAAATCAGAAAATTTTAACCTGGAAGATATCCATATTGCATCAGCATTTACAAAATTGGCTGCCCTTGCTTTATCTAAAAGCAAGGCCTGGCACTTTATGAAAAGAAAACCGGCCCATCTGAGTGCATAACACTCTTTGCTAATTTTAGCGTATATTATACTGCAGCAGCTTAGCTGAGAGTCCAAATTTTTTTTGTTTGAACCTCTACCCAGGTATTCTTCATAAAAACCAAAGAGCGGTTCTACTTAGATTTCCTCGTCCCCATCCATATAATGTGTGAACCCTGGTCCCTGGTAGAGATAACTGACCCCCCGTTATAACCACTAAGGATCTTAGCTCTATATTTAGTTTCAGACACTCAAGATTATACGATGCCTTTCGTTTCTCTCAGACGAAAAAAAATGAGGCAAACATTTATATAAGTAGGGAAAAAACCAATATCTGACGTTTATTTCCCCTACTGAGATTTATTTATCTCTTCAGAAATTATTTTTAAAATTTCCCAGCGCAAACAATTTAAATTTCATTAATTAAATTTAATCAATTATTATCAATCAGTTAAACCATGTAACGTGTTTACCATTTGGATATTACTGCCTTTTCTTTTTCTTTTAACAAGGACAGGCATAATTTTTGCTTTAATTATCAAGAGATAGGATTGAATAAAAAAAGAATTTTTTGAAATTATTTTCCATTTGTTCATTTTTGTAGCGTAAATCTTATGAGATCTCTCAAGCTGACACTTATTCTTTTATCTGTATTGAGCTTTTTTCTTCTGCTGCCAACACCTTCCTCTGCCGGCAAAATTGACGAACTGCACAGCAAGGCGGAGCAAGGAGACCCCAAGGCGCAAAGGGCCCTGGGAGCCATGTACGAACTGGGCAAAGGCACAGCCAAAAACCCGGAAAAGGCGGCATACTGGTACCAAAAATCCGCAGAACAGGGCTTGGCCAGGGCCCAGACTAACCTCGGCATTCTTTATGAAACAGGTGTGGGTGTTGCACAAAACTTTAATACTGCCCGTATCTGGTATGAAGCAGCAGCAGAACAGGGTTATGCCAGGGGCCAGACCTATCTCGGCCGCATGTATGAGCTAGGCTTAGGCGTATCAGTTGACTTTACGAAGGCTTTCTCTTGGTACCAGAAAGCAGCAAAACTGGGTTATGCCAGAGCCCAGACAAACCTCGGGGCCTTGTATGAAGCCGGGCAGGGCATTGAGCAGAACTATGAACTGGCTGTTGCCTGGTATTCGAAGGCTGCCGAGCAGCGCTATGCCAGGGGCCAGTTTTACCTGGGCCGCATGTTTGAGCGGGGACTGGGGGTTGATAAGGACCTTGCCCAGGCATCAGACTGGTATTCCAAGGCAGCAGCACTGGGATATGCCCAGGCCCGGGAACAGCTTGTTAAGGTGAAGCTCGAAAATGGCAAGACAGATGAAAAATCAAATCAAGGAAAACAGGAGGCTGCAGATCAGGTTAAAGAAGAGAAGGTAGTAGCCGCACCTGATGATAAAGAGGAAGCAGAAACCGAGCAAGTAAGGCCCCCTGCAAAAAATAAATATTTGGCGGCAGCGGAAATGGGTGATCCCGACAGCCAAAACGCACTTGCCCTGTTGTATCTCGACGGCAGAGAGGGATATGCCAAAGATGCAGAAAGGGCTGTCTACTGGTTTCGCCGGGCTGCTGAAAATGGGAATCTAGCTGCCCAGAACAATCTCGGCTTATTTTACTATCTAGATGGGCAGGGAGTCCAAAAGGATTTGCAAGAGGCTGAGTTCTGGCTGCAAAAGGCTGCGGAGGCCGGTTATGCAGAAGCCCAAAGCAACCTGGGCCAGTTATATTATTTTGAGAAAAATTATTTTGATGCAGCATTCTGGCTTTTGCAGGCTGCCAAACAAGGTCTCCCAAGCGCTCAGAACAATCTGGCCGTTATGTATTCAGATGGACTTGGAGTTGAGCAAAACAGGGAGCGTGCCATATATTGGCTGCAAAAGGCTGCTAACCAAGGCGATCCGACTGCTCGCGAAAATCTGGCCACACTCATGGAGGAGGATCAGCCGAAAACTACTTCAAGCAATTAATTTCAAGACGATTAACAGAGCTCTGCCTCCCCGGTCCTTCAGCTGAAGATAAACATGACACAGATCAACCGGTTAAAGCGCAAACCACAGAGCCGGAGCAAAATAATAGTGTTGAAATCAAATTCGGCAACGGCGGTCGTAAATTTTAATAAATAAAAAGTTCATATATCTGTTACCTATCAAAACGTAATGGATTGATAGCAGAGTTGCCATTGCCAGTAAAATGGCAACTCCCAAAGAGATTCAAACAAGTTTCTATTGTTGCGGGACATCTATGCTGCTCTCCGTTCACCTTCCTAACTCCTCATTGTTGTATTTATTCCTGGCCTCATATAATGCTGATTTACTAATCTTTCCTCATAGGTAATCTTCGTTTTCTAGTACCAAGGTACAATTGTAATTCATTCTTCAATTGTATAAACACTAAATATAAACGAAAGCCAAATCTTGGTGAAAATACTAGATTTTATCCGGGGGAAACCACCAATCCTGCAACCGTTGCAGCCGGATAATAAATGATTATCTGCCGCAACACATTGATTTTGTGTACTTTTTAAATAAAGGCGGTTTTTGGCATATGGTTTGCTTATTAGTAAATATATTATTGTTTTTTTTACAGAATTGGTGTTTTAAAAACTTTTAGGGAATTTACCAATTAGGGATTTAATCCGTAGATCAGTGCGGGAAAAAACGTGTATATTGGGACTATCATGTTGATCCTTTAAGCAAAGTGCGAATATAGGATTCAATCCATGTATTTGTTGCAAATGGAGTAACTTTTACGCGAGGCAACCGGAATAATCCCATTGTTAGAAGTGCTGGAATTTAAATAAGGTAAAGGGGAGGAGAAATTATGAAAAAAACACTATTATTATTGGTGCCATTTTTATTCATGTTTGGTTGCAGCAGCGGGGGAATTGATGGACCATCGCGACCGGGGGATGATTCCAGCGGGATTCCTGGTGGCGGCTCACCAGGAGCAAATTTGGCATCGATAACGATCAGCTTCCCTCCAACACAGGGTGCCCAGAACGCACTAATAGACACGGGAACCTTTGATCCTAATACTGCTCGAATCGTTGTTCGGAAGTTAGAAGATGTGGGATATGATTATCAGCCGACGAGAACGGTTTGTACTTGGGAAATCCCCCAGTATTGTGATATTAGTGACCCGGCTAACCCGGTGGATTTTGAGTGTATTGCTTGTGCTATTCCATCAGCGACTTGTATTCTTAATGCTTCATATGCAGCAGAGGGTAGTCCAGACTCTGAATGTTTTACTTTACCCGATGGCGATCCTGTGCATGTTCCCGTTTGGCAAACTACATACAAGAAGATTGTCGATGGTATATTGTATACGGCTACGACCAGCGAAATTACAATTACTGTCCCTCCGAGTGCTGCCGATACCGAGTTATATACACTTGAGGTTTTTACATACATTGCTGGGAACTACTTAGAAGGTCAAACTCCATGCGATATCCAGGAAGCTACTTGCGAGTTTATCCCGGTAACTTCGTGTCCCGACCCGACAGGACCCTGTCCAACGGTTCCTACACTCGTTGCTGCTGACCTTCATATTCTGGCAGACTATTGGGAAGGAGATAAGTCGGGGGAGACTCAATTTATGATTGATCCTGGTCCAAATACTGTGAACATTACTTTGATTCCCTTGGCAACACTTTCGCTTCCAGCGGAAGTCAATGCCGGCCACGACTATGATGTGGCGGCTAATATGGCGGGCGCCTTAAGAACTAATTGGTATGTCCGGCAGACAGTTGGAACTGGCATGGATAATGATATATTTATTCGTGGTGGCTCAGACTTAGGTATAAGCATGGTTGGAGGAACGAACCCTATCACCATCACAGCACCGGAATGGGGCGGAGATACTGCTGCTGCTGGCACCTTGTATCACCATGGTCAATTCTTCCTTGTCAACGACCTGTTGAAAACAGGTGAATCTTTTGAGGAGTGGACATTCGGCACATCTGATGCGGGCCCAATTAATCCCATGGGCAGTATCATTATAACTCCCTAAATTAACCGATGTTGCTGTGCCACAATTAGCCTTTCCGGCCACCCCTCAACTTGGGGTGGCCGTTCTATATTTGGGGAAAAAATTCTCCCCGGCCTTTGCACACAAAGAACTCCTGAGAAGCGGGGCTTCCCCTAACATATTGAAAGCACATTTCAATGTTTACTGTTTGAGACTTTTTGTGATAGCATCTGATTAACATGTGCTTCTTCCCTTGGTTCGTTTGCCTGGGCAACCGAATATAATGCTGGAGTCAAGAAAATAATGAAAACCTTAACAATCCTGCTTCTTTTTTCTGTCTGCACTGCTGCTTCACTGATCATTCCCCGAAATGTTGGCGCTGAATTCATCGGCGCCATGGAAATCGGTCTTCATTCCGGTTACCGGCTCGATGAGCTCGACTGGAATATAGCTGGTAATAATAGTCAAGGACAGTACATCAATGTTCTTTCGGAGCTTGACTGGGAAGACCTGGAGATCTGGCAAATCGGCGCCACCGGTAAACTCTCTGTGGGCAACCTCACAGCCCCATACCGCACCTATATCAGAGGCTCCGTTAATTATGGCTGGATAACCGACGGCACAGTCCGCGATTCGGATTATGATGGCACTAACCGTACCATGGAAATCTACCGATCGTATAGCGCCACTGAGGACGACAACATTTTCGACGGTTCCATAGGACTCGGATTTGAAAAAGATTTTTGGCAGGACAGATTAACTCTTGGGTTGCTGGGCGGCTTTTCCTATCATAAACAGAACCTGCGCCTCACCAATGGCGTGCTGGTCATCCCGCACAACTTACCCATTAACGGCCTGAACAGCACCTATGAGAGCAAATGGTACGGTCCCTTTGCAGGCATTGATCTCAAGCTGCTTGCCACGCCTCATTTTTTCCTCTTCGGCTCTATTCAATACCACTGGTCCGATTACGAGGGAGAGGCAGACTGGAACCTGCGCAGCGATTTTGCCCATCCGGTGAGTTTCCGGCACGAGGCAGACAACGCCGACGGTTTGGTCGCCACCTTGGGGGGAAGCTATCTCTTCAGTAAAAATTGGGCACTTGATCTTGCCTTTGTTTACCGCGATTTTTCCGCCAGTGACGGGATCGGCCTGACCTACATGGCAACTGGTTTCAGTATTGTCACGAAATTCAATGAAGCGAATTGGCAGTCCTCAACGGTCAACGCCGGGTTCAGTTATAGGTTCGAATAAAACCCATTTTTTCTGGTTGGTTTTCACTAAATCCTAACTCTTTTTTTATTTCCCTTGCTTTCCTCCTTCTATCTCAGTCCTTCGTCCTGAACCCCAAGTTCCTTTTTTCTTCCCGCTGATTCGTGCTCGAGTTGAATTAATCACGTAATAACTATAAAATTTATATGCATTTAATATAATTGTCGTGTCAAAGGTAAAGGAGGTTTTTTAAGAATTCTCTGATAAAGACGATTAAGTAGATTTCTTAAGGCAGGGCCGATTGGGACCCTTCTTTTTTATGTGAAAACACAATCTGCCTGCTGATATGTCTAACAATGCCTATGAGAAAAGACTGACCCATTACCGCTATACAGAATAGCAGGGGTGAGACCTTTTAACGACGGTTGAGTACGCTGATATTCGGAAATACATTAATGATCCAGATTAACTCTGATAAAGATGCCGGTATAGTAATTGTCACGCCCGCAACTCCGTTAAATGAACATGACTTTAAAGCACATCATTTGCGAAGTTTGGACAGGTAGACACTTTTCAAAATTATCCATTATAGTTGACAGGTTGTCCCCAAATTTGCTACGGGATGATTATCTGTCAGTTCATTGAAATCAGGTTTAATTCAGCTCAGAGTGAATGACAAACTTATGTCTCAACTTCAAATAATACCTTTTAGGGGCTCTGCCCACACAGTCATAACCTGGTAATTAAACTTGAGGAAACCTCATGATTTCAGAAAACAAATTTTTTTCACCTGGCATTAGTGGAATTTCAGTGGGTATTTGTCGCCAGCTCCGTCTAACGGCTGTGCTTGTCATTCTCATTCTCATTCTGCCCGCCACCTTCGGTTGCCAGCAGTTCTCCGGTCAGCAGAAGACTAGTACTCCCCCTCCGGCAACCTCATTAAGGAAATATCTCAGTGGCACACATACCACAGCCCCGCGTGATCAACAGGCCATGAAGAGAGGAACGGCGCTATTTGTGGAAAAATGCTCCGCTTGTCACGATCCCAATAGAGCATTCACCGTTATAAAGGACCCCGAGGTATGGGCTCAGACCATCAAAAGAATGCAGTATTATAGTAAAGGGGCTATCACCGACCAGGAAGCACAGGATATTGTCGACTTTCACGTCACCGAGCAGCAGAGAGAAATTAACGCCTTTAATGAGACCTGCATGAAATGTCACGATGATGAACGTATTAATAGCCGCAGTATGTCCGAAGAGCAATGGCTTGCAACGATCAAGCGCATGCAGCAGAAGGCGCCGGAGCTTATCTCCGACGAAAAGATAAATCTGCTGGCCGCCTACTTCCATCGCCGGGAACTCGCAATGGCCAGGATATTTTACGGCAAATGCCGGCTCTGTCATCTCGACAGTTCAGACCCTGATTCAACCGTGCAAACTGACGGGTTGATTGCTCTTGCCAATGAGGAATTCGGTCGGAGTATGCAGCTAATGGATGCCCGTAATCTTATTTCCAGCCACGTCCAAAGGCAGAAAAGAAACATGCAGATTTTTGAGAACAACTGCACCACCTGTCACCCTCGCAGCTCACCAGAGGATAAAGAGCCGGGCAATAAAGAAAGCGAGGAAGAACGCACCAGGGCTGAGTGGATATCCTTTATTGCCGGGCTCCAGGGGATAGAACTTAACAAAGAAATCCAGAATACCATCAACAGTCAAATCGACTTTCATAGAGCTAGGCATTAGGGCATATTTGAGACAGGTGAGCGTGTAATCGCTTTCTGACTCGGATGGGATATTGTCTCTGCCCGGTGAAAAACTCAATCAAGCAACCGGCTTCCTCAACCATCTTCCTCCAGCGCCCTACTCCTGGTTTTTTCTATGGTATTCTAAATTGCCCATTGTGCGGGTGCCAGGTTCTCAATGAGGAGATTTTTGAAATGCTGGCAGAGATATAAACTCCACCTTTTCCTGACACATTGTGGCACTTCTTCCTGGACTCACATACTGTTGATTTACTTATCTTTCCTAGTAGATAGTCTTTGTTTTCTAGTACCAAGGTACAATTGAAATTCATTATTTAATTATATAAAACTATTGCTAAAAGAAAACCAAAGCTGCTGTCAGGCAGGGACGGAAAGTCAGGTTTTTTATTATAGACGGGTGTTTGTTTAATGGGGATCGCTTTATTTAAAAAAAAGGGAAGAAAATGAAAAAGAAACTTTTATTTACACTGGTAACAGGACTATTCGTCCTTGGAATATCTGGAGCAGCAAATGCTGTTGTGATGACTTTGACTTTTGATGAGTTGAAGGACTGTCCCGTAATAAACTCAACGTATCCCTATATGTATGATTACAATGAATTATTTATATTAAGTTCAGTTTCCAATTCTAATGACTGGGTGGATAATGGGCAATTATATTTGCAATTAAGGTGTGCTACAAATGGCGTTAGTGGTAGTAACGCATTTTATAATACCGGCACTTACGCTTATACCAGAATAGTTGCAAAGGAATTTGGTTCACTTTTCACTTTAAAATCGATTTATTTAAAAAGTTTATTTCCTACTACGATAACTTTTAGTGCATACAATCACGAAAAAAATATCATAAAGAGTGTTCTGAAGGACGTTGACACTGAATGGAGTCAATATTTTTTTGATGGTAATGACTCTTTAATAGACGTAGCATATGTTGAATGGAACATCGGAGCTTATCACTCTGTTGATAACATTGAGATAATTCAATGTTTTATTGGAATAGATTCTGATTGCGATGAAGTACCTGATGTTGTTGATAATTGCCCGAGTACGCCTAATCCTGATCAATCTGATGTAGGAGATGAGGATGGGGTTGGTGATGGCTGTGATAATTGTTTTGAAGATTATAATCCTGACCAAGCAGATCTAGATGCGGATGATGTTGGTGATGCATGTGATAATTGCCCTGATACCTCTAATTCTGACCAAGCAGATGGAGATGCGGATGGGGTTGGTGATGAGTGCGATAATTGTTCTGATACGTCTAATTCTGACCAAGCAGATGGAGATGCGGATGGGGTTGGTGATGAGTGCGATAATTGCATTGAAGATTATAATCCTGACCAAGCAGATGATAATGGGGATGGGGTTGGTGATGCCTGTGATGTTTGTTATATTTTCAGTGATTTTGGACAACCAATTAATGCAGACAATTCCAGTATTTTTAAAGCAGGAAGAACTGTCCCGGTTAAGATAAAAGTTACAGATTGCTCAAATGTTTCTGTATCGTCAGCAACCCTTCAAATTAACATCGGTAAAATATCAGATGAAGTGCTTGGCAAAATAGAAGAAATATCAATTGATGATTCTGGCAAATCTAATTCCTCTGGGACTCTATTCCGATATGATGAAGAAGAGAAGCAATACATCTACAACCTTAGTACTAAGGGAATGACCGTAGGGACATATTTAATTACAGCCACATCGGAAAATGGGCAAAGTTCATCAGTGATGTTCTCGCTAAGATAAAATTGTATACTAGAAAAGGCAGGGCCGGAAACGGCCCTGCCTTTTCTATTTAGAAATACGAATGTCTGCCATCTCTTTTGATACGTAAAAGATTCCAAAATTTTCAACTGTCCACAGAACATGTTAAAGCCTCTCCAACCGGAGGGGCTTTTTTATTGCCTCCCAATTTAAAAGTCATAATTTAATTGACAAGCAATATCTGATTGAATTAATGAATGAATATTCATTTAAAATATTGGGTTACATTTTAGTTCCATAAACCCCCAGAGGAGGAAACTCCAATGGTAATGGTTTTCTTTCATTAAAGCCTTTACGGGGTTTTTTCCCTAAGGGTCTTTTGCGTTTAAGTTGGCTCTCGAAAATTTAATTACAAGGGAGGGAGGGCTATTAAAAAAATTCCAGCGATTTGTATTAGTTTAATTCTTTTATTTGGAGGAAGAGTCTTTGCTGCTAGGCCTCAACCAACATCCTCTGGAAATATGGAATTGGTTGGTTTTACAACAGCAACAACACTTCCTGATATTGGTCGGTTTGCCATGACACAGATATGTCAGGCTGAATATGAGAATAGTCGCATGTGTACAAGTGAAGAAATAATTAAAACAGTCAATATTCCACCAGGTATGCCAGCGTGGGAACCTGCATGGGTCCAACCAGTTATAGTTGATACCTTTTTATTTAGTGACGATGAAATATGGGCGGTTGATATTTCTGGTGCAAAAGGTAGGGGTGATTTGTCTTGTGAGTCTTGGTGGTCTGTTTCCATTTACTACCAGGGCTTGGTAGTAACGCATAATGGGGTTTTTCAACTTCTGCAAGATGCGTTTTGTGATAATTATAACCACATCGCATGTTGCGCTCCTGCCCAATAGCCAGTTTTAATTAATACCTTAAAGCCTCTCCAATCGGAGGGGCTTTTTTGTTGCCTCAAATGTTGGGTATAGAGAATTTTACCAAAGAAAAAGGGACTCAGCAAAACCGCTGAATCCCTTTTCCCTATTGCTGGCGGGGCCGACGAGACTCGAACTCGCGACCTCCGGCGTGACAGGCCGGCGTTCTAACCAAACTGAACTACGACCCCGCAATAT